>Ga0136643_10006030_pt1 | contig 17282 bp, 8 predicted proteins | sample TergutLab28metaG_FD_96883 | JGI IMG/M metagenome (GOLD analysis project Ga0136643, IMG submission 96883) | Labiotermes labralis P1 segment gut microbial communities from Petit-Saut dam, French Guiana - Lab288 P1 (version 3) (version 3) | ecosystem: Host-associated > Arthropoda: Insects >... | reverse complement strand
TTTTCCTTCAAAATGTCCTTCGTTTGCACCGGCAGAGATAATTAAAATTCCGCGTTGATAGTTTGGCCGTTTGTAAGATAGTCAATGAGGAGGATGCCACTTGATCCCAAAAAATCAAGGTGAGATTATTTCCAGCGGATATTTGTACTCGGAATAATTTGGGGCTGGGTGAGCCACTATACCGCCACTCCATTGATTGTTGCTTTGTCTCCGGGTCATAGTGATATAATCAGGTTTCGTCCATGGTCACCAATCGCGACAGGAAATCATTTGGATCGCGCCGGCCGAAAAAATTCCAAAAGTTTCTCAGACGACTGGCACCGTTGACGGTTTTGATCCGCGTTCAGGCATTTCGGGACCCACTTCGCGGAGAGTTTCCGCAAGTCCAAATCTTCATGAATGATGGGCCCAACCCGCTCACGTGAGATGCCCAGTTTCTCAACATTTGATTTAGCCGAAATCCGGCGGTCTTCCAAGATTAGCTCGTGAATTTGATCAATAATCTCCAGGGTGGTCACTGTTTTGGGTCGTCCAGGACGAGGCGCATCACAGGTGGAAAAATCACTACGTTTAAATTGGGCCACCCACTTTTTGACGGTGGAATACGATGGTGAATATTCCCCTAATGTTTCTATCAGAATGGCGTGAATTTCTTTTGGTGCCTTGCCTTGCAGGAAAAAAAACTTGATGACAGTTCGCGTCTCGATGTTGTTGAAATGGCGCGCTTCGCCTGACATTCTTCCTTTCATCCCCTGTAACAAGAAAAGACTTGCAGTTCGGCACATGATCAGACCCCTCTTTCCAACGACACTATCGATTTCGTTCTACGACATCGGTAAGTAGGTCGGCTAAAGAATTATCAGCACCCTCTCGTATTAACGAGGTAAAGCGATTGCTAACCCTCAGTTACGGGCGGTTCGTATCCATCAGTTATAAATCGCACTGTAAATGTCCATTCAAGAAACCGTTAGTGAAAGGCAAGAGGGGTAACCTCCAGAGATCTTTGAGTCGGAAACCCTGTGAGCAGCCGACAAAGGGCAATAAAATCTGTTTAGCTGATCCCTGAGAGGCGCGAAAAAGATGAAGTATTCCTAATTACCATAAATTGAAGGACAAAAGCCTAACACAAACAAACCTTCCCACAAGACGAAAAATAAACTAATAAATGGAATTTTCGTACTGACAACGGGGGTTGGACGCTGGCAGTGAAGTAAGCGATCTGTGCTGTTGAGGTTGCTCACAGTGAGGTCACATAAAGCGCACATTTAATAGTTCTGTAGTGAAGTGGCTGTGTTTTTTTAATACGATTTTATTGGATTAACTGGGGAACAGCAGACATTTTACCTCAGAAGCAAATAAATAAATAAGCAGTGGGGACTTTATCCGATTCGATGAACTCCACCCATGTCTCTTAAGAAGTTTCACCTAACGTACTGAGTACTTCAGGTCATACAGTGTACATCGGGTGCTCGTGTCAACGTGGGAGGTTGGAGATTCCACAATAACAAGGAAGTGAAAATGGCTCTTCGTGAATTGTTGCTAATATATGAAACCGATTCATGTGGCGACGGAATTTCTAAACTCGCCCGACGATGGGGCAAATGCATAAATGAGCTCGGAAATCATACTTGAAAATAATGATACTTCAACGGAATGACCCAACTGCAACTAAGGTTGAGATCACTTCCCTGTCATCTGTATGGCCTATGAAAACTTATTGAACATCTCTCGTAGGTTTTCCTGTCGGTCCAAATGAGTAGTAATCTGGTACCAGTCCGGTCGCTTAACCCTTTAAACGCCGATTTAAATCCCATCTGCCATTTGCTGGCGTTATTAGTAGCTCACCATATTTTCCACGTTAGCAGGATAAGGGTTAAATATGTTTTATTTTAAATATGGATCGATTGGCCAGGGCGAGCAGTGCATTATCCTAGATGTGATTTATCATCATCAGAATCCTACAGAATTGGACAGTCTATTTGTTCCAAGGCCGATCCCACTGACCGCGCCATCTAAGGCGTTGATCTGCTTCCGCTCGCTTGCTGCGATTGGGGTTCCGAATCCCGCCGCGGGCATGGATGCCTGTCTCTTATAAGTGTTGTACGTTGTCATGTAGAGGTCTGTATGCCGGGCTGATCTCTCGTCCATAGGAGTACTACCGGGTGTGGTGTGTCTAATGAGTATGATCACGAAGCCCCGTAAGGGGAGGCCATGACGAGGAATCGGATCGAAGCGCCACAGCTGGGAAAAAAATATTCCATGTATTAGATATGTGACTTGTGCAGGTGTTCATGTCTGTAGCATGTCGTTTGGTTTGTAAGCATGATAGGCCTGTGATGTGGATATACAAGTCACTGCCTACATTCTAAGCTACTGCTAGAATTCTTACCTACATTAACAATAAACAAGACAGGCAGTGTACGTGTAACCAACTTTGTGGCACATTCCTGTAACCTTTGTTGCTGTGGAGAAACAGCCATGACTTCTGTGTGTGTTGTTGAGTTAAACGTCACCATCAACTATATAAAATTATTGTTACAAAACAATGCTTTTATGGAAAATGTGAGTCGCCGGCAACATCGAAACGTACGCAGGACTTCACATGAAGTGTACGATGCTGCATTGCATTCATTCCCTGATGGCCGTCTTCAGACGTAAAATACGGCCGATCAGATCGTAGTGACAGATACGTCGTTGCGCAGTTTCTCACCCAAGGACACAGGTTTACATCCCAGAAGACTGAAATGCAGCAAACAGCGTGGTGAAACCATCAGGTAACCATAGTCATTGCGTCATTGATATGAATGTCTAATACGCTATATAAAAATGGAAAGTGAAATATTTGAAGGAAAGTGACTGTCTATAAGTTATTCCCAGCACTTTCTTTTATTACGCTGAGTTACAAAACCGAACACTTGACATTTATTGGGATGTTTCTACAAATCACTTCACGTTCCCGTACTTCTCTCTCCACTTATTTGGCAGCTTCTCAGTTGAGAATTTTTACTGATCAGATGTTCCGTACTTACAGAGCAGCATGTCTGGGCAGAGTAACCACGGTTTATTTGTCGCCATTGTCGACGGTGCTGCACATTTTGCTTGCCGAGGTGCGACACTGCACCATGCCACATGGGTATGACGTGGGGCTTCAGCTCGGATTTACTGTAGCAATATACAGTCTTCGTCTGTAGTCGTATCTGGTAAAACGACCGGCGGTGAACGTATTTACCCTAGCATTTTACCTTATAAGCATTCAGTGTTTCAAAACCTTGTTGTTAGGTTTCCATAGCATATAGTGACGGCCTTTAGATATTTGAAACTTTCACTGCTCTTGTCATGGAAATTACTCTTTTGTAGGAAATAGTCCGTTACAATTGTACCGGCGTTTCAGAGGAATCCGCTGTTACCATCATCCATGAAGGTTCTCTGAACGTAAATATACCTCTAACGTTCCTACTGTGCGGCGTTGTAGCCCATATGACACTAATCTGCACGGAAAGTGTTGTCCGTCCGACTTTCCCACTGCACGTTTCATTTCTGAAACCAGTGAGCAGATACCGGTCATGTTTATTATTTGAAATGATGACGTAATCAGGGAGTCCGTAACCCCGGATAATGTATTCGAAGAACCTTCTCTTCATTGTTAACATAGGTGTCAACAGGCATGTGTTTGAACATTAATGGGGAAGGAAATTTTGGGCATCGAAATAAATGATTGACTACATACATACATACATACATACATACATACATACATACATACACACAAAAATACATACGTACATACATACATACATACATACACGTTCCCTTATGAATATTATTGGCCCTGTAACAAACGCACCACTGTGCTCAAATTTATGAGACTTTGAGAGGTTTACATTGAAAGTTATGAATACAAACTTTACGTATTTTGTTCTGTAAATGAAACTCATATCGGATTTAACCCTTTTCTCAAAGAAGTTCATTTCAGAGGCCGAATAAGTACATATTGAACAGCGTAAATTGTAATTATATTTAAGGCATTCGTCTGATATATATTCGATATGGAAATAATCAAGAAGATGGAAGGGGCAGTAATATGTTTGTTTGAGTTGTGCTCCTTAGCTTCGACAAATATATTCGTATCTACACTAAATGGACTATGCGGGTATGCAGCAGCGAAAATCACGTGCAACAGGTACAAAGTTAGGTCAGTTATTGTTATGTTTCTCTGCTGCCGCTGAAGCTCTACGAAACTAACACTCTTAATACATTGTATGTGACAAATTAAGATCTTCAGACACGTCAAAAGACTTTTTTTTTAACAAGATTTACAGAATAGGTCCACTTTAGCTACAGTAAATACGCTGCAGTCTTTTGTGCATGCCTTCAGACTACCTGCCATTTGTAACAAAGGAGTGACAAATGATGACTGCTTGGCTGTTCTGATTGAGAATGCACTTGCGAAACAAAGATGGAAGCTAAACATGAGACACATTCACAGAACTACGGGATCGTCGTAGTTCATATCTTTCAATAAAACCTAGAATATTCGTTCTGCAGCATTCATATTTTCGGCGCTAATTACTAACTTCGGGTCACGCCTAGACGCACTGCAGAACGAACTGCCAAGTATAAATATAAGTTGCGCTTTGGAGCGACGCAGTATGAGAGTCAAGACTGTAACTTAGGTTCTTTGTCGACGCGGTGCCGTCAGAACCTGTCAACTTCAGACCTTGTACTACACAATTTGTATTGCATAATTTAATTGTAGCAGCGGTGTAGAGATGGGCAGTTTGCAATCCGCGTACAGCACTGTCGCTGCACGTTTGGCGGATCAGTGTCACTGTCCTGTTCCAAGCTCGAAACCTAAAGTCGCTATAATCAGCATGACCAGGAAATACCTATAATAAGAACCAACAAAATGTACACTTTTTTCATTAATGTTTTAATTAAATTATATTGTCTTCTACATGTTTCGAACATCCAAGTTTTCATCTTCAGGAAGACTTGTACATGCAGTTTTATGGTATTTCTTTTATGCAGCAAAAGCAACTAATGCCAAACTATATATCAGTCAAGGCCAACAGTAACAAGCGCCAATGTCTAATGTCACCGACCAGACTGTTTATATGAATGCACAAACGAAATACCATTAAACTGCATGCAGAAGTTTTCCTTAGGATGAATACTTTTATGTTCGAAATATGTCGAAGACACTATAATTAAATGAAAACATTAATGTAAAAAGAGTGCATTTTGTTGGTTCTTATTACATAGGTATATCACAATGCACGGCTCAAAAACCGTAAATTCTGGCCAAGAGATACTCGTGTTTCCATAAATAGGTCTAGTCATAGAGATTCGTCTCGTTCATGAGGAATTGTGTTAAGGTACTAGTGTTATCGGTTTTATCAAAGGATGTCGCTTTATCGCTGTGCGACTAATTCGAATGATTGCAGAGCTTTCACTATCGGTGTCTAGCGATTCAAGTATTCGATCCTCCGAAACGTCAGCATCTGCTCACCAAACGACACGTCATCACGTTTCAGAATATCTTAAACTGCAGCAACATCGCTGCGATAACCTCAGATCTCGAACGGCGCATAGTTTGGCGCAAAATAAGTACTGAGAATTCAGAGTTCTGGTGTGGTGGTGGTGGTGGAGCACAAATTTTCCAAAGATCTAGTAGCCACCTCAAAATTCTGGCGCCGAAGGCTGACGTAAAGCAAGGTCCATGCTGAGGGCCCTCAAATATTATGTGACACCTTACAGATTTTAGTCGCCCGGACGACCAGGCGACCGGGACTCGTTTATCTCTGTTTTAAGGTAATTAAAGGGAATAATTTCATAAATACAAGTATGAATTCATACGCACATACCAGCTTCAACCTATCTTCTTCGAAAGATTCTACGTGTCCTTTACTGCACATCATTAAATTTTATCTTCAATCTTAACATCTGACTCGCACGCCAAGACGAATTCTATTGCATTCCTGTAAAAGATTCGCCCTCTTTTCAGACATCTATGGGGTTTTCTGACAAATAACTTCTTCTGGACACACTGTGTTCCTTGCATATTCAGCAGCAAGCACAAATCATGTCTGCTCGTGACACATGACCTTTGACATCCATCGCAATTGTTCTCTTCTTCGGGTCACAAAACTCTCTCAACTCGTTGCCCCTCACCCTACCCCACGCCAAAACACCCAACTGTGTCAATAAATGGCTTGTAATATATAAAACCTGCGATTCCAGTTCCCTCTTCGTTATTTCATTTCCTACTCACTCACTTTAGTCTGTTACTATCTGACATTGCTGTTCTTGGAATAATATTATTTTTTTCGCATTTTGCCCCCAGCTTGTTAATTAACTTCCTGTTATTCTTTCGGCTGCCCCAGTGTCTTCCAGGAAAATTATTGTTTTGATAAATTGCTTAAATAACTTTAAATTATATGCAAAAATGCCTCACACTCTTTTCTTTAATTCTTCGCATCACCATAGTAACAAGGCTTTGTACTGGCAACTGTCTTAAAGATGACAGTCGTGAATAAGACTTATAGGAAACCACTGTGCGTAAGGCTTAGCAAAAATCTGCATTTACGTAATAAGTCTGAGATATTTTGTTACTGACTGAACACGAGTGGGTGCATGTCTGATATACTTTTCAATGGCCCACTTCCACATAGTTTCCAGCAATACAGACTTTTTAAGTACCTGAAATTGGTCATATATATTTTCCGCCATAACTCATGCTCCCGTCTGTGTGCTGTCTTTACCTGTTGGAAACCCCAGGCAAAATAGAAACCTGACCGCTCTGTAACCACTGATATCTTCGAGTCACATTCTGAACCAAATATTTACAGGGTGTTTCTTTCATCGTTTCCCTGTGCATTGTAGCTGTCGTTGATGTTCCTTCGCATGCATGCTTTCGAAACAAAAAAGCTACGGTCCTCGGGAAAAGGATAAAAGAAACTCCCTGTAGCATGCAGCAGAAAATAATAACGACGCCTTTGAGTAAAGAAATTCGCTTGCGGGTTGAAGTTCTTACCGTAGTTAGTACGAAACCCAATTCTTCCTGGATGTGAAAATGTGTACATTTGTGGGTAGGTGCTGTGCCACCATTTTAGTAATACGCTGTCTGCATCTTCAAAACGGAAGAATGATATCCGTTCTGAAGATGAAGGCAGAGGATTTCTCTAAGCGCCGGTAACTGTACCAAACTGTACCAAACGACAGTTATTCAAGCCACAATACAGTAAATTTCAAAACAATTAAGACCCAAGCATCTGCCAAGAATGCGTAATTTGAGGTTCTGACGTCAGTGCTGCTGAAGATGGAAGCCTACTGGGATATGACGCCGTGTCATTGGGTGAATTGTTCTCGACGTTTCGAAAAATCGTAGTGCCCTTTTCTTGTAGGGCGGAACAATTTTTGGACTGCTTGGTTGTTGAAGGCGCCGCGATCTTTAAAAAAGACGTCGGGAAGCACCAAAGTACACGTCGGCAAATCCCAAACGTCTGAATCCATTCCATCAGCAAATTAAAATACACGTATTATGTCGGTAAAACTTTCTTTAATAGTCAAGGCGCTTGTAAATGCGATTCTCGTTGCTCCAGGCGTTTTGTGAAGCCACGTGATTCCATACGGACGTTAAAGGGATGTTTATTGTCCACTTGATGAGCTGCAACAGACAGGCGTCTAGCGCTTGCTGATTCAATCTGATGATTGCGGTGATTTGCTGTAACGGAAATCAAATCTCCTGTAATTCAAGAAGAGTCTGTATCTGTTTTCTGATCATAAAATTTAAACGATTTTTGACATTCAACATTTTGCCATATGTTGTGTTTCCTGATTCGGGAAAGTAAGGATAAACTATTAATTTCAATAGAGAAACCTGGGGGGGGGGATATAGAGATTCTAGGGTGAGGGTTGTTTGACCGTGCATCTTCATCATGAAATAATGTGAAATGGCAACTTGATCCAAGAAGGTAATTTATTGAAATATTCTTAGCTCGACACGTTTCGGGCGCATACGCCCATCATCAGGAGCACTAGATGTTAAGTTGCGGCATGTGGTTTTCTGCACCGAGTCTGTAGATGGGTGTTGGTCCTGAAAACCGTTAAGTGGGTCATGTGTACGGTTTGGATGGTGCCGTGCGACCCATCTACAAATTCGGTGCAGAAAACCATATGCTGCAACTAAGGATCCTGATGATGGGCGTATGCGTCCGAAACATGTCGAGCTAAGGATACATCAGTAAATTACATTGTTGCATAAAGTTGGCATTTAACATTATTTCATAGAGATTCTAATTAACCGAAACTTGTTCCTGTGGTGTTCCATTGTGGCTTTGTTATTTGAAAGGAAAAATTTGGTTGGTTGGTTGGTTGGTTGGTTGGTTGGTTAAACAGTGAATCATGGAGACAGGAATTAAGTTATTCTGGGTGAGAGACATCACAGGCCATACTGCCTGAATTGAGACACTGAGCAAACCCTTGCAGATATACTGTATATACTGTATATACTCGAGTAACTGACGGTTGTCGAGACTATCGTAGTGTCTTCAGTGCAGGTTACCTTCAGACAGGTCATTGCAGCCTCTATTCATTTTTTTTATCAGTGATTGACCTTCCCTTCTCATTCTAGGCCACACAGCCTTACCAGTCGAAGTGTCGTTGTTAAAGTTTTGAAGGCTATGTTTCTCTATGTATAATATTTAAAGATTCAGTCTCCATCGCGTAGTAAAAACAGATTTTTTTTCGCTACAAAGACAGTTAAGTGAATTCCGTATAGGTGAATAATGAGTGCTTGTTCTGAGATCCATACAGAACACATAAATACATTAGAGATTTTGTGTTAAACTTGGCAGTATGTATACTAACCAATAGAGTTTACAGTTTCAAGTAACCTCTATCTTCGACGAATTACATCGTTATGGGCCTTACTTCCCATACTGCCATTAGTTAAAATTATACTCTGCTTCTGAATTTCTTTTTGTTTGGAAGTTAATCTTAAATTTTGTTTACCCGATCGCGATGTTGTCTGTGGTCAGATACTGCAAACTCGCACTTTTCTTTTATTGTGACAATTTGGAACCATGTTTTCGCTTCTGAACTTTTATGCGGGAAACATCATAAAAGAAGACAGAGGTAGTGGGAGGTTCAGCTGAGATTGCAGTTCTGTTCTTCACTACTTTCAGCAGTTTTTAAAGTCTTCCTGACTTTAAAAGTCTGCAAGAAAGTCGTTGATGGTGTCTGTGTCTTGATACAAGCTGCACATGACACAGATTTAGTGATGAGAAGTCACGCCCTTACCGTAAATGAATTTTGATTTTGTTAGTAAGGGAATTGAACTAGACGTTCGTCCATTAAGTGCCTGTGTACAGCCTCTTCCACAATTGGCCTACACCAATATATCGCATTATAACTTATCTAAGTATAGTAGTGTCACTGACGTACTGAACTGATTTACTGCATGAATGAGCTGACTGGATTGGTTGACTGACTACTAGTCGATTTACTGCCTGCTTGTAGGTACAAATGGTATAACAGTTAATGTTTCAGTGGTTTGAAGATGTCGTGCCCAATGGCTCTAAATCTCCTCCTCTCACATTTCCAGCCATTGTGTCACTGTTAATGCAAATTTTCTTCGCCTTTAATAGTTGACAGTAAGCACATGGTTCAGCCCAGTACAGCTGCGTTTTATTCAGTAGGTCGCAGTCGGCCATAAATACAATATTTAAAATTAAGTTAAAAATATAATATGTGGTCCATCATCTTATTTATATTTTTGTGCGTCCCACAAATTTTCGGAATTTTTTACACTAGATTGTAAAGTAGCATTGTCGATGGTAGCCATCAGCAATTATGAATTATTATATCCTTGGACAAATTTATATTTCTAATTTTTTCCGAAAACAGTGGGTAAAATTGGAATTTTTACCTTTGCGATTTTTTATATTTCGTAAAATAAAGTTGTGACAGTTGTAGAAGAGTTAGTTGATGATTTATATGAATTTATTTTAGGCTGAAATTCAAGTCCAATATTTGTGAACTATCCCCGAAATGTTTAGAATTCTCGGAGGGTACGCAGCTGATCTGTCCGTCTTTCCGTCACCGCAATCTCATCACCCCAGAGTCCTCAATAGGCGACCAGTTGCTGAAGGCAGGCTCTTTTCATTCTTAAAAATGACATTTTACGTTTTGTGGCCTCCTTGTACGTCTTCAACTACGTATTCAGTTTTTCTCCCATCTCAGAATGTCGTTGATGGTCTAAACAGGCGGTTCAAAAAAGCATTTGTATTATCTGCACTGTAATGATTTGTTTTCATTTAAAATCCAAATATACCCTTTTGTTCTGCCCATTGCTTCGCACTTACACAAATTTATGATTATCATAATGTACACCATAACAGCCGCACGTTATGTACAGAATAAAGTCAATAAAATGCGATAACTACCATAATTAAATGTTGCTCTTGAAGTGATGTTACAAAACTTAGTTTTAAAAAATTTGAGATTAAATACCGTTAGTGGAAGCCAAACAAAACTGTATGTAAAGAATATATTACATTGTTGGGCAGAAAATGTGAACGTTGAAATATTTAAGATGCTACAAGCAGTTATTTGCTGCAGAGGTGATGGTTTGATATTTACTGCTGGTGTAGTTGTTTGCAGGAAAACATTTTAACTGTCACTCATTCCCTTATATTGCTCATGACATTGTATTATAATAATGTACTGTGCATGTTTGTGTTTTATTTCTTAAGTCGAGTTACTATTACCAAAATATAGGTATAGTGGTATATTTCCCCCTTCATTCCGTTCGTCCCATCCCTTGACAACACTCAGCGTCCCTTGAGCATATTCTGCATACTGCCTCGTACATAAATATTCCATCTGTGGGTAGATGGGGTTTTGAGCACTGAGCGACAAATGTCACGAGGGGCGTGTGCACCGGGCACGTGTAACTTAAAATGCAAATAATTCGGTCATGGTGATGGTGGTTTAAGTTTTTGCGGAATCTTGTGAATTCGTTTTGGTCAGGCACTTGCCAATGGCTATCAGAGGACTGCCGATGGTAAAAAGTAGAAAAGGAAACATATTTCTGGGATGACTGAAAAAGAGGAGTGCAGTGTTCAACATTGTTATATTCTCTGAGCTATTCCTGATGGCTGGAGGTCGCTGGAGCAGCAATCCACGTAATGGAAAATGGAGATAGTGTTTTACAGTGTATGAAACATACAAGTAGCCTGTATGTATTGTGGATATATACATGTTTTGGGGACTTTAGTTCCCTCTTGTACGTTTCTCCCATCTCTGTCATTCTTTTTCTTAGTCCATATACTAATTTCTTCTTCCGCTGCTTATCTTCGTATCATTTTTATTACGTTTCTCCATTTTTATTTCTGCTTTTTCCATTTTTCTTTCGACTTTCTTTTTAAATTCTTCGTCACCCTGCTTCCACACTTTTACTGCCTTCGCAGCAGTTTTTTTTTTACCTTTCCTTATGTACATTCCGCTCTTCTATTGTCTTTATTTATCCGCCGGTAAGTTTACTTCCTAGGCACAAAGATCCCACAACCGCCCCGCCACAGTCAGTAACGCCGTCCCTTTCCGTTCGCTCAGTAAACTCCCTGCAGTCAAAAGTTCACATAAACCTTGTTTTTGTCGTTGGCTTGGCGTAAGAAAATATTCTTGCACTATAATATTAAATAATGTAGGTCAGGACAACTACTTTATTACAAAAGATAATTACATAGGCGACATGTTTCGACTATTGGTTAGTCATCGTCAGGCCTATTTTGTCAGTTGAGTCACAAGATGCTATGCACACACTGGGATTCCATCGTGTTTCCAATTTTATGTATCCCACTGACGTAAACACAATTTGCACGTCACATCTTCGAGACAAATTATTTAATTTTTAGGTATTCCATGAATCCCAGTGTGTGCGTAGCATCTTGTCACTCAATTGATAAAATAGGCCTGAACATGACTGATTAATAGTCGAAATATGTAGCCTATGAAACTGCCTTGTGTAATAAAGTAGTTGTGCTGACGTACATTATTTAATTTTATATTACGTTTATGAGCACATCGTGATGCCCCTGTTCAAAAGAAAAATTTTTGCATTGAAGACAAAATCAGTAAAACAGGCTGGCTTTGAAACTGAAACATAAGGATCTGAATGAATATCAAGTTGGTAGGGAAATACGCAGAAGACAGGCTTAAGAATGCACGACCTTACACATATGTATATGTACAAGTGATGACAGTTCCGTGACGTTTGTAGAAGACGCCACGATACTTCGAAACGTAGGGAGAGAGTCATACAGCGAAACGGGACGTCATGTTGCATTAGATCTGGATCGTCAACTACACCGCTGCGAGCACCTCATATCAAGTACATCTTATTTGGTTCGACAACCTTGTTTGCATATCTGTGTTAGCTTGTGATACAGATGTTTGCGACTTTATTTAGTGTTGTAGGTCAGTTTCAAATAAATATATTGCCTCCGTCCTCTGGTTGATTTCGAGGTGTCTGAGAATCTCGTCAGTTTATACGTACCGGATGGCAAGTTTTGTGATTATTCACAATATGTCTACCGAGGATCCGAATTTCTAATTATTTCACTCCCTTAACAGTACCCCAGTTGTCAACACTTAGGATACCAAAGCACGGTGTTTGGTATGACCTTGAGACAGTTCCACAGATCTGCCGTGCCATCACTATGTACGTAATATCCATCTTAGCGTTATCCTTCCGTTTTCTTCACGTTCTACCACACGGGTGTTTGCTTTTGCACACGAAACTTACGTACGACTTAGAATTACGCTTAAACTTCGGTAAAGGAGTCTTATTCAATAAAGGAATAATAAATCCATTTGGTATTCTTGTAAGTCTACATCCCGTGTGGCTCACACATTCAATATGCCAACAGTACACTCGCCAAATTGAGCCCCATATCACATCTGTCATACAATTACGAAAACGCGATTCAGTTTTTATGAAATCACTATGAGGGTCATATTATGTTAGTCACAGAAAGTACCCGCCAACATTACTTATCTATTATTAAATACTTTAGTAATTGTGTAATAATATTTTAAAATATTTAAATTATATATATATATATATAAGCCTACTTGGATCAAGGTGGCTGTCTTGCTCGTCTTCAGTTACTATGACGTTGTCAGCCACATCATCTTACGCAAGTTCCAGAGTTCAAATAGCAATCAAATCTCTCAAAGTCCGCATAATCTCAAACATGTGATCCATTTAAAATCAGAGACGCATTTTCTTGTAAATTTCAGAATATATTGAATTGCTTCGATCACACCATTGAACTCGTCATCATTCAAAATTCAATTTAAAAAAAACCGAAGTTTATGATTGATGAAAAAGCATTTGCCTTTGTTCCCTCAGCAAATACGGTTTCAGCCACAAGACGGTAATGTCCAGACGCACGTACATGCTTACATAAATCTCAGATTACTTCTGTGACCCAGATCCTTTTCTATTATCCTTAAAATATAGAGAATAAAAAGAATCAACTTCTGAATAAAAATTTCCTTTTACTGGCGACTTGCCACATCCATCACTTCGCTTTATACATCGATCACATCGCCAGCACAATTCGTGTTCCTTTGCACGTATCATTTGCATTTGTGAGGCGAAAAATAATAAATGCGCTCGGAAACATTCTCTATTTGTTCCATAACATAACGTTTTTATTTGTATCATATCCACCATATCGTCTCATAAAAGCAATGAGGTTGAAACATGCAGGCTATTTTTCAAGCAATATGTAAATATTAATTTCGGAAATTGGCCTATATTCAGTTAACAAAAAGGAAGTGCTCTCATGATGTAACAAGTGCAGGGCGTTCTTTGCCTTTTCTTCAGTTGCTTCGAAAGATGAAGTCTCAATTAAGTGTACATTTTCAGTTTTTCTAGGGTGTGATACTGTGTGTCTGGGCTTTTATTTTCAAGGGTTAAACATCCAGAGAAAATATGTGTGTGTGAGTATGTGTGAGTGTGTGTGAGTGTGTGTGAGTGTGTGTGAGTGTGTGTGTGTGTGTGTGTGTGTGTGTGTACAAGCCATGTGCCCATCCTGTGACAGGTCACACACTGTCCCACTGAAACACTTTACCATCGACAGTAATCTATGCCATCCGTTAATAATCGATTACTTTCAACAGTAGTCGATAATAGTAAAAGCAAGTGGTAAATCCATAAAGAGATTTCCTGTTTATTTTACAGGTTTTGAGACTTGGTCTGTCACATTAAGGGAAGGATATGCGCTGAGGTCATTGGAGAATAGGGTGCTGAGGAAGGTATTTGGGCCTGCGAGACGGGAATTGAGAGGGAATTGCAGGGAATTGGATAACGAGGTGCTTAATGATTGGTACTCCGCACCAAATATTATTTAGGTAGTGAAATGAAGGAGAATGAGATGAGCGGAACACGTGCCACGTACAGGGAAGGGAAATGCATAATTTTATGACGGAAAATCTGAAGGAAAGTAACAACTTTGGACGCATAGCCGTAGTTGAGAGGATAATATTCAAATGGATTATAAAGAATGAATGGATGGGGATGGATTCACTTGATCATAATCAGGATAGGGACAAATGGTGGTATGTTGAAACGATGGCAGTGAACGCTCAGTTTTGTTAAAATGCAGGGGGCATTTTACTAGCTGACAAAATGGTAGCTTTTTAATGGTACTGTGCTCTTCATGTCTGACGTGTACCAGCTTTCAGTTAGAGTAATGGTGCCGTTTTCGAAAGAGGGGTACGTTATATGCGTCGGACGTCTTCTTTGAATTGTTCCAGAATTAGCATGAGGAGTTCTTTCGGCCGTGCAGTGAATTTTTAAGCACTCTTTTTAGACGTCTCTTTTTTTTCGAATGAACTAATTTTTCAACTGAATAAAATCCCATTTTCTGGAAGCATTTGCAATGAAGCGTTGTTGTCATTGGTGTGAAAATATTAATCAGGGCCAATTTTATGATTAATCTTTCCATACACGCTTAGTTGAGGGATCGTCTTCATCGACAAACGTTTCATTAATTAGCATAGATAACCAATATCTAAAATTACAGTACAAGTTGACTTGAGCTGCAGGAACATAATTCACACAAAAGTAATTTTTTCCTTAGTTTCTTTAGGACGTGAAATTATTTTTTTTTTGACACAAATCACACTATGAGTCTTAAAATGTTATTCATTTAATCTGCAGACACAACGCACTGTCGAACCCGGTTATAACGACATCGGTTTATGAGACACCTCGTCTATAACGTCAGATATTCTGCGGTACCAATTAATTCCTCACTGTTAACCATATATTTACACTGTTTGGTTAGACCAACACTCGTTTATAACGACATAGAATATTTAGCCCTTTTCATGACGTTAAAACCAAGTTCGAGTTTTTAACCCAAATCAGGCTCACTTGAATGACATTTTAAGATTCAGGTCGCACCGCGCAGTAAACAAACTCCTTCTCAGTTATAAAACCCAATCATTTGACATAGGAAAATAATGGCTGGTTGTTACAAGATCAATACAAAACCCATAAATGAACTCTGTGAACATAACGTAGAATTCCTGATTATTAAACCTGATGGCTCCTAAGGTCGCCTTGTGCCTTGAAAGGTACGAATACTAATAATTAATTGGTAGTACAGTCTGCTTTTATTTTCCCAGTATATCGCAGTCTTAACCAACGCTCAACTTATGTAAGCCAAGCTGGATACATACTGTAGCATTTTTTATTGCGTACGTATGTTGGATGGATAGGTTAGTCAGCTACTGGGAATATTTCGTGGAAACTTGAAGTCAGCATTGTGTTCCCATCCATCATATCTCTTGCTGTTCTCAGCAACATTACAAAAATGAACACAAATTGGACATAGCTGAATTAACGTTCATTTAATTTTATGAAGGCAGTTGAATACCAGAGTTTAAAGCTTTTTTTTTTCTAATGCATTTTTAACACAGAGAATTCTGGCTGTAGTCGCGTTTCGTAAAGAAGCAAAAGTCACTGGACAAATTTGTTCAAACGATGACGTTTCTGACTCGTATTCTGGAGGTCCCCATTTCGAACATTGGCTTGTAGTCGTTTCCTGACTGAGACTTTTTGGTTTTTACCAGTCTTTCCAGAAAAATACCGGGATAATCCTTGTCAGGCCAGGACCGCTTGCTTCTCTGTCCTTTCCAGTTCGTTATTGACTCTCATCTAGTTGTTCGAAATTATATAAATTTCCCTACAACAGCGTCGTTAAACAAACTGCGAATGCAAACACATGCACATGTACCATGCATACACTAACTTTTCCGTCTGTTTTAGTCTCTACGTGAAAATCAAATTCTCTATTTAAAAAGACATTCTTTATAAATTTGTTCTCGTGTTCTTTCTGCTATTACTACAATTTTATCTCTTCTAATTGCGTGTTCCTTATATTGCGTTATCTGTCCCACCTTATTTGTTCGTTTTTACCTCTCTTTGCTCACTGTATATTTCTTATCTCATTTGTAATCTCCTATTCCCACAACTTATAGACGTTTACGTCTAATTTCCAATTTATTTATATGTTACATCTTAAGTACCTCAGATGCAGGCACTTCGTTCACTGAGATGAGAAAATGACTGCGGACTTAGGATGCAGGTCGACGGGGATGTGACGCCATGACGATGGGTGAGCGGTTCCCGACGTCTCGATGGATCATATTAGGTTCGTGTTGTTGGATCTTGAAGATATGACAGTATCATCCTTCGAAACATTTGGAACCATTCGCCCAAAAACACATTGTCAGATGTCAGAAATTTTCAATCGTCAGCTACACCGCTGTGAGAACGTCGAATCTTATACGACTTTGAAACTGCAGTAGGTTCTGGGAGGAGGCGACCATGACGTACTGTGCTATGTATAATATCGGATAAGTTTAGCTGCTGTCAGCTCGTCAGTAGCGACCGTATACCATGCGTTTTTTTTTTTTTTAGGTGTTTGTCCCATGCTATTTCTGTGCGACGGGATGTTACTTATATGTACTTCACTTTTGAGAGAAACCCACTGTCTTGTTCTATCGATATATTGGAAATTATTTGGGTTTGGGACATTCATGAGAATTTCCAATAGTGTTTCGATTTAAATATTTCACAAACTCCATTCTATAGAACCCCACCCCCCCCCCCCGCCACCCACACACACCACCTGCCAAAATTAAAACAAATTATAACAAATATTTTACAATCCAAAAAAAAAACACAACCCTGGTTTTTTAAA
>Ga0136643_10006029_pt1 | contig 17283 bp, 8 predicted proteins | sample TergutLab28metaG_FD_96883 | JGI IMG/M metagenome (GOLD analysis project Ga0136643, IMG submission 96883) | Labiotermes labralis P1 segment gut microbial communities from Petit-Saut dam, French Guiana - Lab288 P1 (version 3) (version 3) | ecosystem: Host-associated > Arthropoda: Insects >... | reverse complement strand
AGAATCTCTCCAAGTTTTTTTTTTTTTGTACTAGGCGTCATGGCGTACTTGCAGGTTTCACCGCTAGGAGGCAGTCGTGACGAAACATGGCGTGGACAGGGAATAAGAAAGCGTTATGTGTCTTGGAATTTTGCAGGATTGACATCTGCATCGTCACCAAGGGTGGACATATCGAGCACCTGTAAGGTAGGACAGAAACCTGGAGTGTCTGTCCCCCTATTGACATGCTCGCCTTCGGCGTGACCATCCCTGCTACTGTACCGCAGAGGTCGGAAATCCCGGAGGGACTTATGAATTGCCCTGTATATATAGGTGTATATACATAATACATACATACACAGACGCACCTACCTACTCAGACTGCATTCATATGTCGGTTCAAGGATATCGCAGAAGTTTGCATCACTTTTTTGTATAAGCACGCCAATTTCACCACCATTACGAAACCTCACGAGAGCTCTTATACAGGGAGCGTTTTTTTGGTTTATTCATATATGACTGCAACTTTTCCATGTTAATTTGTAGGACACTTACTTTGCACTGCAGTGTGATGCGTTCCCATTACACTACAGTTGCTGTGTGAAGCTTGTCATCCAACTACATTTTTGCATCTTCTCCCTTTGTGTCATTGGTTGAATCAGCTCCAGGGATTTTCTGTCACATAAAGATAGCAACAGTAACGGGTAAGGAGACTCTGTGCATTAATAGTATATGATTTTAAATGCGTTGTTTGTAAGTTCTCCAATTCATACACCAACGTACCAGAATTAGCGCATTTTAAAGGGATAAATTGTGCGATTTTGGTGGAAGAAGCCAGGGCTTTGGATAATACAGTTATACAGTATAAATGCATGTGAATATTGGTCCTTCAAATTGAACGGGTGGGCTTATTGTTTTTAGTCCCGTTTCCCTTAATTATGAATGATGAGGGTTTCATTCCATTGTTTGGCATTTCGGACTTCCTTCCAAAACTGTATATTCTGCCGCTAACGAACGGGCAGGAACGTTTGTTTCCTGTGGTTATCATCCTTCACTGTTGCTTATAAGTTAATTTAAACGGTAGGAAAATTAACCCTTTGAAGGCTCAAATTAATGTACATCATATCCATGTTCGGTTCCTAAATCACAGAGAAAACGCAGTGCGATTGTATTAGAAAAACGTAGCAGTTTAATTTTGTTTGGGGAAATGATGGCTGCTTGTTGTAGGCTTTATACGAAACACATAACCACGTTATAGGCAATGAAGGAGTGGGCGAGAGAAGAGGGTGCTGTTTGTGATAAGGAAGAGAAAGCTGCGTGCATATTTTGCTAAAGTGTGCCGAAGCGTGAGAGCGGAGCTGTTTTGTGGGGAGTGGTAAATAGTTAATGATGAATAGCACACAGCATAGCAATACATTGCCCTAATGTAGGGAAGTGCTGAAGATGGAATTCAAAGGAGGAAAGGTGGAGGAGACTCTATACCTAGAAAGTGAGAATACCCAAGTAGGAATTACGCAATGTTGAAATAAAGCGGGGTAATGGATGATTTGAAGTAGCTATGGGTCTGAGTAAGGCAGAACTTAGCTTTGTCAAGTACAGTAGAGTCTCGATATTTTCAGTTAATTGGGACCCGTGAAATAGCCACGAACATCGAAATCACGAATGTCGCATTCAATTAAAATACCAAGAAACGTCAACACAAAAAATCTTGATAGCTCATTTTTAATAAAACGCCAACAGTTTTTTTTAAGCCGATGCCGGTGGCCTTTCGGTCTAAGGCGCAGGTCTGCGGCCGGTCACTTGTTGGGATTGTGGGTTCGAATCTCGCCAGGGCATTGGTGTCTGTCTCTTTCGAGTTTTGTGTGTTATCAGGTGGAGGTCTCTGTTACGAGCCAATCCGTCGTCCATAGGAGTCCTTCTGAGTTTGGTGTATGTCACTGAGTGAGACCAGGTGAAACGGTAATCCTCTACACGTACAGTGAGTAGGTAGAAAAGGGCAGACGAACAGAATAAGAGCGTTTCTGTGGGGGAGCATAAAATACAATAAATTAATGAAGGAGAGTCTCATACGATAAAGTATGAAAGCAGTCAACCGCACTTAATAAAGGACAGAGCTTGACTGTGCCGAGAACGGTGACAGCAATACCAGGAGAGTGACGTTTGTGCCGGCCGATTATGTAGCCAAGCACGGTATACGATCTGCATACTTACAGGCGCCTTTTTGGGATATAAACTGAACCCCTTGTGTCATTTTGTCTGTATACATAAACGTCCTGTTCACCCCTCCACGGCGCTCACTCTCTGGTCCCGGTTGATAAATAAAAGGTACGTACCTGAACGATATTACAGGGCGGACGTTCTGCGGATCGAATTACGGTGGAGGCTACATTTTCCATGCCTTCAAGACCGGCCCCGAATCCAACCCAGCCTCTTGCACAATGGGTACCCTGTCTTTTCCGGTGTTAGGACGGCCTGAGCATGATATTGACGACCTATCTCCTCCTAGTGCCGATCTGCGAATGGGTTGGAGGTAAACCTCCGCCTCCCCTCAGTGTCTGAATGGTTACGCAATGTGGTGACCCTTACCTTTACCTTTACCCACACAGTATTTGAGATCTGTGTTCATCATTTGCCTAGAACAGGCAGCATGTGAAAATGTATCATAATTTTGTCGCTGCACATCACGTCGAAGAGCATACGTTGTGTTTCAATGGGTGAGAGATATAAATATAAATTCCTGTGGAAGATAGGAAATATATATTATGTTGTGTTGTAATGTTCAATAATAAAGAGACATTGAAGGTAACATACGGTTGTGTGAACTTTGGTGTTTCTTTATCAAATATATGAACTCCTTTATGTTGACGAAGCTCAGTCGAAACATATGGGAGTGATTTAATTACACACACCAACACATGCATATATATATATATATATATAATTTAAAAGTCTAAAATTTACGTTAAAACATTTAAAATGCTCCTACATGTTTCGATCACACGATCATCCTCAGGGAGCGTACATTGTTCCCTTGCTAAAATTATAATTTAAAACATTCAGTGAATTACTTCTTTATGGTAACTTTGTTGCTGTGGCAGCATGTCGTGTTTTTGTGTGTGAGTCGTACGACTGACACACAAAAGCACAACATAACGAAGTAATTCACTGACTGTTTTAAATTATAACTTTAGCAAGGAGCAATGTATGCTCCCTGAGGATGATCGTGTGATCGAAACGTGTAGGAGCGTTTTAAATGTTTTGATGTAAATTGTAGACTTCTTAAATAATATATGTATGTGCATATGTTGGTATGTGTAATTAAATAAACTACAGAATGCACGGTTCAACGACAAAGATACGTGATTGAGATAAAATACGATTGCTATCCATATACCAATGTTTACATACTGTGTAGGTGGTTGGATTTTGGCTGCTTTGGTTGACTGTTTTATAGGAGATAATTCTTAACGAACGATGTCTTTTATATACAAAGAGCAGGTCAACATGACTTTGACCTTTCGTGTTGACATTTGTATGTGTGTGTGTGTGTTTTTTTTTTTTTCGGTCTCGGAGCCTGTGGACTTTCAGTTGAAGACTTTGGTATTTTCTTTTCGCAGTTGTACTGGAAACCGAAGTCACACTAGCATCAGTGTTATAAGGCTTCAACAGTCTCGTGATATATCGGAGCAAATGTCCTGTTTTTGATTGCTGGACGCACAAAACAATTAGCAAATAGAACTTTGCGTTATGCAGTCACAAGTCGAATCCAAAATGACTGTTCACATGAAATTACTGAATCATGTATTAACGTGATTTAACATGTGCCAACTTACCTATGTTGCAAATTGTTGCGCAAAAACGTTAATGTGATTATTCGTCAGGCCTCGCTTAATTTCAGTGATTGGTTCCGAATCAGTTTAAAAGTACAAAAACAGATCGCACTGTGTTTGGTTGTACTGTGAGTTGTTAATTACAATTGAAGCGGCTGTTAGGATGCCATTGAGCAAAACCTATCGAAATGAAAGGAAAACGAGGTCATTGCGTTGTGATGAACGTTCCAGTAGCCAGTACATTGTACAGACGTGCCATGGAGGTGATTTATTTCCACTTGTTCCGTTTCCATTCTCATCAGCAGGCAATGTATGCAGGCTCTTGTGTTGTGGGGCTTCTTCTAGTCTGTCGAATGCTACACTCACTCTTGATTTGTATAATGTTCAGTTACACGGAATCAAATTCATGTTTATGTCACTGGCTTGCGAAAGGGGTAGAAAACATACAGAATAATAAAACATCGTGAGTTAATTAATAGCTGCGTATTTAAGTAAACTTCTAATTCTGCCATGCACAACCAGACCAATGCCTGACAATTTGGCGTACACTGTTTAATATCCTATGCGATATTTCAAGAAGAGCTTCTATTTCTCTCTCCCTTTACTGACTATACTGGAAGATACTTTATTACTTTCGATGTTCCACTTAGTGGTAGGGTACATGTATTTCCCAGTGCGTTCTTTCTTCTTCGTGATTTTTTTTAATGGCTGATGAAACTTTTGTAGCGGAAAAAATGAAAATAAATTTATTCTTCGTTTCATTAAATTGTTTAAATCCCATTAAGGTGCAAACTTCTTCTTAACATTATGTAAGTAGTAAGACGTACTTTGGTAGTGGTTCCGTCAAATAGTAGCTGAAGAACTATCAGCGTTTCGAGAAAGACTCTTCCCCCTGTATTTAGTTATATCCTGTTTCTGTTTATACGTTGTGGCGTTTAAAACTTTAATGAATGTTATAACTATAGGGTGATTCTTAATTTTATACAGTATGTATAATGATCTTGTTCTTCTGATGCGAAACTCAAAGTTCCCAACCGCTCTGTTTGAAGGAAGGTTTTAGGAAATCGAAAGAAAAGATATCGTATTTTAGTAGCGCAATTTATTTAATGTATCAAATTTCAGTATACCAGCGTCTTAATGGTGACCACGTTTTTACAGATGTTGCCGAAACCACTCCCCTTTAGCCTAAGTGCATAATTTATTCCTGTTAGGCCAGGAATTTACCCTCCGCCAAAACTTAAAGTTGTGTGTGTTGTGTTATTATCGCAGTTGCTACAGTGAAACGTCACAGTTCATCACGCAGTGGACTTTTTTCAAGTAAACTGTACCTTTCAGATGGCTTCACACTCGGAGTGAGATCGGGCGATCACATAGGCCACAAAACCGAGCCTTTTCGTCCTGTTAATGGATTTGGGTTGCGAAGTTTTAAAAACTGCCTTGTGTCATAGGTAAATTGAGCAGGAGCTCCATAATACGTAAACCACGCAGTTTGTCGCGTTATCAGTGTAACATTGCTGGAGGTAAATTCCATTACCTTGCCATAACTAGCCGCCACTGGACACTTTAATGTTTGTGTTATTGACCGTGTGTGTGATTTGTATTCTTTATCATACCGTTCAGCGTACATTACCATGCAGCTCTATTGGCGTTCTGCAGTCCGACAGCCTACGGCGTGTCTAGTTGATGCATTTGTCTTCATGAAATCGAGAAATTGTTGCAATCATTTCGTTCTGTTTCGCGCAGAAGGAGCTCAGAAACGGAAGATGCATGTTGAAACATATTGCCCTATAAAATGTGGCGACTGTACAGTGATTGGGGTTATTGTACTCGTATTATGTCAGTGATCACGTAGTACTGTTATGGGAGGGAATTAAACGTTATAGCCATGAGATGACCTAGAATGGTACGTCGTTCATACAGCGTCAGTGAAAATCGCTTGACTGCGACAAAAGATATGAGGGTAACGTATACAGGCAGCTTGATGCTGTGCATCATCCACTAGGTAGGCCTATATAGCGATAAACGTGGAGTCAAAATGTCCTTCTACGCATTCAAAGCAAACTGTAACCCATCGTTTAGTTTACCTGTTGATTCAGGGCACGGATATTTGAAGATCCTTCTTGCGTTTTTAGAAATGCAAGCGATAAGAGGTAAAGGTAAAGGTAACCCCGTAAAATGCCATAGGAAGCACAGAGAGGGAGTGGACGTATAGATTTTTTTATTGTTAACTTCGGTGGTAGATAGAGTTTGGTGTTGAACGCCACGCCTCGGCCGCTTTGTCCTTGTGGAAGAGCTCTGGTACCCATTGTAAAGGAGTCCGGGTGGGCTTCAGGGCCCGTCTGGACGGATATGGAGAAGAGAAAAATTTCTTGGCCCCACGGGATTCGAACACGGACTGTGCATCCCGTAGCGAGTTGCTGTACGGGACCCCAAACCGATATGAGGGCTTCAGTAAAACTCGTATTTCAGCTACAAAAATTCTTTGACTTTGCAGTACCCGGTAAATATGCTGTGCTCAATCCTGTGAAAGTGAGATGTCACTTAGAGAAAATGTCTCTTTTAATTTCGAGAGCCATTTGTCACATGGTCCAGTGTCAGATGTTTAAATGAAACTGTCAAGCTGAGATGGATTATAGAAGGAGTCTTTGGACCTAAGGGGGACGATGTAACAGCAGGGCGGAGAAATTGCTTAATGGGAACCTTGATAATTTGTATTTGTCACCGCATATTGAGACTTCAAAAAATTGACAGCATCGTTAAATAACACGCTTAAGAAAAGAAAGTTGAAGTGGGATGACGGGGAAAGTAGCACGTATGAAAGAGATTAGAAATGCAAAAATTTTTCAGCCGGTCCTGGAGGAAAGAGACCGGTTGGGAGATCTAGGCATAGATGGGAGCATAATGTAATTCACGTTCAAGACAGGGAATTGTGTTATGTATTGATTCCAACTACCTTGAGTTTGGATATATTGGCGGACTGATGTGAATACGGTAATGAACATTCGAGTTTCGTAAAATGAGGTGAATTTTTTGGGGCGTGGACGATTGCTGTTTTTCTCAGAATGACTGCTCCACGTAATCGGTTCGTCCGAGAGATGTGACGTCTAATGCGGCTTAACTTACGCACAGGTGTGTATACCGTATGTAGGTTATACGCAGACAGCATTTCCGCACACGTCGATTAACTTTCCTTCTTTGTTTTATAATTGTAAACAAATTGATTAAATGAATGCTTTGAGGACGTACTATGTCGAACTTGGAGTGAACTAACCGGACAGTTTTAACGTTTCTTGACTTCTTTGGCGTCGTGGTTTTAACATCGAGTGATGTGAGTAAGTGGCAGTCATAATGTTGGACGATTTTGAGTTCTTTGGAAACCGCGCACAAAGGAAAAAAAAGTGCTAGATGTTTCAGATTCCTGTTACCGCGTCGACAGTTTTCACAAATATCTTGCGTAACGCAGAGAAGTAGTGGGATAATCTCTATAAATGTGTTACTGTCAACTGTAAGTTGACGCACCTGAACGTTAATAGTACAGGGGATGAGCTTAGTGCTACTCTAATCGTCGATGCATATACAGCTTTATAATAGCAGTAAAATGTTTGATAAGGAGAGGTAAGTTTAAAAATGAGGAAGTCTCTCTCCTGAATGCTAGACAATAAATTATGTTATTCTATGAACGTTCTTCCGCGCCGGAGACCGTCGACTGACACAGTATTAAATTACACGATCGAAAGCTTGCCTTCTGCCGAGATTCTTTGTGCGTCTGTGTATGTGGTGTGCTTATAATCTGTGGGGACAGGAAATCTGTGAGGATGTGACTTTTGAAATTCCGTAACTAATTTGTGACACTCCATACACATTTGTATTTACAGTCTGGTGCATTGTGACCTGGTTTGCTTTTGTTATTGCTTGATGGTGTTAGCTTCGCCACTGGCATGTTCACAACAACATTTTCTCTATATTATGTGATCTTATCTTATGCAAATATATACCATGATAATATCCAAACTAGGTGCGAAACATGTGCTTTTGCAGGGCGATACAGATGGTGCATAAAAGTAAAATTTACCAGAGTCATTAAAACAGTTTCGCGTGCCCCGTAATGTAGTACATATGTAAATTGGAGTTTTGTCTGCGGTGATCTTTCCATGAAGCACACTTAAGTGTTATCAGCCGGCCCGACTTTACGGTAGCAGCATTCGACTCTTCCGCCTGAGTAGTCGCTGGCAAAAAGAAGTCATTATATATACATTGGCTGTCTAAATCTTTATAATTACTTGTTTACTTTCTTCATACGAAAATACAGTCGTGTGTGGTGTAATATCCATGGGTCTGTCCATAAAATTGGCGGGTAGTGTAGCAGCTGTTGGGTGGAGATGATTACTACAAAATGTTGGTCGGAATAACCAAAAAGGAAAGAGATCACTTGGGAGACCTAGTGGTAGATAGGAGGATGACGTCATCGAGTCCAGAGTCTTCCTCCGTCCCTGGTTCTCAGGCGAACGTTATCCATTTTAGTGCAGCAAGTATCTGTGTACATCGCTGTTTCGTGCTTGGCACAGCATTGATGCCCCACACGATCCCTGTGCAGATTGTTTCATTATTCTACTAGTGCACACCCTTTAATATGTTTTGCCAACGGGAGTCAGCATGCATCTTCCTGAGATTGTCTTGACCAGAAAGCATTCTGCGAGATTCTAGGTTCTTACAGCGCTGTTGATGAAAGCCTAAGTCTTGTGGGATATGGCAACGTGTTGATTGTTAAACAGTTAAAGAGGTTTCGATGGATCCTTTGTATCCGTCTTCAGGCAACAAGTAGCCGCTGAAGAATGTTCTTCTTGGACTACTTTAGAGCTTCAAGATGGGGGCAGCAAGCCCCGCCGAAACGTTGGTGACTTTGCCAGTTTACACGGTGACATATCTCATAAGGAATTAATCTTCAATAAGAAATCTCACTGCATCAGTGCATTTTTTTTAATGAGAAACCCTAAGGAAGAACAGGCGATTTATAAATATTCATGCTGGCATGCACGACACACACAAACACACACACGCACGCACACCATTTTGTGTGCTGCTTGTTTTAACTTAATTTTATTTGACCACAGCTGCCGTTCGAAGAGGCCATAAACCGCAAATGTTTCGATTATGTTAAGGTGTTGCGCCCCACTTACAGCCATATATTTTCCACTACAGTTTGTTTTCAGTGTATGTTCTTCCGTGGAAAGATAGCACGTTCATAAATAGGCCAATGTATTTCCACGTTCACTGGCTCCGAGAATGTGTAAAAGAAGCGCTGTGTAGCTTCTTCCGATAAGCTCTCCTTTGTTGCCTTCAGAGTCTCTCATGGCATGTGTGCGAAGGTAGGTGTCGTACCCATCCAACCCCTTAGAGGCGATAACATGCAACGTGTCTGATTAATGACTTGTACACGTGCGAATTTCGCAAAGTCATTGAGAAACTCGAAAACAGTACAGAATGCACGTAAATTTGGTGCGTTACACACATTCCACCAGTTGACCACATTATGTATCCGTCTGAAGTGAATTGCCGCAGAAAACAATTTGTCTATCGAAAAAAGGTACTCATTTAATTAATGAAGAAATCCTCCGTCTCTTGTGGTGCCCGAAGGTTCGTTTCATGTTTTCGAGGGTCGGCCATTGCGCCGTTCTGATACAGTCGAGATCAGTCTGCACTGTCACCAGCAACAATACTATTTCGGAAGTAAAGTTATCCAACTGCATGGAACGGAATTTTCTAGAGAAATAGGGTGCTTATTCAATTAATGGAGAGATTTCACGTTTTGTGGTACCCAAAGTTCAATTTCGGCTTCACATGAGCCCAATACCGCGCCGTTGTGATTCAGCTGATTTCTGTCCACCATCTCACCCTCTTTTAACTTCCCCTTTAATAACATATTTCCATTTCCGCATAGGTCTTCGTATTGGTTCTTGCTTTTATTTTTGACAAAATTTTGTATATATGTTTCTCATTCTTGCTACCTACTTCACGTTGTACCATGGCCTGTTTTATGTGATCACCCTATTTGATGAAGAATACAAATTATGAATTTTGTTATGTAAATTGCCGCATCCTGTCACTGTGTTAACTTTCAGAACCAAGTGTTTAACTTAGTGTAGGGCTGCGGTTATCAAACACGTTGTGTTTCTGTCTTAGGGCGAGAGACCAAGTTCCAGTCCATTATGAAGCAACATGTAAAATTATGTGATTTTCTTTCAGTTTTTAGGTTTCTAATAGAAAGGCTAAAAGAATAATTTAATGGTAGCAAGCGTTCTCCGAAATTAGTCTGTTAATTATGTATTCGAGGATGTAATTTCAATTTGCTACTTTGTTACCAAATATTTCAAGAACCACAAATGTCGTTTTGAGGCTAGAAGGCGCAGGACTTTACCTCTAATAGGCCTGCGTTATCGACGTTCCACTGCGTGGTTTGCCAACTTTCGGGAACAGAGTGGAGTGACGAGGCGCTAGAAACAGCTGTATTCATTTCGGCGGTTTTGGTGAATTGCTGTATGGAGTTCAGTGTTCAGTCTTTAGAGACTTTAAATTACACAGAACTGTGCCTCGGAACTTGGTACTGAATTGTACGTATGACGCTTTGATTTAATTGAGTTTGGGAAAGTCGTCTTAGACGTGGGGCTTTGTAACTTTGAGGTAACTTTGACGTGGTTTATCCAGTTGTGTACTCGTATATAATAACAGTAAACGACTAATATATCTCAGTCAGCCACAAGTCGGCTACATGTAAAAATAACGAAGAGAAAATCAACTATTATATATATATATATATATATCGCCAGGTAGCATGCATGTCACATGATGATACGGACTCACTGCAGCTCCCATAAAAAAATTAAACTTTGTAAGGTGTATGCTCGATTCTGTTTATTAATTAAGTATCACGTTGAAATTTTGTGGCATGAGTTTTATCTGTATAACATCTCAAGATTCAGTTTGTACCTCACAGAGAAGTAACTGGGTTTCCATTATGAAGATCGGTCAGTTATGTTGTTTGAGGAAATACTCGCTGTTTACTGTGTGAATTATACAGAACATACAGATAAGTAGTGTGGGAAACGCGCAGAATTTTTTATTGTCAGTACAGGTGGCATATGTTGTAATGGCTGTGCGTTAATGGGTTACGTTTTTGCAGTCTTCTTCATTTTCTCTGTCGTCTTGCGAGGGACAGTATCATCATCATCAAATTCTTTTACTCCTTGTGGAGCATAGGGCATCCATGAAGAGCTTCCAGGCATTGCGGTCTCCAGCTATCCCCTTGACCTCGTTCCGTGATCTTCTTGTGCTTCTTATCTCATCTTCTGTTGTCCTTTGCCACGTTCTCTTCGGCCTACCTCTCCTTCTATATACCTGATGATTCCAATCCAATGCAGTTTCCTCTATTGCTCCTGTTTCTCTGCGTAATGTGTGTCCAATCCAATTCTTTTGTCTTCTTTTTATCTAATTTTCTGTTGACTTCTGATGGGTGGTTCTCCATAGTTCTTCGTTCGTAATCTTATCGGTCCATTTTATATTCATTATTCGTCTTAAGCATTTATTTACAAATATCTGTAGTCTTCTTGTTATCTGTTTGGTAGTTTTCCAAGTTTCACAAGCACATAATAATACTGATTTTACATTTGTATTGAATATTCGTATTTTAACTTCTTTTGATATGTTGAGATTTCTCCACACAGAATAAAGCTGAACAAATACACCATTTGCTTTCTTGATTCTACTTGCTACATCTTCCTCTGTTCCTCCACTTTCTGACACCACACTTCCTAGGTATACAAAGGATCCAACTTCTTCGATTGCCATTTCCTCTAACCTAAATTTTTGCATACTGTATTAGATTATTAACTCTCATCCCCTTCGTCTTGTTTATGTTAATATGCAAACCAACTAATTCTGCTTCCTCTTTTAGTCTCTTTAGCTTTTCTTCCATATCGCAAAATCTCTGGGCTAACAGAAAAATATCATCTGCATAGTCCAGATCTTCTAGTCTTTCCTTCATACTCCGCTTTTCCTTACACCTTTCGCTCTTTCCATGACTCTGTCTAATATTAGCAGGAAAAGGGTTGGGGATAGAATACATGCTTGCCTTACACAATTTCTGACATCTATAAAGTCTGAAAGCTTTCCTTCATGGGAAATTTTGCACTTAAATCCATCATACAATATTTTAATTATTTGTAAAATCGCCCGTTGTATACCATACTCTTGTAGCGTAAGCCACATTATTTCTGTCTTCACGGTGTCAATGCCTTTTCAGAATCGATAAAGGTCACATATAGAATAGCCTGCCATTCTATACTTTGTTCTAGAATTATCCTTAATGTGTTTATTAAATCAACGCAACTTCGGTGTTTGCGGAATCCAGCTTGTTCTTTTCGGAGGTGTTGTTCCGCTGTATTTTGTATTCTGTTTAAAATGATTCTAGTCCGAATTTTGTTTGGAATACTTAGAAGGGTAACTCCTCTCCAGTTATTACAATTTGGTAAGTCTCCTTCCTTCGGTATCTTGATAATTAATCCTTCTTCCCAATCCTCAGGGATCTTCTCCTCCCTCCATATTTTCTCCAGTAGAGGATACAGCATTTTTGCAGTTATTTCAGGGTCAACTTTTAGAACTTCCGGATATATATTATCCAAACCTGCTGCTTTTCCATTCTTTAACTGTGACAAGGCTAAGTGTATTTCAGTTTTTGTAGGAGGTTCCTTGAGGGTCCAAATTTACTTCAGTTTCATTTTCATTTTCACTAACTTCTTCTTCTTCTTCTTCTTCTTCTTCGCTGTTATCATCTTTGTTAAATATTTCGGAAAAATGTCCTTTGTGTTGTTAAGAGCATTCTTGATTTAGTTTTCACTGGTCTGTTCATCCTAAATTTTCTTTGTGACAGCTTTCTCGTGATATTATAAAGCTCCCTTGTGTCTACTTTCTTTTCCGCTTCTTCTGCAAGTTTTGCTTGTTCATTTATCCAGTTTCTCTTGTCTTTCATAATGCTTCTCTTTACTCTCTTGTTAATTTCTGAATACTATGTTTGTGTACTAATTTTCTGTTGTCTCGTTTTGCTCCTATTTACATTTTCTTTTGCCAATTTTCTTCTTTCTGTTTCTTTCCATGTCTCCTCATTGATCCATTCCTTTTGTTGATTCTCTCTAAAATTTGTTTCTATATATACATTTTTATTGCCTTCCAGCCGTCTCCATTGTCTGTATCTTCATTCTGGGTGGACAGTTTGAGAATCTATTTTTCATTTCTAATTTAAATTCTTCCCTTACACTTGGCATTTGAATTTTGTGTACAGTATATTTCTTTCTTCTTGTTTCAATCTTCTTTCTTGCGGCTAATATTTTAAACCTAAAGTTTGCAATCATGAGATGGTGGTCACTGCCTACATCAGCTCCTCTTTTGTTTCTCACATGTAACAGAGAACTTCTAAATCTTTTACTAATTGTTGTATGGTCAATTTGATTCTCCCTTCTATAATCTGGTTCTCCCCTGATAATATAACAAGGACAGTATGAAAGACTCATTTTACGAATGTTCCTCTCTACAGAAATGTTGCCTGTTCTCGGCGGTTGCAAGTGATTAGTCTGTGATTTTTGTACCCCGTGGTGCACATAATGTTCATTTTATTTGTACGCATTTATTTATTCCTAGCGTAATTAAATTGGTTACAAGAGTAATTGCGCTTATTAGTATGATTGGAGACTTGAAATTACTCAAAATTAACGCGTTATCAGACAATTATTTCGTTAAACCAGACAAAAGTCTGCGAAGTACAAAAAAAAACAGCGGTAAGTGGCTGCAGTCTTTTGTGCGACGAGACTTAACTACTAAATACTTTATTTTAAGTCAGAGAGGATGTTACAGGCAACAGCTTTTACAAATATTTCGCTTTGAAAATGTTTTTCGTTAGGTAAGGGTGTGACCCAAAGCGTGCAAGTTTTGAGATTTTTCACAGCTTTGGGGTTGGGAATTTAATTTTTCTGGGATATGACGCTGCGTCACTAGGTAATAGGTTACTGAGATTTCTATAGAACACAGTGTCTTTTTCTTCAAGAGTCTAGATGTCCAAGAACATTAAGGCACTTGGTTCTTCGAGACATCGGGAGCTGATTACACCCAGTGATGGAGTGTAATATCCCACCTAATGCACAATATCAGATACATACAAATAGTGCAGACACTTCTGTGACATGTTTCGGTAAAAATATGGCATCCTTTGGCAGTACACATGCGAAGGTTAAAACCAGCTCCAAACGGTGCAATAATATTTACAAAGTTTAATAACCTCTAATATGATCTGCAGTTAATATCAGTCATGTGTAGAAACAAATATATGTGCGGTTTAAAATTTGCCGCATATATATATATATATATATATATATATATATATATATATACATACACACACATACATACATACATATACTGTACACCACACCGCCCGATAAGAAACACACCGAGACATATCACGTGTGCGAGATAATTTTGAATCATACGTGAAGTATTTAGATGTTTGTCCTCATACTTGGAATTTAATTATATAAAATCTTCGATTCAGGTATACATCTTCATCTTACTTCAATTCTGAAGTCAGCAATTTCGTTATTTCATAATTATAACACTTTTAACATTTTATTATAGCAATACCAAGAATTTTGTCTTCATACTTGCACGCCTTTGTATTTTAGATTCCCTGAAGATGGTGACACTAACCCGGGAACATGTAGTAATTGTGTATGTTGTATGTGATTTTAAGTCATTTTGCTTGCATTTGTTTGTTATTGTAAGTCAGTTTACATTTCATATGTTCGATCAGAAGACGTACCGTTTATTCTTTCCGGTTGTGGTTGCAATCTTGTAAATACCACCGTAGCTTTGTGCCAAGCATATTCACGAGCATTTGGAAGTTCTATTTTTCGCCGACCAGCTAGAGCACTAACCGAGTGTTTCGAAATTAAGTTAGCTGGTGTGGGGAAACGCCCATGTTCGACAACTTGAGAAGACACTTGTGCCAGCCGAGGGCTGACAAAAGTTCCCCGTGGCCTTAGCCGCAAGCGCCTGGAAATCAGCAGGCCAGTCGAACAATTAAAATACTACACGTCAGTCATTAACACAACATTTTATTCATATACAAAGGTATATATGTCAGGGCGGTATGTTTCGACCTAGTAGGTCATCCTCAGGCCCTCCAAGAACACAGATCAAAGCGTTGTTTAGGTTTTCTGCATTATGGGATTCCATAATGCAGAAAACCTAAAACAACGCTTGGGTCTGTGTTCTTGGAGGGCCTGAGGATGACCTACTAGGTCGAAACATGTCGCCCTGACATATATATCTTTGTGTATGAATAAAATGTTGTGTTAAAGACTGACGTGTAGTATTTTAATTGTATGTGGTAACACTTCGGTTTGGAAAACTCCAAGGCCAGTCGAAGCTCCGCGTGTCTAGGCGGGCGAATTCTACAGAACAAACTGTTCATAGCAGTTTTCGGCTACTCTGACTGAGGTTTTCCTTGACTGTTCAGTTGTAAGGTAAGTGCTAGGATACAATAAAAGGACGTAATACAGTTCCCGCTGTACAAGTTATCCATGACATAGCCCAGCGATACGTTAGGTGGGCAGGAGTGCCTTAACGGATCAAGGGATGTCACCCATCCCTGGTCTTCGTCTTCTTTGGTCTTTGTCTTTAAACCTGACGTGAATTTGATGTTTCCTCCTGAGCTCCCAAAATAATGAGCATTATTCAGGCCGTGGGAAAATTCCATGCGCGAAATTAACGTTATTTGTCGTCGTGTTAGTCTGTTGGTATGTCTCCTTCCCGCTCCGCAGTTCAGGAAGGATACATTTTACACATATTCCTCGTTACTGTACAAGGATGTGCTGATTTATTTTGAATGTTGTAATGTAGGAGCTCCCCTTTATCTGTCAAGGTTCCTGTACAAATATAGCCATTTTACTTTACTGCATCATAGCTTTAATCTGAGAGAAGCGTGAATTTATTTCCTTCGCACATTTTATTGCGTACACAACGAATATAAACTTTTTAAAAATTTTAGGGCTTGGTAGGTTAATAGGCCCATTTATTATTTCATGTAGATTTTCTCTAGATGTAGGGGGACAATTTTGGAGATATTCCTGTAGTATGGTATTTTTATGACCAATATTATACGCAGTGGCGTTGCTAGGTCTCGTGGCTGCCGGTGCGGGTAGCGACACTGGATGCTCCTAACAGAAACTGTGGACTAAAGACATTCTTTTGTCGAATTTTCATTTATTTGGTTCAATAATTATAAAATTTATTGAGCACAGAATATCCAATGGGTCGCACCACTTACACCCCCTTCACCAGCTACGCCACTGCTTATGTCAAATATTACGATCCTATCGAATATGATGCCTTGCAGTGTGATATATAGCTTCCATCATTTCGAAGGATGTTGCTTCCTGCGGAATGTCTACTCAACCCAACTGCCCAGTATCATATCCCAGGTGTCTGTAATCTTAATACAACCTCGATAACCTCAGATCTGAACGTGTAGATGACGGAGGTAGTGCTTTTTTATGTGAGAAATATATAGTCCACTCTTAGAGCTTGTGTAACGTTTGGTTGCTGCAAGTTTCTGAAAGGCGATCGATGTCCGACGTCTTATAGTGTCGTAAATTTTGGTCTTCAGTAATTTTCAGCTATAGCATTTCTCACTCTTGGGCCTACTCTTCGCATCTAACATTGAAATCATCCTCCCTACCCTACCGTTGCGTAAGACGGCATAGAATTATATAATAAATTTCAGAGCCTTTGGGTAATGTAGGAAGCCACGTCATTTTGACCTGCTGCAACCCATGGCATGACATCATGCGAAAAGCCAACGTTATCTCACCAGAGGTTTGAATCCAGAAACTCGATGAACTGATTAAAAGGATGTGCTGTAATTACACGTTTATGGTACAGTTATTAGACTAATATAAAGCGTTCCACCAGTCTCCCCCTGCACATTGCAGTATCACCAACCTTGCACAGTAGTCTTCAAGATATTATGAAATCCCTTTAGTCAGCTTGAGACAGCTCTCTTCTAAGGGAAACACGCGTTGTGTAGCTTCGGAAAATAAAAACTACATCAAGAGTTTCACACATTTTATATATATATATATATATATATATATTCCTGGAACCCTCTGGGCCACTCCAGGCCTGTAACGGGACTGCTTTACCTTTATATATATATATATGTCCTTCGGGTTCCATGAAATGCGGGGAATTTCTTGACTAGCTGCAAACCAGTTAGCTTCTCAAGAAGGACTCTGCACAATGGAGTAAGTAAGTATATATATACAGGGTGTTTCACGACTTTAGGGCATAACTGCAGGAGGTGATTTCCTAGGTCTTTGTGATCAAAAAAGTTCATATAAACATGTGTCCGATTTTGGACGGTTACGGAGTT
>Ga0136643_10006025_pt1 | contig 17288 bp, 7 predicted proteins | sample TergutLab28metaG_FD_96883 | JGI IMG/M metagenome (GOLD analysis project Ga0136643, IMG submission 96883) | Labiotermes labralis P1 segment gut microbial communities from Petit-Saut dam, French Guiana - Lab288 P1 (version 3) (version 3) | ecosystem: Host-associated > Arthropoda: Insects >... | reverse complement strand
TGTCACGTGGTCAGCGCAACGGGTCCCCACAGCCGTTAATCTCTGTTTTCTAGACCTGGAGCCGCTACTTTTTTCATTCAAGTAGCTCCTCAATTGGCCTCACGAGGCTGAGTGGACCCCGTTTCAGACCCACTACTACTCAGAAAATCTGGTAGCGCCGGGCATCGAACCCGGGACCTCTAGTACATGTACATATACATACAAGTGTGTGTTTATGTGTGTGTGTGTGTTTGTGTGTTTTAAGTGTATCATTCACCACATTTACCTCCATTTAGTCACCTTATAACACTACTAGGTGCGGAGAAACAAACCTGGAAGGTCCTGTTGTTGTAGTCTTCTGGCTTTGAATGTTGCCTCGTCTCTCACTCATATAATCTGACTTTTCGAGCGTTATTCGTAAAAGTTTGTATTTAAGACGTAAATCTGTTGGCTTATGAAAACTGAAGGGTCAAGCAAGATGGGACCGATAGGTTGTCCCGAAGCGCCGTTAATTAACTACCATTCTGTGATTCGTTATATCTCAGAAGAACGCAGATCCCATTTACACCGTGGCGGAAGCCTGAAATCACGCATGGTATAGCGACAGTTTTAAACAACCTGTTGAAAATATTTAAAAAAAGTATTTGTCATGAATGTCGTTAAACACAGAACAGATGAATATGTCACAGACACGTGAGTTTATCATCTAATGTTATTACAGTTTTCCGTGTCCACCCTCTTAGGTACCATTGTGATTATATCTGTACTTGTATTACAGAGATATATTACAACAATGGTCTTTTATCCATTGTTATTATGATAATGTGTATGGTAAATAATCATATGAAGATTGAGCACAACAAATAAGAACACGAGTTCATTTAGGTTTCAGGCAAGGGTTTAGTGTTTCGTTTAAACTTTCGGTTTAAATACAGACAACGCCCTCCGCACATGGTTTATCAAGATGGCGTTCATTTTTCAAATGTGGTTTCGAAGTACAAGAAAGTCATGGAATTTGAAGGCATATTTGCTGTAAAAAAAATTTTAAGTATCTGGTTAGTTGATCCTGTCAATAATCATTTATCAGGATGTAGATTATCTTGGAGAGAAGTGAATGTTCATAATAGAGTCGATTATTCTGCATTAAGGGAAGAGTTACAAGAATACCGAAGAAGGAGTAAATTAGGAAAATTTGATAAAATCTTACTGAACTGTCACAATACCATCCTGCATTGCTGACACTTACATAGGGTCTGTGGGCAATGTCAGCAGCTGACAGACAAGATTAGAAACGGCTGAAATGACCTTTCGAAGACAAGTTGAAGGCTACGCGTTGTCAGACCACACATTGTGCACATTAAAAATTAATCTGATGAATGCGCTGTGGGTGGAAGGTTGAGTACACATAAGGAAAGATGTTTTGAACAGGTACATAAAATGAAATGTTATACATGCATGTGCAGATTCCAGTGGCCGCGCGGTCTAAACGTCGTTCTGCGGCCGCTTGTTTACTGGGATTTCGGGTTCGAATTCCGCCGTGGAGGTCTCTGTCTTGTGAGTGTTGTGTGTCTTTAGGTAGAGGTGTCTGCGTCGGACTGATCACTCGTCCAGAGTAGTCCTACAGTGTGTGGTATGTCTAATACTGTGATCATGAACCCTGGATAATGACGACGACCTGGCTGTTGCGCCATGGGAAAAAAGAAATAAAGGCATGCATGTAATAGGGAATGGTTTGTAATTAAGTGCATGTGTCTATGTGTCAGTAGGCACTGAACAAAGAACTAATTACTCCGGGTCTGATATGTGATTTTGTTACCGATGATCCTGGTTCGAAGCCAGATCAAATATATGCTCGGCGGAGAGACAGGCAAAATTACGCGGGAAGAATGAAGTAAAATTTAGGACTTCCAGCAAAAGAATTTCGCTTTTGTGCAATATACTGGTATATTGTGAGGGTGTGGACTTCAAGATTACTGGTATTAAGTTTAAGACTGTGTTTATCACGCGAAGGGATGCGGCATGCTTTCAGCTGGCGTTACAGCCATATTGCTGCTTTGTCTCCCTGGGAACGGCACAGTCTATGCCCCTTTCGGCATACATCAATCAGACAGCTGTTATGCTTGATGAGAGTAGAGGCCGTGAAGCCAGCACAGGCTCGGTTTGGGGACTTCTTAGCGGACACTCGTGTGAGGAGGTTGAAGGGGAAACGTGACGATAATAAAGAGGTGTATTTTGTTGATATAATTTGTAACAGTGCCGGACACAAATAAATTGATTGTGAACATTAAAGTATAAAAATTTAAGTGACTGTGAGAATAAAACTAAAGAGGCCAAACCACAAATATTCTTCTTGTCATCTAGTCGGTAGGCACTTAACGTTTCCTGTGACCACCACGCGTTATATTCCCAAGGTGGAGTTCGCGTTCCCGTCTTTTAGATTTGGCCGGTTATAGTAAGGAAAATTCCTTCATGTCTACTTCTGGCTACCAGAATTTGGATGTAGCTTCTGGACTTTTCGAAAATTTGTGAACTCATGAGCTTCACAAATTTGCTGTCTTCCGTATACAGAGAAATGCTGATTGATTAGTTTTAAATGATACATGTCAAGGACTAAGAAACTAGGAACACCCAACAGAACTGTGTTCCAAACCGTCATCTTATATTCATATGCCGTCAGTTATGCGCTGTAATAATTTTAATTTTCGTGCGATCAGTAGTTTGTACGGTTGTAAAGCAGCTAAACTTCACATAACGCTCCCGCACGCCCACACACCCACCCACACACACACACACACACACACACACACACCCCGGTGCACCTCGCCAGCCAGATTCATCTGCAGCACAAGGCCTTTTAAATGTCAGTTTTCTGTTGGGTCGGAGCACTATTGAATTTAAATCCCTCTGCGGGGCAGTTTTTGTTTTTTGCGTTGGGAAAAAAAACCGTTGCCCAATTAACGGGACAACGTTGCCCCATCGTTCCTTCATGGTTCAAACCTAATATCTGTGAAAAGATAAGATTTTTTTCGCGCAATGAAATACCAATCAGGTGTCTTTATGGAGCATAAGTGTCAAATACTTTGTTAGGAGGATCCGAATGTGACTACGTATGTAGGTATCGAATACAATTCTAAATTTCGTATTATGTCAAGGTATGTGACGACGGTTAACTTTTGAGTCAAAAAACATCAAAGGACACTTCGTAATCGTCAATAGCAGATACGGCGTTACTTGAATTTAAGACGGTCTCTAATTTAAGGCACATTCCACTTCAAAAAGTATTTTCCGGGGGAAAAAATTGCAAGCGAATAAATTTCACTCTCCGTAAAATATACTACCCTTTTCGCAAGGCCGCATGTTTTTCGAGGAAAATTATGTTTTCGACGCTTTCGAAAATTTATACGTAATGCTTCAAATATAAGATATGGCCTAATTTTCAGTTCGGAAAAATGTTAAAAATAATTCTGCGCCTTAAATTCGAAGTAATGCCGCATTTATTTTAGAAAAAAACCAGCTTCCTGGAGACGTTTATAAGCATAAGTAAAGACACGACGGTATTGAAGAGTGTATTAATCATTATATACATCTGTGGGAGTATCGTGTCTCCTATACATTATGGGGTTTTGACCTGGAACTAAGATTTCAAGATATATATTTCGTGTTGTATTCATGTCGTAATACATGTCTTGCAGTCAACTGTTTCACGTTGGACTGTCTGTTCGTTAAACTGAAACATACCACACACACACACACACACACATACATCAACTTATAAAATGCAAGAATATTACAACCTGCAAGCTTTTTGTCAAACATATTATGTAGGAACTTACACATAACCTTGCATCTTGTGAGTCATATCCTTCCGTAGACGCCGACAAACAAGCGTCATAAAAGGGCATTAGTCTATGATGCTGCACAAAGCTAGAAGTCAAACATAAACGTTACATAATCTTATGTTTCTATCATGTAGCCAAACTTTCATCCATTGCTAGTACACAAATTTCTACAACAATATGTTTGAAGCTTCAAAACAAAGAACAGTACCACAGAAGACCACTGACGGCTATATATATGGGAACTTTCACCCAGTAACCAGCCGTGAGGGCACAAAAGGGAGTTGAGGTACAGCTCTACTCTATCCTTAACTTCGGCCTTAGATGAGGTGGGTAGTTAACGCCACGCCCCGGCCGTTTTACCCCGGGAATAACCCGCTACGCACTATGTAGGAACTATATATATATCGATAAACATTCAACACAAAATAAATGTTTTAATAGAGGGGTTCATATCAACTGGAACACAAGCGAGCCCTTACTCGATTTGTATGGAGTGTGTTTGTATATTGCTGCTAACGTGAACTTTCATATTATTTGTACCCATGTACGCGTAAATGCTTTCCTGGATATGGTTCTATGTGTTCGTAAATTTTGGAGTTCCTGAATAAACGGTCAGTACTGTTATACAAGGTATTTTATGGTTTTTATTTGAGTGATGTACGAAGCATAGTGCGAACCAAGGAAACACTTAAAATTGTTAATTCAGTATACTAGTAATAATCTGACAATTTTAATTTAGTTTCTGTTTAATGGCAACGAAATTTTGGGGGGTTGGCTTTACTTCTGCCTTCGTGTCAGTGGTTGTCGTTTTACTGACCGTCAGTGTACTAGGCTAATGTTTCAACGATTGGACTAACGGTATGACCAAGAAACTGTTATTGTGACTTCAATAAGGTTTTTTGATAAGAGCTCTGCCAAAAAAAGGGCCAGTGGCCTAGATAACCTCTCTGGAGCCCTCGAGGCCCCGTATAATAATTAGCCAAGATACTCCCATATTTTGTAAAATGGGTACCGGATCTTTCCTGGGGGTAAAGTGCGGCCGGGGTGTGCTGCTGACCACTCACCCCCTTCTAGTGCCGCCGTCATGGAAGTGAAGAGCTATACTTCTACCCACCTCACGGCCACACCGTGCCTGTAACGGGAACACTTTATCTTTTACTCCCATGTTTTATGTACTCCCATATCTCACAAAAGGGCTCCATTCTACTGTCTTCTGTCACAAGAACGGAATCCGATGCCAAAACCCAAGAATATATTTTAGTATTCTGTAAGTCCGGGGACCTGTTTGATCCACAGGACCCCTTTTGTACCCCAGTCTGCGACGACCTTATCGACAGTACTGAAAAACCTTGAAAGCCGAAGTTATAACACCTTATTAGGTCAGATTGCTTCAAAATATGTAAAACTAAATTAGGTTATACAACTAACCTATATTTTATTAGGTCATACTATTCCAAAAATTTTCGAGTATCGCTGTTTAGTGCGACCTTACAGGTTATCACAGTTGCACAACTAAGGATTCCGTGCTTGTGGACATCCCTATGACCATTTCATTTTTGGTACCTTTCTAGAAAGCAATGCAAAAGAGGTAATGTAAGTATAACACAACATTGAGGAGCTTTCGTGCAACTAATTTGCATTGGATAAGTTACGAGTGTAACACAACCTGTGTGTGTAATTGTTAACCCTAAGTGTTCAGTATGTAATGCTCACGCGCCAAATTGTCATCTGTGGCGTTGCCCGCTATGAAATATTCTTCCACCTTATCTCACAAACTGCACGATTTTTTTTTAAATTATCGAAACAAAATGCGTGTTTCGAGTTTCTCTTACAATTTTGTCCGAAACATTTTTTATTCTAAGAATAATTGAGAGAGATATCAAAAATGTATTTTGGTCTTCATGTGAAGTACCCTTCATTCTTGTTCGAGTTTAATGAAAATTTAAATTTTTCGACATTCGTATTTTCGAAAAATATTCAAATACCAAATTTCATGAGAATCCGTCCAGTTGGAGCCGAGTTGTTCCATGTGGACAGAAGGGCGGAAGGAGGAACAGGCATGACGAAGCTAATAGTCACTTTTCGAAATTTTGCGAACGCGCCTCAGAACTAATTACACTCCTGCTGTAGAGACTTCCAAGGAGACAGGACTGACCACTTAAACTTTAAAGCCTTACAGTCATCTAAATATTTAAATATCACTACATAACAGAAAAAGTACTGCATCTCCATTACAACGACCAAGCAGTTGTTAATGCTTGGAGAAGCCAGAGGAATGTCCGATACGAATCAAATTGGAAATTTTGAACATCCTTCCTCACACTTACCTATAATTTCTACAGAGAAGCTAAATTCTAACCAGTTTCATGTTGTGCCCATTTTTATAAAAAATGGTTAGCAACGTGAAAACAAACATGAAAACTGCAGCCCAACAGACCGGCACACACTGCCAAGCTTAATCAAATGACGTATAGATAATCGCTTTTTGTTGTGGGAGTCACACAAAGAAAATAAATAAATTGCGGAAAAAATATGCAGACAATGTGAAATCAGATCGTACAAGTAGTAACCATTATGACTGAAAAGACTCAAGAGTACAGTGGTTACTATACGTACCGTAACACCTACTTTATCATTAAAGAACCCTGAGTTTTGTCCACATTTTTTTTTAGTGTTTTTGATTACCCATGCAAAAAAACACAAATTCTTCCATAAAGATATATACCGGCTATACTAGAACGGGAAATACGAGTGCTGACTGTGAGGAAGGTACTTTTGTTGGCACATTTGTTACTCCAAAATTGTGTTTCAAAGTGTTAAACGATTAAAGGTTTACTGGGGATATGTTTGTGTTTAGTATGTAGTAGAGACGGGGAACAAAATCAAACACGATCCGCTATGCGAGATAATCCAGTTTCAAGAAAGTTGTTAGAGAAGAACTTCCAGAAAGACTAAGTACTTCCCTGTTGCTTATCTTTGAACTGCGCTTAAAGCTTTCAAAGCTAAAGCCAAACTATCTTTTTCAAACCAAGAAAATTTTGCGCCTAGAATCTGGCTGGGAGAATCACTAAAATCGTCTATCCCATTCTTTCTTCCTACAGTAAATGTACACTCTCTTTTGTCTGAAGGAAACTATAAAGTGTATTGTGATTAAAGGATTACGTACAGCCCTCTACATACGTTGTCTTTTAATTCAGTCAATCCTAGAATGCTCTCCCCCGTCTGTAGCCGAATTTTGAAGTTCTCTTGAAGAAACTATGGTTATATATGTTTCCCGACTATTAGATGTTGACGCAGCAAGATCATCTGTACCGTCGGTTCAATGCTAATATACTACACAGAATTACATCCTAGAATAAAAAAATCTTTCATGTTCGTAGCTCTTCATGAAATTGGATATTAACCTACACTTCATGATAAATTCTGCCTTACTTAAACGTTTCTCTAAAAATATCCAAACTAAAATTCTCCTAATTGCAAGCAGCTTATTGTTGTGCAGAATTCTGTAATCCTGCTCTGCATTATCCCTCTTATAAACTGTATACTGCACGATTTTGCTTAGACACTCTCACTAAATCTCATTTCGGTGTAATCCAGTAGCACACCAATAGCAGACTAGAATCTCACTATGGAGAGAGACACAAAGAAGAAGAAGTAGGTGCATTGTTTTCCTGGTCATTTTCGGGGAAGCCCAGTTTTTAGGTGCGTTCACAAAATTTCGAAAAGCAACTATTAGTTTCGTCATGTTTTTCCATCCGTCCGTCCTTCCGCATGTAACAACTCGGCTACCACTGGACGAATATTCACGAAACAACCTTTGAGGATTTTTCGAAAATCTGTCTATAAAACTCAAGTTTCTTTAATATCTGACAGGGATAAGGAGGACCAAACATGACCTATAGCCCCTTAATTCTTCGTAGAATAAGAAATGTCTCAGAAGAAATTGGTAGAGGAAATCAAAACATGCATTTTATGTTGAACAGGCTTTTTTTCCGAACATCGCAACGTTTATCAGATAATGTTGAAAAATACAGTACAGCCAGACAGGCGACAGGTGACAATACGATATGGAGCAGAAAAGACGCACTTCGCATGAAGTATAACTAAGCCAAAAATAAACGCACAAAATTATTGTTTCCTACAGCAACAATGTTTATGTAAGCGCCTGTCACTGCCATGTTATACGTACATTGAGTGACTTGTAACCAGTAACACTGGAAAAACACATATTACTTTCTCACAGAGCAACGTTGAATCAAATGGTAACGGCTTTCCAAATTGTGCTCAGCAGATGTTTCAGACGGGACAAATTTTCCTGACAGGTTTCTCGCGGTTTTCCCTAGTCCCTCAGTACTTGTGACCTTGAGATATAACCCCCCCCCCCGGGCTACTTCCTTCCACTCCATTCATTCTACGGTTTATTGGTGTGAATATATGTGTGTGTGTGTATATATATATATATACATTCACATATATATTGCATATATCACACAGTTTATGTTCGCATTTGGCCCTTGAATGTACAGTGGCTACTTATTGTTTATGTATCAGCAGATTAATACTCGTAAATTTTACATTCAGCCCACACAGCATATTTACGTTTTGTTTAAATTTACCAACAAACAAGAAGTATTGTACTAACTGTTTCTTAAAGTGGAGAATGTGTTCAGTGTGATGTATCAACTGAAATTTTGAATAAAATTGAAGTTAATATTGGTCTGCAATTGTTTCGTTTCATTCCCAAGTAATGTAAGCATGTAACACTATTCAAATGGCATAGTAAATTACAGCAAAATTACTCCACAATAACTCTCATAATGTATTCGACCTTTAATCATATTGCAAAATTCTGCGGCAACATGCGGTTATTGATGGCTTTTTAAACCAATTCATACTTGTAGGTAAAAACAAAATTACAAGTACATTTTCTCTACTAAAGCCCCTCTCTCTCTTCCAGCCCTTTTGTAAGCTTCAAAGGGTTGTTTTGTTACTCGATTAAATGGCTAGGCAATAAACCTATGGGCACCAAGCGTGGTTCATATGTTATTCTGTCTAATCAAGCTACCCTGAATCGATGAAGTTTATTTTTAGAACTATGGGAAAGGTTGATATTACAATACGTTATATATAGAATGACGCCAATCTCTTGACTTGGACTCCACTTTGGAAAATTCGAAGACCTACTTTCAGCGGTGTCTCAGCATCGGCAGGCGATCAGTTAAAAGACGTTTTTCTACACTATTTCTTATAGAGGGGGTTAAAGTGAAAAGTAGGTTCCATAAAATATCATCGAAATCTTAAAGTATGCCACTAATCAAGTTTATGCATAAAACATTCCACTGCCTTAAGTCAACAGTAAATATTTCCTTAATTAACCTTATTTTGATAAGGATCTTCACTGAAGTTCGCTTATATAGGACAATAGCGAAACAAATAGTTCTCAAAGTCCATTCACTCACAGTAGACCCATTAATCAAATTAAGATTTGATCATCACCAAACTTCCCTGTTTTCTGACGAAAGTAACGGGTGCGTGACACACATTTTGTAAACCATTTACAAGGCTCGGCTATATGAAGTACAGAGGCATAAGTCTACATTTTAATTATCTTATAGTATTTATGATATACTCGTAAGGACAGATATAAGTGTCGGGAAGACTCGGAAAAGGCGTAAACAGCTACTGAATCACCTTAAGAAAATGAGAAGATAGTGGCTATTTAAAGAGGACGCTAGATCACGCTGTCAAGAAAATTAGTGTTGGAAGACGCTATGGACCCGTCGTAAAACAGACTACGTGAGTGCTTTATTATTATTATTATTATTATTATTATTATTACAGTGTTGAGCAGTAATATTGCTTGTCAAGACACTCTAACCTAGATTTATTTCTTTCTTTCATTAGTAAGTGCTAACTTATCACACCTGGTATAAGACATGCATCCTTGCTTACTGTTATGTGATGCGTATGGATATTTTCATCATGATAACAATAACAATAGTAAAAGCTAATATTTCTCATTCATTGATTTAGGGAATGGTGCAAATAACTGAATGAATATGGTCGTGACGTATCTATACAAATGACTTACACAATATAATGTAAGACACGTATATTGTCAGCCTATAATTTATACACAACTACATGGTATGTCGCTAGCTAACCCCAGGCGCGCCTCAAAGTTCGTAGCAACTGCGGAAAAGTCGTACACATCAAATATATCTCACACTACAGACAGCACCAAATTAATATTTAAATAAGGGAACTTCACAACAGTCAATAAAGTCATTTCACTTTCGCTGTTGCATGACGTTGTTGTAGTTATGTTGTTATAAAAAATAGTTCCCCGCTGCGAAACTGAAAAGTGTGAGAAATATTCCATTCGAGACTAGATCAGCAAAGACATGTTGCTTATTTTAGACTGTATGTGTATACAAGTCGGATTTCCTACTCCAGGGAATCCGACAGCATGTGAGCAGGAAATTTCATCTCCCAACTCAGCTATGTCAAGAGACCAGAACGAAGCTACAGAATACCTTCATTTCTGTTCGTTTGACAGATGACTTGATCGCCCCCAGAGTACAGTGCAAAATGTGTCTCGATAAAGATCCAGAATATTAATATTTCATTTGCCTGGGTAGCTCAGTCGCAAAAGTTACAGAATCGCCTAGTTTCTATTAAGAGCACACCCATAACTCTCTTCCTCTCAACCCTCATCAAAAGGAAGCAGGAACTTTGAACGTTACTGGGTGTTACAAGGCGTCGACATGCAAAGAGCGACCTACCTTTCCAGGAATCTCTTTACCTTGATCACTAGGACTGTTGGTGACTGAAAATAACAGCAGTACTATCCTTCGAAACGTCGGTAACTATTTTCCGCTCGACGTGGTGTGACATCCTTTAAGATTTTAATCTTCAGCACTGTTATCTAATTACACACCTTTGCGGAAGATGTAGTACAGAAACGCGAGACGTTTCACTCCTTGCTTCTCTAAATATATATCTGATTATAAGAGACCGAATTTGTGTTTATCTGGACAGAAGATCTGCAAATATAATAAATTTACAGTGACGATATACTGTCAGAATTGTAAACGTTAAGTAAGATTTAGAGAATAAATGGCAATAAAAGTGCAGTAAAATCTCTCTTGAAAGAAACCTTGGCATAAACCAAATCTGTCGTAAGCGGGCAATCTATACAGTCCCGAGGATCTAAACCTCAAGTACTTGTATCAAACCGAACCCGCCTATAACGAAAAAATTTCAGTTTCGCTACAGGCAGGCTTCATTATAATATCACAGCTATATTGGCGTTCTTAGCATGACTAGAACACGAAGCATAAACATTGTAATGGGTAAGTGAAATCAGGTAGTAAAAGAGTAACATCAAACAGCAACTTGTGTGTTTATTCTATTTATTGAAATATAATTAACTGGTTAACAAACCCAACAATACATCTCGTCTATGGACCGTAGCTAATCGTGGCAAAATACGATGATGTAAAGGCAAAGGTTGTCCCGTTCAATGTCAAGCAGACACTGCGGCGAGGTAGGTGTATAATCTTAAAAATACTCGACCCGGACGCTAGAAGGGGTGGTTTGTCAACGTCACGCTTGGGCCGTTTTACCGCCGGGAATGAACCAGTGCCCATCGTACGGGAGGCTGGGGGCCTCGAGGCCGAACGAGATACGTCCAGAAAATCTCGCCGTCATGGGGTCCGAACCCCGGACCGTCCATCTCTGAACAAGTCGCTGTACTGACTACGTTATGCCAGCTACCAAATATGAGGTACAGAGGGCAATATAAATAATAATTCTCTGCAGACATCTTGTCAGGTTGTCGACCGAAGTCATCTAGATGAGGGGACGAACCAGCAGTTGGCTCATGAAAACGGTAATGAATATTCAGGTAAATAAGCTGTACCTTCTTAAGGAAGTCTATATTGCATGAAATGTGTGTGCACCTTACCACTACAAGGATACAGTTTACATAAAAGTAGTAACTACCTTTTTAAGCTTCCAGTCCAGAAACACATTTGGTAGCCAGACAATAAAACAAGCACATACTTCTTGGTTAGTTTTTAATTAAAAAACCGTGGAATACCAAGTTTAACGAAAGCTCTTTCCAATTAACCACATCCAGTACGTCTGAACACTGTAGACTAAATATGTAGCATAATTATATGGCCTGCTCAAATGACACAAACCCACTGTTCAACCACTCATCAACTTCAGTTCAGTCGCAGCGCTCCACCGACACATTACATTTGCTGAAATGTATCCGGCCGGCGTGGCTCCCTATTAACTACCACATACAGATCTACCTCTAAAGCGACACCCAGTCCTACGCACTCTGACTTGTCACTTAGATGCTTGACTATCCTTTCATCTTTTGGTGGATTTGTGAAGACACACAGACGGGGGTAACAACATCGACAGGGAATCCATTTTCATTTTAGACAATTTTTTCCCAGAAACTTCGTTATCGGCTGTTATCCTCAATGCTGAAATCACAATAACCTTCCTCTGCAGCTAATTGTATGACACAGACTAATATCATGAAACAAGGTCCTTCTTTAAAACGAAAAAGTAGATCAGCCAGAAAAGAGATTCCAATGACTTTATGGAACCGTAACGGTCATTATAATCTTCAAAACAACGAGACGCTGGTCCTTACATTGAGCCACATCAACCTAGTACAGATCACTCTTTATTAAAACCAACTTTATTCAAGGCATGTACTAAATCAAGCTAGTCCAAACCATCACATCGTAGTTTCTTAACACACAGTTTAATATTTTCCTCTCATCTAAATTTTCCTTCCGAGTTTTATATGTTACATGAATAACTTTAATACATTCCTCATTTTCATCACACGCGCTACAAACATCTCTCCGTTTCATCTTAGAATTGAGTTCCCTAATATCATTTTGAGCCCTTTTCTCTAATTTTTCGTGTACAATTTTACTTCTAGTTTCTCCCTTTGTTTATTTTTATTCTGTCCCCTACGTTATCACTTTCATCACTTTAAACTTTTCCTACATGGTAGATTTTGCAGTGGTGCCCCATCAAGTTTTTTTTTCCAATTCCCCTATCAGTACTTGGCACAAAACTACAAGATCTTGAGTTGTTTAAATTCAGGTATCTAATACGACACCTGCAGCACTGCAGCAAATTATTGTAGATGAAATTTAAAAAAAAAAATGTCAAATTGATTGTACTAATTTACCACATCAAAAATTACCTTTAAACAATGTTCCATCCGATTCATTAATGTCTTGATATAGGTATAAATGGCCAACTTAACACGTAATCCGCTCATAAAATCGGTATTAACAATCTGTACTATATAACAAAATTTTGCCCAGAATTTCTGAAAACAGGGGATAACTTATAAATATTCCGGCTTTAATAGGATATATTACAACAGAACTCAAATAAAGCCGGCGTGAGTGTGTTGAGTGAATTCTTCTGACATGATAGCGGCCTTAGGCAGACACTTCTGAAGAAAGGTAAAAACATCGGGATTCTAAAAGTGGTAGGTAAGGAGTGATCTAGTTCGATTGGAGTGGGTAAAACTTAGCTAATGATGGAAAATTTTCCTTCGTGTCAACACGTTATTGCTACTATAATTGTAGCAAATTTTTGTTTCTTATTATTGTTAATTAATACGTGTCAGGCGCCATAACTGTACACATAAATAACAATACAATACGTAATTTTTACGAGGATATCCAAATAAAATTTTCCTATCACCTATCACACACACACACACACACACACATGCACGTGCACTCACACACGCACAAGTACTGAAGTCCGCTTAAAATTAGAACAATTTGAGACAGTTCTAATACTTTGTAACGGTTGATGTGTCATTGTAGAAACAAAGACACATCTGACTTATTCGTCCTGTAGTTGTAAAGCACATGTTTTAGAAGACGGTTGCGCTTCCTTCATCATGTAAGTTACCATAATTATGAAGCTTAATCTGTTTTGACCGATGGATGGAGATAATATTTCTTTGGGAGGTAGAGGACGGCTCCGTGAATCTGACACGCCAGAACAGGCTTTAGAGTTTTTGCAGTATACCTGATAAAGGAAGTAATTTCGGCTTCCTAACGTTGTGTGTTTTAAAAAATGTGACGTAAGAAAACTCCATCTATACGAGTCACCTTCGAAATAATGTGGTCACGTGGCAATACGTACTTGACAGTCACATTACATCCTTAGTTAAAATCTTTCAGCAGTCATGTTACAGCAAATCTGTCAATTCTGCTGCTGATCGCAGCTGAATATAAACAAGTTGTATAAGGTCCATTCGTTAATTACAGTCAAGCGCCTACAAATTCCGATTTAACATCACTCTTAGCGCTAAAGTCAAGAAGTTGCCTATATGTCGCTTGAATTTTAATACGCCCCATCGAAAACACAAGGGTGTAAATATAATGTTTTTTGTGACTCAAATTTTGTTTTGCAGCAAGGAAAACCTCGAAATCAAATTGAGAACAAGATTATGTTTTCTGGGTTGTGACGTCATGTATTTCTTATATATTGAAGACGTTGAACGTTTGTATAATACCCTATCCCGATTCGACATTCATTAAAATCTCTAACCGTCACGTACGTTTGGTACAGAGTTCATGACTAGTACAGCCGAATCGTCTTCAAGAAAATGACAGAAACGCTGCACTTTCCCAGTCAAGGACTCTTAAAAGCAAACGATTTGGCAGCATTTCACATCAAATGGAAAAACCCTTGTCCGGAAATTATAGCTTTACAGAAAGTGCTTTATTTTTAAAATAACTCTTGTACTTTTCCCACAGCTTGTGTTTATGTATCCTAGATAATTATCATGCCAAACCCAGTGGCCTCGTGGTCCAAGGCGAGGGTCTGCGGTCGCTCACTTGCTGGTATTGTGGGTTCGATTCCTGCCGAGGGATTGCAAGTCTGTCTCTTGTGAGTATCGTCTGTCGTCATGTTGAGGTCTCTGCGACGTGCTGATTTTCGTCCAGATGAGTCCTACCGAGTGTGGTGTGTCTGAGTGTGATCGTAAAGCCTCAATAATGAGGGCCCTGGCCCACTGGGTGTTGTTGGGCCATGACAGAAGAAATGCAATAATCATAACAAACAGCAATTATTTCCCTCTACAGTATTTACGTATGCAATTTGTCTTGACAGTCAAGACGGTGAAAGTGTGAGTAGGAACTTGATTTGTTAATACTTGTTACCGAAATTCTCTTTCATCAAACAGCTGAACTCCTTTCTCCTTGTATGATCAGCACCTACTTCAGGCGTTGTGTCTGTGTTGAAGTGCCTGCGTTAAATTTGGCATCAATAGTGTTTTATCTGCAAAGAAATATTTTAAGGGTACAGCAACAAGATTACAAAAAATAATAATAATTACATTTGTACTTTGAATTTTAACAATTTTGTGTTAAATCACACAATTCAATGGGATGAAATTTTAATTAGGAACGAAAAATTTTAAATGAGAGAACAGAACGGACGTGCTTTAAAATGTCAGATCCATTCGTTTACCTGGACATACTAAGAACAAAGTACAGAATTTTAGTCAAGATACAAGTTGACATGGTCAAAACACAAACCTAGAACCACAACATCAGTGATTCTGATTTTTGTCATGGCTCATCAGCCTTAGTTGGTCTGGGCCTCCTCCTTGTCGAGGTTTCGAGATCACAGTCGGACATAACAAGATCGGTAGGACTCCTCTGGACGAGTTATGGGCCTATCGCAGAGACTTCTACCTGACAACACAAGACAATCACAAGAGAGAGGCATCCTTAAACCCGGTGGGATTCGAACCCGCAATCCCAGCAAGCAAGTGGCCGCAGCCCCACGCCTTAGACCGCGTGGATACTGGGACCGGCATGTGATACTGAACTATTGACAGATCGTGATAATTGTTTCTGATATGTTCAGTCTTCTTTACAACACATCCACACATTGATTCTAATGACATCTTATGCTTCTAATGGCTTAATCTTTGAGGCAATGTGGTTTTATTTGGCATTCTAATGATAATCCTCGAGCCTCTCACGTAACATTGTGTGTTTCCAAGATAATTGCATACATTCGCAGAAGTTGGAGTTGTTTATGGGGATGAAAGACAACATGGCGCAAAATCATAACGGCTTAAACCTACACGCATTTAATAGGAAAATGAATAATAATAATACCACCTGTTTACTTAATTAAGGCAACACCAACATGTTAGTTGAAATGTGGAGGGAATATTGAAATATATCACAATGCATATCTCAAATTACTGGATTACTCAAATCATTAATTAACCAAAAGTAAGCCGCTGACCTTATTACACTTTATAAAACGCAGCTCCAAAATTCGTTAAGTCGGAAATGCACGGTAGCTAATATTAACCCTTTAAAGCCTTCCAGGTTTAGTATTTAAAAATTCTACTTGTTGATTACATTCCGTCTGTGTGTTCTCAGAACAAACAGCGACTTTTGCTTTGTACAACATTAACAGTTTGGTTTTTATAACCGAGGTGGAGAGTGTTTACAGTGCGGTACGGAATGAATTCTTACATAACACAGATATGTTTCGTCTTTAAAAGGTTATGTTTTTAAAGTCGTAATACAAAACCGAACGAGAAGTGAAAGTGTTTACAGAATGTGAGTAGGCGATGTGAGTAGATCTCGCTTTGACCTCTTCTGCTAAATCTACTGTTCTTATCTAAGCATGCAGAGTAGAAATATGGACACCTAACGTCACAGATAGAGTGCAGAGTATTGCAAATTCCGTACACTAGTGGGTAAATCGATAGTCAACATAGATAGCCCTACCAGTCACTCACTGTCCTTATTTAAGAGCAATTTGATAAATTTAGTGTTTCACAAACCATCCAACACTCCAAGTCAGCTTAATAAAAAGTCACTAGATAACTAAATTAACTATACAATCTTAGTTTTGTCGTTTAAAGTTTATCGGAATTCGCTATTATCCAACCAGCATGGTTTTAACATAATTCCACCCTTATTTTCTGTAGGTAAACCAAGATTTCCATGAAGTTCCATTTAAGATCTGCGCCCTTTCGGGATTCTGCGCAGCCTAAAATCCTATTTTGTTACCGAATTTTCGGCAAAACCTTTGAAGATGCGTCCGACATTTAGCCCCGAAACCACCATTCTACGCTGCTAAAGTCCCAAATTAGCGCCGATCTCATTTACACCGCACCGGAAGCCTGAAGTCACGCAAGCTCCATTTCACTTATCGTGATGTGTTTAGACAGTGATCCATTCAAAGCGTACGGAAGTTCAAAACATTGCATTCCATTCGACACCCAACATCACACTTACATAAGGGTTCACAAAATGTGATAGCTTAGTCTTCCATTTTTAGACGCGTTCACAAAATTGCGAAAGACGACTATTAGCTTCGTCGGTTTTGTCTGTCTGTCCGTCCGTCCGTCCGTCCGTCCGTCCGTCC
>Ga0136643_10006016_pt1 | contig 17297 bp, 16 predicted proteins | sample TergutLab28metaG_FD_96883 | JGI IMG/M metagenome (GOLD analysis project Ga0136643, IMG submission 96883) | Labiotermes labralis P1 segment gut microbial communities from Petit-Saut dam, French Guiana - Lab288 P1 (version 3) (version 3) | ecosystem: Host-associated > Arthropoda: Insects >... | reverse complement strand
TATTTTAATGTATTTTTAACAGTTATATTTATAAAAACTAATAATTCTCACAATAAATAAAGAAATAGACTATTTATATATTTGCTTTTGTATATATATATATATATATATATATACGTATATACATATATATATATATATATACGTGTATACAGTATATGTAAGTAAATTACGTCCAAACAACACTTAACCTAATCTTACTTATATTCGTTACTTACTACTGTAATTCCTTTGCAATGATATTTAATGACGTATGATCCCACAATATACACAACGATTTACTATATTTTTGACCTGTAACTTCATTCTGTTTGTAGTTAAGTCTTGTATCAGCCCGATAATGGACTGTTCGGTCCGAAACATGTAGTTATTTAGGGTGAGGAAAGATATATGTATTGTGTTTCACTGCAGTCTGTTATCCTTTCGGTGTAAGTCAATTACAGCTACGAAATCTCTATCAATTTTCAGGACAACCTTCAGTGCAAGTCTCACAAACTTTGCAGTCCTCCTACTGCAGTCACGTGATAGCACCTGCTATGTAAGCAGACCAATACTGGCATTTTCACTGCTCTGACTGTACAAACACAATGATCTACGCGCATGAAACTTTGTGCACTCTGACGAATGGTCACATGGCTTTGGATCGTTATCCTTTGAAGCTGGAGAATTTGTGGAATTACTCCTGCTACACCAAACTGCAGATATATGTCAGGTCTATCATCTCAGTTTCATAAAGCATAGAGCTGCAGCACTAAAAGCAGTAACGTGCGATTGGTTACGTCATTTGTTATAATTTTTGAGGGTTACGCGGATCAGTCGAGCCTTCAGTCAACGCAAATTTTCACAAAAGGATGTTTTTGTTCACTTCGTGGTCACATTGTGTGTGTTTGTGTCACTTAGCGTACCGGTTTGTATATGAGAAACAGAACATAGCGACAGTGACTTAAAGCGATGGACTAAAATCTTAAGTGCTGCGAACGAAACAAACCGTGCGAGAAATGGAAACGCCTGGTATTTCTTTGTTCTGAAATTACGGTCTGTTCGATTTACTGCAAGACGAATGGAGGAAATGTTGGCGGCAATATTATTTCTAAGAAGGGGGGTTTTAAGAAATTCTTCTTCCAAATTCCATGGTGAATGAATTTATTTAGAGCTATTTTAAGATTTTTGCTTGAATCTGTTAGATGTAATAGCTGGATTGTTCGGAATGTCAAAAGGAATGGATAGTCATAATACAACAATTACCAATGGCTTTAAAATTGCGATTGATTGAAAATTGTGTGTGAGAATAATGTTAAAATGTGGGAAATGTAGGTGAGATGTTGCAACTGATACGAAATCTGCAGTGAATGACACATTAAAAAGAAGGTAGGACAAGTGAAAAATAAATCAGATTGGCTTCTATATTCACGTTTCTAATTGCTTCATATTGTGCAGGTTAGTGGACAGACGGCATTACTGTAACATCTTTATAGCGAACAGACTGCAAAGATACGTTCGTACGATTTGAGGGCTGTTGTATGGTATGTCGGCTGTTGTATGATGTGTGGGCTGATGTATGATATGTGGGCTGTTGTATGATGTGTGGGCTGATGTATGATATGTGGGCTAATGTATGATATGTGGGCTGATGTATGATATGTGGGCTGTTGTATGATGTGTGGGTTGATGTATGATATGTGGGCTAATGTATGATATGTGGGCTGATGTATGATATGTGGGCTGTTGTATGATGTGTGGGCTGATGTATGATATGTGGGCTGTTGCAGTTCGGTAGGGAAATGCCGATAATTCTGAGGAGTTTATGGACTCCTTCTCCTGGACATTATGGACATCAGTTTTGTGTGAAACATTGGTGCCACATGGCACTGCAAGTCTGAAATCTCAATCGATTATGCGTGTTATCTACGGACGGCAAGATCTATTGCTGTTGGTTTGTTTATTTGGAACACAAAATGTCCGAGTTACTTGCTGTGTTGTGGAGTTACTGGAAAGTGTTGTTTTTGTGAGTGTTTGTGTTCTGGCGGGATTTCTCTCTCCCGCTCGGGTGTAAATGAAGTCTTCACGTTTCTGGCATGTTACGTGGCGTATACAGTTAGTTACATTTAGACTCCACCGAAACGTCGGTAACTAACTAGCATTCAACGTAACCTAACTTTCTAGAAGAACGGAAGTCTCATATTGTCTGTTGTTAACGATTGACGGCTGAGAAATACAACAAAATTTGTAGCGATATTCACAGTACGTTCTGGGCGTATTGCTGTACTTATCAATACACTGTCCATCAAGAAGTGCGGCTGAAGGATGTAATCTGAGTCACGTGGAAGGTATTGTCATTGAGTGCTTAAATAATACAATAGTTAAATTTGTGTTCACACACACAAATTCAGTTGGTGGCAGTTTGTTGAATTTCAGCAGTTTATGTCAGCAATGTTGTGGATGTGACTGGCAGTCTGTTGAGTGTAAGAGTGAAATAAATCTGTTATTGTAGCGGTGCAGAATGATAATGTTATTGCGGTTGTGTTTGTTTGGAGAGCAGGTAAGAAAGGCGAAAGCTTTTAGTTAGACAATTGGTGTCGAGTGTCTGTTGTTGGTTAAATTGCAACGTCTGGGGATTCGCAGCCAGTCTGCGGTAGATAACTGGTAACAGAAACTGGTTGACAGTACAGCAGGGAACGAAGAACTTTCAATACATAAGGTAGAAAATATTTATTTGTTATGTTGAAATAGCAGAACTGAGAAGAGGAGGGTTGTGGTATAATTTGAGAAGCTGACAGTTCCTACATAAATTTAACATCAAAAATAGGCAAAAATTTGGCCGTTCGTCTGTCAGATGGTAATGAAAGTGTCTCCGGTCTTTACAGCTAAGCCAAAAGATTCATAGATTATTTGTGTTTCAATAAGGACATAGTAAATTACACAATAATAATAATAATAATAATAATAATAATAATAGTAACGAATTTTCAGTATTGGAGAGAGCGAATAAAAATCTGAATTATTTTGGAGTTTGTTTGGAAAGCTTATTTTGTTTGAGCGGTTTTTATACAAATCTTTTCGGATTTCTGGTTATAACAGGTCACAAACATCAACGGTGTGCTGCCTACTGCGGAATTTTACACCAAAATTTCGCTACTAAATTACATGTGATAGTGATAGGACGCGAATGTCTAAATTGTATCCTATTTAGGTGGGAGTGGGGTTTATCATTACGGATATCGGTGAACTGAATTGTGATTTTCAAATATAACGTGTAGGTAGGTTGAAACAATTTTGCACGTCAAAAGTGCGGCTAGTTAGAATATCCGAGTGCAGCATGTCATATTATCGTGAGCAACATGAACAGTTTGTGTGTGACCTACATTGTAATTTGTAGTGGTAATTGGTTTTAAGACTGGGAGTGAAACACGTAATGTTAAATCGCCACTGCGATATTGAGTTACTCAACCGGCTGATTAATCTGGTGAAATCCATCAACACACAATTCTACTAGCTAACAAATCCCTCAGTTTAACCTCGTCATTTGTCGAAATATATTTGGCTTGCCTTCACAATTAGTTACTTCCGTGACGTCATTTGTATAACTTCCTGCTGTCTCGCCGTCCGCTGCTGTCCTTATCATGACACACAGCGTTCCTGACAGATTGTACTGCCTTAAGGCACTGAACTGCAGTAGGTGGAAAGGTGGGAATTCGGTTGTGTGATGTAGCAGTGACGTTGGCAAGCATGAGGTTACCTGCAAGCCCTTGCGGCCACCTAACGCACTGACGTGATTGCATCTGCACCTTCAGCAGACCAATACCGGCACCTCCACGGCTTTGAGTGCACAAACCCACTGATCTACGCGCACACGAATTCGCGCACTCTCCTGACTTGTGACATCAGCCTAGGCTCAACAAGGTTATCTGCGCCTCAAGCTGAAGACATGCGGTATTAATATCCTTCTCTTACATGATATTTTAAACAATAAAATGTAATTTGATCAGTATATATTTGTTCATGTACATCTTAACGTCATGCATTCTGTTTCCCATATTTAACATCATATCACAAATGTTTCTGTACGGCAGGAACAATTTGTTGTCGTGTGGCGAACCGTCTGAGATTGACCAATAATGGTATTGGGGGAAGAATATTAATAAATATTTGAAACATTTTCATACGAAGAACATTCCTTCTAGTATAATTTCCTTGGATGGAATGTAAATCAAATTCTTATGTTGGCCATATCTTGAACACTTTCTTCAATGCTTTTTTTTGTCAGAACATTGGCAAGTTTAGTAACTTAAATAGATACGAATAAAATGTCATTATTACTGCACATGCGTTACTTTTATAGTTGGAACATTGTGGGGAGTCATTGCAAGGTTATTTAACTAAGTTCCTGTCTTTTGAATGACAAATTTCAGCGCCATTCTCTCAAACATTACGGTCCTCCTCCCTCAGTCACGCGATTGCAGCTCTTCAGAAGAGCAGTAGGCTCCTTTTCCGCGAAAGATTTTTTAGCGGGAAGCGCTACTAAGAACGGAACAACTGATTCCAAGATTGACACTGCAGTTCGCTGCTGCCTTCCCCCCACCATCAGTCAGTAGATGCAATGGACTTGGACGAGGAAGTTTTATTGTTTGTATTGTTGCACAAGAAAGTATCTAAGGAAAAAAGTCATCACCAGTACTGGTTTCATTCTCTGCTTGTTGAAGACAAGAAACGGTTCAATTTCAAATGGCCGGCAGTTGGTCTATTTCATTTATAAATAATACAGTGTCAAATTTCTCCAGGGGCGAGAGTTTGGACATTTTTAAACATTCTGAACAGGATGAAAATACAGCAACTTCCCGGTCTGAGTAGCGCATGGAACCGGCACAGCTGTTCACACAGCCTCTCACCCAGCAGCGCGGTACAAAACAGCCGCTGACAGGAGTCGTGAAACACCGGTCCCTGCCGCTGGCAGCGTTAGCAGCGCCATGACGTTGCAGCAGCGCTGAGGAAATGGCAACGTACGCTCTTGGAAATAAATCCATTTGAACGAATGCATTTCTGGCAGAGCCGCTAAACACCGCTCGTGGTATTCCCACCGCTCCAATTGCGGAAGCACACGGATCTACGCGCACTTGATTTCGCGTAATCTTCCGACTGGTTACGTGATCCTACGCTCGCTGAAGCTGGAGACACTCTAAATTAAATCTGCTATACGGAACATTTATCATCAAGTTCCAGTTATAATTTTATTGTTGATTGTAAACATATTCATAAATACGCATAAAGATACATAAAGTGTAGAGACAGGTTATACTGCCAGATAATTAACACACAAATGCGCTCTGCCTATCCGGTCTCAATTCTGTCGCATTAATCAGAAAAGAGTTCACCAAATGTAAGGATCGACTGCTTGTTGCGACTATCGTTTCTTGATTGCCTGTTGTGTGATGATTCTAAGTACCGCCTTTGGTTCTGTGTCACTGTGTCCACTGTTGCTTTAAAGGTCTGTCCACTGTCTGTAACTCACAATGAACAATCTGTTTGTTTTGTGTCACTGTGTCACTGATGTTTTCTAAACTCTGTCCACTGTCTGTCAGTAACTCACACTGAAGGGTCTGTTCGTACTGTGTCACTATATACACTGCTTTCTTGTACAGTCTATAAACTGTTGTCTTCTACATTTCGTCCACTGTCTGTCAGTACCTCACACTGAAGATTCTGTCAGTTTCTTGTCACCATGTTCACTTTTGCCTTCTAAAATCTGTCCAATAACTGTTATTATCTCACATTGAACTATCTGCTTGTTCTTTGTCACTTTGCCCGCTACTGATTTCTAAAGCCTGTCCACAGTTTGTCAGTACCTCACAATGTACCGTCTCTTGGTTTTGTGCGACTAGGTCCTCTGTTGCCTTCTACAATACATCCACTGTCGGTAAGTATTTAACACAGCACAGTTTTTGTTCTCTGACAATGTGTCCACTGCTCTTTCCAAAGCTGAAATTCTGTCCGTCAGTAACAAGCAGTCAGTACCTCACACTGTACCGTGTGTTGGTCCTGTGTCAATATGTCGGCTGTTGCTTCCTAAATTCTATGTACTCTCTGTCTCTAACTAACATTGTACCGTCTGTTGTTTCTATGACACTGTGTCCACTGCTGATTTTAAGAATTTGTTCACTGTTGTCAGTATCTTAAAATGTACCGTCTCTTAGATCTATGTCTCTATATCCACTACTCTCTTCTACATTCTGTCCACTGTCTCTCAGTAACTCCAAACGTACCTTCTGTTGGTTCTGTGTTATTGTGTCCACTGCTGCTTACTACAATCTGTCCAATGTCTGTCAGTACCTCACAATGTACCGTGTGTTGGTCCTGTGTAAGTGTGTACACCTCTGTTTTCTATATTCTGTTAACTATCTGCTTTACCTCACACAATACAGACTGTTAGTTCTGTGTCACCGTGTCCACTGCACTCTTGTAGAGTCTGTCCACTATCTGTCTCTACCCCACACTGCAACGTCGGTTGGTTCTGTGTCACCATGTCCACTGCTGTCTTCTACAGTCTGTCCACAGTCTGTCAGTACCTCACAATTTACCGTCTGTTGGTTCTGTGTCACTATGTCCACTGCTGTTTTCTTCAGTCTGTCCACAGTCTGTCAGTACCTCACAATTTACCGTCTGTTGGTTCTGTGTCACTATGTACACTGCTGTCTTCTACAGTCTGTCCAGAGTCTGTCAGTACCTCACAATTTAACGTCTGTTGGTTTTGTGTTACTATGTCCACTGCTGTCTTCTACAGTCTGTCCATAGTCTGTCAGTACCTCACAATTTACCGTCTGTTGGTTCTGTGTCACTATGTCCACTGCTGTCTTCTACAGTCTGTCCATAGTCTGTCAGTACCTCACAATTTACCGTCTGTTGGTTCTGTGTCACTATGTACACTGCTGTCTTCTACAGTCTGTCCAGAGTCTGTCAGTACCTCACAATTTACCGTCTGTTGGTTCTGTGTCACTATGTACACTGCTGTCTTCTACAGTCTGTCCACAGTCTGTCAGTATCTCAAATTTAACGTCTGTTGGTTTTGTGTTACCATGTCCACTGCTGTCTTCTACAGTCTGTCTAGAGTCTGTCAGTACCTCACAATGTACCTTGTGCTGGTTCTGTGTCAGTGTGTACACCGCTGTTTTCTACTATCTGTCAGCTATCTGTATGTACTTCACACTAAACCGACAGTTAGGTCTGTGACACCGTGTCCACTGCACTCTTGTACATTCTGTCCACTATCTGTCTATACACAACACTGAAACGTCTGTTGGTTCTGTGTCACTGTGTCCACTGCTGTCTTCTACAATTTCTCCAATGTCTGTCAGTATCTCGCAATGTACGTACTGTTGGTTCTACGTCACTATGTCCATTGCAGTCTGGTACGGTCTGTCCACTCTCTATCAGTACATCACACTGTTCCGTCTGTAGATTCTCTGCCACTATGGCTACAAGGGCCTTCTACAGTCTGCCAACTGTCTGTCAGTACGCCACACTCTACAGTCTGTTGGTTTTCTGTCAGTGTGTACACTGCTGCCTTCTTCAGTCTGCAACCTGTCTGTTAGTAACTCACAATGTACCGTATGTTGGTTCTGTGCCACTGTGTCCACTTTTGTTTTCTACACTCTGTCCACTGTCTGTCAGTACCTCACAATGTACCGTCTGTTGGTTCTGTGTGGCTGTGGCATCTTTTGTTTTCTACAATTTGTCCACTGTCTGTCAGTACCTCACAGTGTACCGTCGGTTGTTTCTATGTCACTATGTCCACTTATCTCTTCTACAGTCTGTCAATTGTCTCTCAGTACCTCACAATGTACCGTCTGATTGTTCTGTGACACTGTGTCCATTGCAGTCTTCTAAAGTCAGTCCATTTTCTATCAGTACATCACACTGTTACGTCTGTAGGTTCTCTGCCATTATGGCCTTTAGTGCTTTCTACACACTGCCAAATGTCTGTCAGTACCTCACACTGTACCATCTGTTGGTTCTGTGTCACTATGTCCATTGCTGTCTTTTACATTGTGCCAAATGTATGTCAGTACCTCACAATGTACCGTCCTTTGGTTGTGTGTTACTGTGCCAAATTGTTTTCTACAGTCCGTCCACTGACTTAAAGTACCTCACAATTTACCGTCTGTTAATTCTTTGTCATTGTGCCCTCTTTTGATTTCTACAGTCGGTCCACTATCTGTCAGTACCTCACAATGTACCGTCTGTTTCTTCCATATCTCTATGTTCAATTTTGTCTTCTACAGCATGTCTATTGTCTATCAGTATCACATATTTTACCTTCTGTTGGTTCTGTGTCACTGTGCCCATTTCTCTCTTCTACAGTATGTCCACCGTCCCTCAGTACCTAATAATTTAGCGTCTGTTGGTTCAGCGTCACTATGTGCATTGCTGTGTTTTAGAGTCTGTCCATTGTCTGTCAATACCTCAAAGAGTACCTTTTGTTGATTTTGTGTCACTATAACCATTGCTGCTTTCTGCAGTCTGTCCACTGTCTCTCAGTACTCCATACTTTACTGTCTGTTGGTTCTGTGTCACTATGTCCATTGCTGTCTTGTACATTCTTTCCAATGTCTGTCAGTACCTCACAATTTAACTCTGTTGGTTCTGTGTCACCATGTATAACGATCTTTTGTACATTCTGTCGACTGTTGTCTTCTACATTCTGTCCATTTTCTGTCAGTACCTCACACTGCACCATCTTTTGTTTGTGTGTCACTATGTCCATTTTTTTCTACGGTGTGTCTACTGTCTGTCAGGACCCCAAAATATGCCGTCTTTTGGTTATGTGTCGCTATGTCGACAGCTGTCTTCTACAGTCTGTCCATTGTCTCTCGGTACCTTACAATGTACCGTCTGATGGTTCTGTGTCACTATGTCCATTCGTGTCTTCTACAGTCTGTCCTTTGTCTGTCAGTACCTCACAATCTACCGTCCGTTGGTTCTGTGTCACTGTGTCCACTTATTTTTCGGCAGTCTGTCCACTGCCTGTCAGTACCTCACACTGTACCGTCTGATGGTTCTGTGTCACTATGTCCATTGTTGTCTTCTCCAGGCTTGTCCACTGTCCCTCAGTACCTCATACGTTACCTTCTTTTGGTTCTTTGTCACTGTGTTCATTGCTGCCTTCTGCAGTCTCTCCAATGTCTGTCAATACCTCAAAATGTACCGTCTGTTAGTTCTGTGTCACTATATTCATTGCTGTCTTCTACAGTCTGTCCACTGTCTCTCAGTTCTTCACACTTAACCGTCTGTTGATTCTTGGTCACTGCGTTCATTGTTGTCTTCTACAGTCTGTCCACTGTCTGTCTGTACCTCACAATGTGCCGTCAGTTGATTCCGTGTAACTGTGTCCACTTTTGTTAACTAGAATCTGTCCACTGTCTGTCAGTAACACACAATATACTGTCTGTTGGTTCTATGTCACTCTGTCCAATTTTGTTTCCTACAATGTGTCCACTCTCTCTCTCAGTACCTCACACTGTACCGTCTGTTTGTTCTGTGTCACTACGCCCATTGCTGTCTTCTACAATCTGCCAACTGTCTGTCAGTACCTCACATTTTACCGTCTGTTGGTTCTGTGTTACTGTGTCCACTTTTGTTTTCTATAGTCTGTCCACTGCTTGCCCCTACCTCGCAATATACAGTCCGTTGTTTCTCTGTCACTGTATCCGCTGCTGTCTTCTAAATTCTGTCCACTTTGTCTCAGTACCTCATACTTTACCGTCTGTTGGTTCTGTGTCACTTATTCATTGCTGTCTTCTACAGTCTGTCCCCTGTCTCTCAGTACCTCATAATTTACGGTCTGTTGATTCTGCATCGCCATATCCACTGCTGTCTTCTACAGTCTGTCTATTGTGTCAATAGCTCATACTTTACTGACTTTTGGTTCTGTGTCACTTTGTCCACTGTTTTCTATTACAGTCTGCCCACTCTCTTTCAATACCTCACACTCCTTATGCTGCCTGTCACCAGACGTGTGGTTGTAACGTTGCTGTAACGCCTTCTGCTGCTTCAGAGTGACAGCTGTGTCAAACATGACTTTAATTTTTGTTATTATCCGGGAAATGAAATGTGATCTTCTGTCGTTGACTGAGAAGTTCTTAGGGGTATTTAGATTTTTTTTTATTAAGATTGAATTAATTTTTCTTAGGGAAAAGGACGCCATTATTATGAAACCATAACAGTTCCACGTGTATTTGGAACAGATTTTAGACCATATATTTTTCAGCTCAAAATATACTTAATGTAATTTCCAAAAATACTGATCCTGTGAACATGGCTCTGTATTTCACAACTGGACAGAAAATGAGTGAAATTTGATAGTATTGGACGATCCTTCGTAAGCAGACTACTGACAGTACTGCAGAGATCTATATGTGGGCTGTGGGACGTTCAATCAAGTGTCAAAATATTTAGTTTTTTTTCTGCTGATTGATACTGTGACTGGAATTAAAACCCATGAGTTTTTCACCTAAACGTCATGGCCCATTTGGGTAGGATGGCGTAGTTGGCGCCCAAATAAAACCACCGCAACTCACAATAGTATTTTTTCCTAAACAATTTGGAGAATTTGCCTTTTATTTTTCTAAATTCATATAGTAGCCACGTACCTGCACAAAAGGCAGCATATCGGAATGTCTGTCACTGTTTTGGGAGTTACGTCACAGAAGACTTCAAAAATACATCCACTACGGTATTAATGGAAAATCATGCGAAATTATAGGAAATTAAAGGGCGCTGTAGTCGCAAGAAGGACGGCAACACACTGCGAAATTATGTCGCTCACTGAATGCAACTGTGGCACAAATAAAAAATTGCCATTTGCAGTTAATATCGCAATTGTACTAAAAATATGACAACTACAGCCAACATTACCGACACAATTGACAGTTGAAACATAAGCGCTAAACGACGACAATGCAGCTATCGTACTTTGAGTTTTTCTGTTTGTTTGTTCGTCAACAGTGGCAGTGTACAGTGAAGAAGTTTTCTTTGTGCAGTAATACTGGCACCTTATGATATGGGGCCAGTGTTGAATTATTGCTTCTATAGCATTCGGAGAAGAATGAGATAGACCGGGCATGGAGCTCGTATGGTGAGAGGTGAGGCGTATATAGGCTTTTGTTGGAAAACCTGAGGGAAAAGCACCATTTGGGAGACACAGGCATACATGTGAAGATAATATTAAGATGGATCGTCAGGAAGTTGGAGATGGAGATATGGAATGGATCGAATTGGCTCAGGATAGGAACAGGTGGCAGGCACGCGGTAGTGAACCTTCGGGTTCCGTAAAATGCGGAGAATTTATTGATTAGCTGAGAACCGGTTAGCTTCTCAAGAAAGCCTCGGCTGCATGGAGTGACCAAGTGTATCACTCCACGATATGCCTTTAGTATTGGTTGATTACACAATTCAAGTTGTGTGGTCATTCTGTAACAGTCAGTTGGCTTTCATTATGGACAAGACAACGAGGACAGCCAGTGGAGCAGAAGGAATGCTGCTGCACGTTGCAATGCGGTCAGCTGTTGAGATAATTCGTCTTCATTTGTCTAAAAGTACTTACAACACGTGCACTGCACCGACTGTAATGCTGGAAATGACTGCCGGGTGTTTTAAAATTGTTGCCTTCATATTACTATTTACATATTGCGATTAAATTATGCGAATGCTGACTGCTTGATTTTTTCCTCCAAAACGTGCCATTTATTAATTTTTTAGCTAAAACATTTTTCATTAGCGTTACAAAACAACGGAACTTTCGACATTCTCACTTTCAGTCATTAAATTTAAATGGAAAATATAACCGCTTAACTTGCGCATTTTAAAATATCACAAACAAAAGCCGCCACGTGTGGCTATTTTTTTGGTAATTCCTATACTTCAGAACTAACCGTGCGAACTGATGTGTCTCTTTCAGCAGTTACATTGTATAGAGTTAATTGTTGAAATTGCAATTCTTTTTGTGCTACAAAAATGTCGGTACTGAACACCGGGCAGTTTGTGACGCTTCAAAATCCAATACGAACTTCAGCAAAGATTTTTTTTTCTCAGTAATTAACCAACTTGATGCACAAAATGTTTGTTTTACAATAAGTTTATTTCATGCCTCTATATGTTTCGAGCACATGTGCTCCTCATTAAGAGGTCAAAATTGCATTACACATGTGCTCGAAACATGTAGAGGCATTAAATAAACTTACTGCAAAACAAAAAATTTTGTGCATCAAGTTGGTTAATTACTGATATAAATATACTGAGATGCACGGTCAGCAAAACGTCAAAAAAATTCACCGAAGATGTTAATAATGAAAATTTAGATAGATATTTTTTTGCTATCGGCTATTTCTGTCTGCACATTATGTTGTTTGTACCCAATTTAATAATTCCATTTCGATTTTAAGTCCTTCCAACCACAGCATTTTCTGTTATTTTCATTCATATTTCTGTGCAAATTGAGACTCCATCTAAAAGCACTCTTAAGCTGATTATGAAAATGTACTTCATACAAACTGATAGCACTATGTAAGTAAATTGATGATTTGTTTTAGTTGCTTCATTGTCTGTGCTGCTTCTGGTGAGGATAAAGGAAAGCAGGAATGTGATGCTACTGCTTCACCAAGCAACGAATCTCCATTTGAATCTGCTGACTCCGACCAGAATTAATCATTAAGTGATTATACTTATGGAGACAATTCTGATAGGAAGAGTTATTTATTTGATTAAAAACAAGATTTCTTCATTTGATGCGATCAACGTTTCCACTTTGAATGAAGCACAGAAAGCAGATTTGACCACAAGAAAAAAAACAGAAAGCCGAAGTTTCGGAAAATAAAGAAAGCCGTGCCTTCAGAATGGAAAACAAATAAAGCCGAATTGCTACGAAATGGAGGACATGCAAACTGAAACTTTAAAAGAGGCACTGAAATATCTGCACAGTATATACGTCCCCTTGTGGGGCCACTGGTATACTGAAATATTTTCTGAGTTCTCCGAACGGTAGAGACTTGATATTTCCGAAAGTTATGATTGCCTGGGAGATATCAGTTTACAAAGGCTTCTGAGTTTGTGGTAATTTCCACATCAAACAAGAATAGAAATTCTTTGAAGCTGCTTCAGATTGTGCCACTAAAAAAAGTTTATTTTCATTCTCTCCCCATTTCCAAGAGAACGTCAGTCATTCATATATAATCTGCTTCTGTCACACTGCCATTCAAGGTTTTTTACAAGTACTCAAATATGAACAAGAAATATTTCAAGTAAGTGACCTTAGTTAAGTTACATTCTTAACAAGAGTTTGTTTCCTTGTTTGACAGCACAAAGTCTATTTGATTTTTAGTAAAGTATTTTCTTAAAAACTGGGATTTATTTTGCACATCCCAGCTTAAGCCACAAGTGAGAACTTAGACTTATGAGTAACTGTTTGAACAACAGTGGCACAACTCAAAACAGGGCCGGTAAATCTGACTAAAATCTTAGCAGGTTGTTGCTAAACACAAGCCAGCATACAAATGTCAAATATAGACGACGAACAACAAAGTACCATTAAATTCAGTACTCTAAAATTTTCAAAAGTTTATGACCAAGACATATTTTCCAGTACATTTTCTATTACTCGTTTCTTAAACACACAGTTTTATAATTGTGCCACTATTGCATTCTGTGAGCAATATGACACTCAGTGAATTGGCATTGTATTGTGTTTCACAGTGTTCAGTGTTCACAGAATGTGTTTTATGTGCATGCACAAGTGTTAAGGAACAAAGTGACACAGATTACCTTGTCCTTTGTCTGTACAGAAGCTCACAATAAATCAAGAGTCATGCACTGACTGACCACACAGACTGCGTAGCCATCTGAATGACGTTAACAGTGAGAGACTTGAGATGTGAGTTTCGACAGTTCTGAGATATAATATCAAGTGTAGAAAGACGTTTATGTAGGATATTCGACAGTAGATATTTTGAGGTTAGGACATATATTTTGCAAGATTGAAATCTTAACAATCTGTCAATTTATCCGTCTAATTGTTCACATCTATTGGGAAGATCAGCGAAACGACTAACTGTAGAAACTGAAGTTACCAGATTCTCCTCATTTTAACATTCCATGTATTTGCGTTCGCAAAGACAAACTGCTGACAGACAAATGTTTTTGTGCTAACAGACAAATGTTTCTGTGCTAACAGACAAAAACGTTTTTGGTAACAATGTACTTACCGATCGACTGGTGGATCCGCCATCTGAAACAAGAAACAAACTTTTCTCATTTAACATAACCAATTGCTATAATTCTGTAATTTAAAACGGTTTCAAAATTTTGACTGTTTGTGTAATGTGTCTGGTGTCCTGCAGTTTGATTGCAATGTGCTCAGTTCGATACGCAGTGTTTAGGCTTCATTTTCTTCATTCACGGTGTGCAAATTATTGCCTTTGTCTCTGCCAAACACAGAACACACTCTTTTAGACGTGGTAGCCATTTTCCAAACTAGTGGCATCTAACGGCAGCGCCCAATGTAACTACATTGAGTCAACTGAAACAAAACTTCTGGTTTCATCATCGACTGATGCAGATATGAACTGCTAAGCATGGCGGATTTGTTTCCAGTGTCATTTTGAACATGGAAATGTCATGTGCAGACATTCGGCATGAAATTAATGGGAACTTCAAAGAAGCCTACTCAGTACGACACTGAGAAATCAAGATTACATGAACAAAAGTCTATATATGCTTTGATTTTGTCATGTTGGTCAATAAGAATATTGCTTCCTTACGTGTGGAACACCCTGTGTTTTGATAAATGCCGAAGTTTCAGCGGAAGGTCCTGAGTGCATCACTGAGGCAGAAAGATGTATCCCTGCGTCCTCCTTGTCCTTCTCGAAGTGCTCGGACCGTTTCTCTTCTGAACCGGGCAGCCTGTAAAACACAAGATCATAATATTTATGTTTGGAAAATTTATTGTGAAGCAAGAAACGTGTATTTAGAGATGAGGTTTTGCTTTTTGGCAAGGTATCAGTAATTCCTTCAACGTTTTTTCTTTAACCTCACTGTAAGATATAAAATGTAATTTTACTGGGTCATGTTTATTTATTGTTAAAAAGCCTAAGAGAATCTTGTGCGCCTGAAGAATACCATGAGATCGATGTGGACACTATTTGTACTGTATTATGGAAAATATTATTGAGAGTGTAAAGGAAGTGCATGAGTTGCGTGCAGCGGGTCTTTACTGTGAGAGCAACTGACTGGATGCGAAGATGTGCATTGGAATGAGGGAAATAACGAAGTTGTAAAAAGGAAAGCAAAGATGTAATGTGGACAATTTATGCAGTACGGCTGAAGGCGGAATATTTTGTAGCAGGTAACTTGTTGTGATTGGATGTGGAATTGGGAATGTGAAAGTGCAGCAGAACAATATCATTAAATTTGTGTTATATACTGTGATTGAGTTGGTTGGGAGAGTAGAGAGGAGACCAAGAGAGACATGTATTACAGAGAACGTGGTATATAGAGGATGAATGAAAGAATTGGAAGAATGTTAAAAACATAGAAGAAAGGATGGAAGATCTACAGAATACTGTATTGACAAGGAACACAGAGAAGGACACGAAGAAATACTTTATAACATAAAAGACGATATAATGGAATTTAAAAGAACACAACACTGTGACTGAATGTAAATAACGAAGAACGGACTAGCTATAAGGTAAACACAGGATTGAAAACATCGGTATTGGAGATTATAAAGACATTAAAATTGTACATGAGAACAAGTAGTGAATATTTGGGAGAATTATATTATAGAACTGTGCGATCGATCTAATGGACCAGAAAACCAGAAGTCGAACATGAATACGAAGTAAATACAGAAGATAAATATCCTTATATCTTACAAAGCGAAGTGGAGATAGTGGTCTCAGAATAGTGAAAGGTCTGGTCAACAACATACATGAAATTGGACAGTGGCCCAGTGTTAAAATGATTTTCTGCAGGTAGAAGCCAAAAGCTACAAAATTCAGTTTCATCATAAATACCGCAAAGACTGTAGCGAGGAAACGTAGAAAAAGAAATGGAAGCAAGTGGTGACACGTGGAGAAGATAAGTTTGGATTTAGAAAAGAAAGAGCAAACTGACAGTGATATCACAACGAATTGAGGGCACAGATGAGGTATAGGGTGCGTGTTTCATAGACAGACAGAAGGCATTTGACGGTCTAAATAGACCAGATTGATACAGATATCAAATGAAGTTGGTACTGACTGCAGCGACAGAAATTCGAGTAGCAAAATATATATGGAACAAAATGTTAAAATAAATCTGGTCCATGATGACACAGTAATTGTGTAGTTTGGAAGAGGAATAGATAAGAATGCTGTTTGTCATGTATTCTGCTCCAAGTATACAGCAAGTACCTTACGAAGGAAGCTCTTGAAGAGTATGGAAACTTCCAATTAGGACAGGTAATTCGCATTTGTGTTATGGTGAAATATTTATTGAAGGGAATATAGAGGGAAGGATATAAATGACAGGAAGACAAGGAAGAAGACATAAGCAGCTACTGTATGATCGTAAGTCAAAATACGTGACTATGAATTGAAAGGGGAAGCACTAGTTCGCTCTGAGTGGAGAGCTGGCTTTTGGAGGGGCTAGGGAACCTTCGTAAGACGCACTTCGGAATGCTTGAAAGAAAGAAAGAATGAACGAATGAATGGAAGAATGTATATTCATTGACAATGTTACGTCTTAGAAGGACTTTCATCCCTTTACCGTCACCACACACATTTTTCTGTACAGTCTTACCGGAGGTGAAATATCTGTTATGGTATCACCAACCGCTCCAAATGCAAAAATACTTGTACTGGTTTATGAATATTAATTCAAATGTGAAAGAAGTTGGAGAAGGGAGGACATTCCATCTACTTCCATATTTGAGGATTGAATTTAAACCTATGTTTTTAGAATGGCAACGTGTTTTATGTCTTTTAAAATTTATTGTGTCAGGAGTAATTTTACAAGCTGCAGTAAAGTAAGTTAAGTAAAGTGATGTTTCTAATTATTCGATTTGCATGAATGACGTCATATCTGATACCCACAAATGTTCAAAATAAGTTAAGCCGATAATAATTTTACTGTTCTGTTTGGGGTGTGAAATGTGAATTGGCAACCTGAGGGACAACCAGCAAATTGGCAACCTGAGGGACAACCAGCAAATTGGCAACCTGAGGGACAACCAGCAAATTGGCAACCTGAGGGACAACCAGCAAATTGGCAGC
>Ga0136643_10006015_pt1 | contig 17298 bp, 11 predicted proteins | sample TergutLab28metaG_FD_96883 | JGI IMG/M metagenome (GOLD analysis project Ga0136643, IMG submission 96883) | Labiotermes labralis P1 segment gut microbial communities from Petit-Saut dam, French Guiana - Lab288 P1 (version 3) (version 3) | ecosystem: Host-associated > Arthropoda: Insects >... | reverse complement strand
TGATCCTGTTCGCTAGCTGTCAGCAAACCTGTATGACATATACCATTGCTGTGTGTACAGTGAAAAACTCCTCATGATGGACAAAGGAACTGTCCGAAACATGTAGACTTTTATTCCAAAAATAAATTTGAGAAATTAGTGCATCTAGTTGGTTTCGTTATAAGAATTTATCACGATATACGGTCACTTGAACGTCAAAATATCTGCAGTGCTGTGTAAAGTTACAGTTTTTAACTGATGAATGATAAGTGCATTTGTATTTCTTATAGCCTATATGTGGTTCCTTAACATTATCACATGGCTTAGTCGGTACAGTTGTATGATTAATCTGTAGGTGGTGGTTACAGTTTGCTTTCTTGGTGTTTTTTCCCTAAATGCCGTATTACATAGAAATCTACATAAGAGAATTAGTTGAAAACATGGTGCAGTGTCGTCAGGGTGGTTCAGGTTCTTAGATATCTCTATGCACATTGGTTTGAAGCTAGTCCCTGAACAGTCCCATGTTTGCACATTAAGGACTGTGTATGGAAAATGTGAGGGTGCCTGCGCCTGTGGGAGCTGTTTCATGTGTCACCTCATCACTTAATCTCTCCAGCAGTTGAGTGCAATCTCCTGCTGCTGTCCTCGATTACGCCGTCTCCATATTGCTTTCATTTCCGATACAACGCAGCGAAACTTCTAAAAGGGAAGGTACCTACACGTGAGGTTAAGGGATCTAATCCAGAGAAAGTTGGTTTGGTCGAGCTTATTTTATTCGGTTATCTAAATCTCCTGCTTACTTTTCGTTGCCGTTTCGTATACACCGGGCATTTTCATTGTTGCCATTCTGCCCATATGTTCCCATTACTCTCTGTACTTTGGAACGTAAGAGGTTCAAACTGAAAGGTTAAAAAAAGCAAATCGCATTCAAATTTGGAAAACCCCCTATCTTTAGTTTTTATTTTGACCCCGCATATAATTTCGTCGGTTGCGCCAGTAGTACAGGACGAAATATAGTCCTCGCCAATGGAAAACTATGAAAGATATTACAGTAACAGTCCGCTGCCATAGCTGTTAGACCTAGTCAAACGTACCTGAACAGGTGTGTAGCTGTAAATCGCAAACATTAAATTAAAAATATATTTTGTATAAAATTGGGCCGGGATAACGTAGTCGGTATAGCGACTCGCAACACGCTGAACGGCTCGGGATTTGAACCCCAGTGGACGAGAGAGATTTTCTCTTCTCCGCACCCCTGCAGAGTTGCCCTGGGGCATACCCACCCTCCTGGATACAGGGGCTCTTCCCCAGGGGTAAAGTGGCTGGGGCGTGTCGTTGACCATCCACTCCCGTCGAGCGCTGAGGTTAAGAATGAGTAGAGCAATACCTCTACTCACCTCCACCCTTCATGGCATATTACAGCGAGCTCTTTGTGTCATTTCTGCTTGGCTTTTCAATTTGGGTACATTAATGAACACAACTTTGAGCCTGTGGTTCTTGGTACTTTGTTGAATGTGATAACGGGATGGCAGAATAAGACTTGAGGAAGCGCATTGTAAGCGTGAGAGTGATGTGCGAGCTTTTTGAGAGAAACATCTCGTGGGAGCTCTTGCGGAAGCTACAGTATTAAGATTTCTCTCGAGGGAGGGTAGGGGGAGGCATATTTAGACGAACAACTCTACGAGCTGCAGCAAACTTTTCAAGAAACAACTCCACAAGCCGTTGGTTTTGATCTAGGATAGCTGAAGCGCTTATACTTTGCAAAAACGACGAGAGTTATAAAAGAGGAGCGGAAATGTTTCCTGCAGTGGAGTACGCAGAGTATTCAGCTGTGAGCTTTTACTGTTTTACACACCTGTCATCTTGACTTAAATTATATTAGATAAAGGTTTGTTGCCAAGCTAACTGAATGACAGATCTCTCATTGCACAGCATCAGAAACTATCTCCCTTGATTTTTTTTATAATCGCCAAATCGAAAACTGTGTATCTGTGTAATTTAGAGTAGGGCAGTTAGTTGCAGGATACTTGGAACCAACCGTGGCACGTCATACAATTTCGTGTGACTCGTTTGGTAATGACTGACCGGTATTTGATTCCCTGCAGTGGCAGAATTTTCCTGTTCTCCATTGTTTCCCAGCCGTGTGTCCATTGCTGCTCTTCCCACAGGGTAAAAGCGACTGGTGCATTAAACTGATCATTCAGCTCCTCCAAACTTTACTTGTGATCTCGCAATACACCTGCGTAGTGTGGCGCTTAGGCTGACTGTTATCATTACGCTGATTTAGAAATTGCTGTACTTTGCAGAATGTGAATGTGAGCAGTGATGGACCGTCTGCTTCGGTTTTTTGGTCCTCTATCCAACTAGTGTGTGTGGTGGTTGATGCACTTAACGGTACTGCCAGTAACTTAGACCACGTCGTGCCGGCTTACTGGATGGCAGTGAACAGCAGTGAGAAGGGACACGAAAGGAAGTGCCATTGCCTAACTTCAGGCACTATAGCGGCAATGGGTCTAGCGGGACTAAGGAAAACAACGAATTCCGTCACTTCGGGTGATCAGTAGTACCTCAGCCGAGATTCGAACTGGTACTAGATGCAAGTCAGAAGCCGGAGCGCTTGCTCCAATTTGCTCGGTGCTTCATGTTTCCATCTGCGGGTATTATGCACGTTTTCTTGCGTTAGAGATTTCATTTTTCGTTGCGCGAAAACTTCTTCGTCGACTGCGTTCTAAAAAGAAACATGATGCTGTCGTTACGGGTTGTAGTGTGATATCCTGATGCGGCATTGCAGGGGTGGCTTCTTACTGCGGGTATTGTGTTTAGCAAGGTCTCGGGCCGGAAGCAGTTGTGCCTCGGTTGGTAAGTGGAACTTTGCGTAGGTGTGAGGATGAAAGCCATGGACTATAATGGAAAGAAATGCATGAGGCAGCATGGAACTCTACTTGATACACGGTCGTGCTCTCATTGACGTAAGAACTCGGAAGTAAGGATGTCGGGTTAGCGGCTTATAGTCACTAGATTCCTTTCATAAACTAATTCTCGTGTGCACGTGGAAGCAGATGGGGTAATGGAGTCATATCCGGCAGATTCTCGCCGAATCGGTTGTACCCGATAAATTTATGGTATTGTGAAATATTTCCACACCGGAGTTACACTAACATAGACGTATACGCGGGACGAACCGTTTAGAATCTCAAAACAAGTTAGTCAGGACCCTAATTGATATTTTTCATGGTTTTCCTCGCCCCCCTCCGGACATATACTGAAATAGTGCCTTGAATTCAGCCATAACTGCCTCTTTCCAAGTACGCGCCCCTCATCATTCATCATTACTCCCATTTCATTACACGAAACTGCTGAAAATCATCCCTGACTGTAGCGTCAGCTGTATGAAACAGCCACCTGTATCCCACGTCATCGTTTTGGTATTTGGAAAACACACGAAGTTTTTTCCGTTGTTAATCTGTTTGTGTTCGAACTATAGTCATATCAGCAGTCTTTTTAAACCGTTTGTGGAATTTAAACTCCTTGAATACTTCATCACAGACTAAAGTTGCTGCCTTGTTCTTCCTTCCAGCAACTTTGCAATAAGATCTCAGCGCTGTTGTTCTTCCTACAACGTTCATAGAAATTCTACGAAGCCTGTCTGAAGACATGGTTGTATTTTTAATTAGGAAAACGTCACTCATCTGCAGTCACCGTGACTTGAATTTCAAACAGACCCATATACGCCCTTACAGCGTTTCGATTTATGTACTGTTCCGTCGGGAACTTTCCCCGGAGCATCACATACACTCCATGCTTAGGCGTTACTGTGTTGCGACACGAAGTAATGAGAAATAAAGTGTGCTGCACATGACTAGGCTGTGCGTGTTTTCCACACGTGTGCTTGTGTTTTTGCGCTCATTTGGTCTTTGTTGTCATTTTATGACACTGTTAACCGCACCACCAATTTACTGCTCGGTCGTACATTGTGAAAATATTTGACATACACCCTGTAGATCTGTTATTTTATTCCCCGTGTCAGTTTTTTGTACTGTGAGTTCCCACTTCTTGTTTGGAAAACAAATAAATCAAACGTAATGCTTAGTATGGACCATATTAAATTCTCTGTAATGCCGACTACCAGTTCCATATCTTATCGAAATACACGCAGTTGTTTCGTGGATTACAGCATGACAAAGCTCCCCTATAATGCCTTTATTCTATACGCATCGTGCACAGAGAGCATTAAATGCATTGTAAGTTTCTGGGCGGAATTCTTTTATATTTCGGATTTGAAACATTTTGTTGTCTGACGAAAACTTGGAAATCACAGAGGGGTAGTTTATTTTTAGTACTTAAGTTGGAATGTCACTGATATGTATCAATCGGAAAGCAAAATGTAAATTGTGTTCTAGTATCAATTTTCAGATAACATTTTTCAGCTATGCAACGTCGGTGTGTCGCATACTACTCGATTGTAGTCATCTGTTACGGAGATATTAATTACTATGATTTTATTTTCATCGCCCTATAAGTTGTTTTTTTTCCCGTACGAACTAGATGAACGTTGCCACGTGACTTCCGTTGCTACCCTGATTTTTGTAGTTGCGATTTAAACCGTGTGTCTTGTGGAATCGTATTGAGGAGCCCCAGGTGTTGTTTCTTCGCCTCGTTCCTCATGTAGTCACAGCATTTACCAACCGAACGTCGCCATCGCCCTGCTTATTGTTTGAAAGATCCTGGTTTCAATTCTTTGTCCGAAAACAGGTTATTACGACAGGCTTTACGCGATTTTTATCTGCCCATCCAGTTAGATACCTCAGATTAGGTTATGACCTATCCTTTGCACATCCTTTACGATATATTATCCAGTAATTCTACCATTTAGCGTTATATAGTCAGAGCTGCTGTCAGCGTCGTTGAATAAGGCAGCACCCAGCTGCGCATTTTTCATGAGCACGACACTCCACTTGAACGGGGCCACTTCCATACTATTAAATTCTTTTCCTTAAAGAATGCCGTAGTGTGAGTCGCGTGAACTTTTGATATGAGAACAAATCCGGCCCTATAAATAAATAAAATGCGTGTAATTAGTTAAACCAAGTAAATAAACACATTTTAATTATATCAACAGTTTGAAAGTTGACAGAACATAAATAAAACATGAATTAACACGTGTTCCCGCTTGACAAAGGTTCATTGTACTGTTCTGAGTAAAGTTTTAATTAATATCAGTTTCTCGGAGTTTATATAGCATACCAGCTTTAACGTTCTTGCATGGACGTGTTCATGTTTCTGTGTTGTTACCATTGATGGTTGGGACATATATTACCCACCGTACCTTATGGTTGGGTGTTCTGACAGTGAATTAAACACGTGCCTGTTAACCGATGCAGATTGCTACATACCAGCAGGTGGTGGATTTTATTACAAGACCAGTGTAATGCATTTGTTAGGTTACATGAGTGAATTTTTTTCTAAAGAAAAATGCACGGAATAAATAGTTTCAGAGTAGTGTAATGCCTGTTGAAAGGTCACGGAAGGTCCTTGCATTTGTCATGCGTATTTATAAACTTGCAAATGGCCATTTTACGTGGTTGCCGTGCACTAAATAGTGTCTTGGCCGTCTTTCATTTCTTATGAATTGTTGTGCATATATAGAGAATCCATTCCCTTTTTTGGGCGCACTAGTACTGCCTGTGGAAATTTTAAAAGTTCCCCTCTGTAGGTATAAATGCTACAGATTACCCTTTCATGGAGCCACTTTTTGTTATTGCCCTTTAGGGGTATTATGAACCCGCATCTTTACTGAACATGCAGATCTTGGAATTTAAAGACTTATTAAAAGACAGCTCGTTAGTTTAAGCAGTTCTGCGTCATTTAGATCATGTTTATTGCTAAGGTCAACGCTGCAATACTGATCGAAATATAGGTACCTGCAGACTACTTCATAATGACGGCTTGTTTTAGGAAAACATTGACACCTAGCGTACGTATCAGTTGTTGTAATAACTTCTTGCTACAGAGATGCATTAACAACATAATTTTTCAGTTTCCTGTGGCACATGTAGATATAGACACGAATATTGTATGCCTCGGTGCAGCGTCGTCCTTTCTGTATATTTCCCATAGATGTGAAGAGGCTGTGGAACAGACAGCCTACCTGCCACCACCAACCGTCTTTTTTATTGAGAATTTTTTCGTTTTCCAGCACAAAGCAGAAACATTATCGGTAATTGGCTTTTGAGAGTTACAGACATGAACCTTAACAGGTACAGTACAATTTAATTATAACAGCAAGCATAAAGAATTTCAAACGAGACTGTGCAGACAGAATGGTTTCGCCTTTTGTACTGTTGTGCGTTTAGCCTCGCGGGCGAACATTCATATACTGCCTTTTATAAGTCGGTACAGAGTTTGAGGCTATTCTGTTCACAGCACGTGTTGTATGTGCTGGAGTTTTAATGCAGGATTGTGAACACAATCATAGTAGATTTTAACTGTTACACTCCTGTTATTATATTAGGGCTCCAGAATTTCATTGTGCTAACACGTTACAAAATATCGCCTGTAGCCTTCTATGTGGATCAAACAAATATTGTTTAGGAGGTGACGTAACTTAGATCCTTTTCGAGCGGCCAATCCCCCGCCCAGGGAGTCCTACAATGTGCGTATAAGGTTTATAAACCTCGTGTGGCGGGAAGTCGTGGGCCTAACTGACCTGTACGTAACCTTCAGTAAAACAATGTTGGATCCTAAAGGAAAACCGCAGTGAATAGTAGTAAAACAGTACGTTTGAACCAAGCCTGAAATGTTACCATTAACTCGACCATGGCAAGTGTGCGACTGAATTTCTGGTGTCATTGTTGTTCTTAGATCCCTGGTGATTCTGTAATTCGTCTCCTGGTCGTTCGAGCAGCGGGTATATACACGAATGACTGAATTCAGTTTCCAGTCTGTAGAGGGTGACTTCGAAATAGGAAGCTGCGGACTTTGTACTGTTCCTCACTTATTGTTAGGGCTGGATGAAATGGGCGGGACATGTAGCATACACAAGAGTCTGATTATGAGTAGCTTTCGGGAGGTACCCGGTTTGAATCTCGACCGTTAATCCGACTATTCTGACACGTTTATCGTGTTCTTTCTTAGTCTACCCAGGAAATAGCCGGATAATGCTTTAGATTAGTGCATGTTTCCTTCCTTGCATATCCTGCCAATTCATAATTGGATGTCCAGCCATTCGACGCTGTGTATTTGGAGTTACTGACACCCCCCGTCACATAAACTACAATAATACAATACACCTATACGCAGTTACATTCAAGACACCTTAAAGGAAGAAACCATTTAGGAGACCTAAGCATGGGATATTACTAAAGCGGTCCTTGCAGAAATCGTGCTGAGATTGTGGGAGACTGGATTCAACTGAATCATAGACGTTTGTTGATTGGTAATCAATGTTTCTAGTTACATAAAGTCGGGAATTTTTAGCGCCTGTGTAATTAGTCTACATTTCATTCAACATGTTGCACCACGGAGTTTGTAGTAGTAGTAGTAGTGGTTGTGGTAGTGGTAGTAGTAATGATTATGTCGTTAATACCATAGTAGTTCGATTAGACCGATAATCAAACTACCTTCTTGAAACTACATTTCTTGCTCATCGTTTTTGGGAAATCTTCAGGCAATGTCTCGCTCGGATTTTGGCTATATGATTCACATCACACAATAAGAATGACTCCCTCCCAGTTGGCCCTTTTTTTCTTGTTTGCTAAAGATGTGGACACGCATTCGAGGCGCCGTGAAGCAGTAAAGAACAAACGGCCTTCACTAGTTGTGAGCGAGAGTAGATCAATACTCCGAGGCAGCTTTATATCATATTCTGAAAGAACCCGTCGCGTGCTCCATGTGGCTCGGTGCAAGTAGTATTTATTGCAGATTATGTGAAACGCACACAGTTTGACGTAATTTTCTTATCATGCGGTTTCGTTGCGCTACTCTTTATGTGGATCATAGAATTTGTAGGTGCTGAAGTTCCCCAAAACGTGGAATTGGCACTAATGATGTTTCTGTGATCTTTACTGGATGTTGCAATACTGGAGTTCTAAAATGAGCCATCCTCGTTGTGTGTATATAAACAATAGGTGTGGGTATCAGTAAATAACACAACAATATCTAAAAAGATGTTTAATAAAGGTTGAAGTAAACTACATGTTTCGGCCTAATGTGGCCATCATCAGGTTTACACCCGGGTGTAAACCTGATGATAGCCACATTAGGCCGAAACATGTAGTTTACTTCATCCTTTATTAAATATCTTTTTTAGATATTGTTGTGTTATTGACTGATACCCACACCTATTGGCAATACTGGAGTATAAATAAATATAGACATAAGACAAGAATTATTACTGGTGAACTAACCCCATGGTATTAAGATCCGTCTTGAGAAACTGATATTCGCTCATCTGGTCAAGATATTCATCGCCTTTTATGGAACCCGAGTGTTTATGGCATGTTTTACAAGAACCCACGCCTGTACTGTGTAACGTGTGCAGTGGAAACAATATCATTCAGCAATGTAATAATTTATTTAGTACTCTTCAGTCGCTGTTGTGCTTGATGTAAGAACCGAATGTCGTTCTTGGGCTTGGAACCACTCGCGTTTCCTATTTGTAAGGTTTTATTTTTGGCCCGAAGGACAGGCATTCTAACGGGTTTTTCTGGTTTTCCTCAATCCTTCCAGGCAAATGAAGTCGGGCTTTAAATTAGGCTTCATCTATTTTAAGTTTGTACATCCCTTTGTGGTTCAAATTAATAACTAACGAAATACAGTCGTCTAAATTAAGTGTGTGAGAGTTTAATGTAGCAACATGTTTCAACATTATTTACAGGTCATCATCAGGCTAAATACATTTTAATATATAAAAAGGAATGTATAAAATGCCCTTTCTTGTTTGAAATCTCATTTTCACATAACCTTATTTTCCATGTTTCACTAAAAGTCTGATTTAAAGACAATGGTTGTAATAATAGTTAAAACAGTTCTTTTGAAGTGGTGTTGACGGCAGAGATGCAGGCGACTCAGTGTGTGAATTCGTCGTCTACGTGAATGCTGATTTTGGTCGTTCCCTATTGGTGACGGTATCGGACACATCACGACGGCTCAGCCCAGCCTGAAAATGGCAACACCCCTTCTCACCGTTACTGATTACGCTTCATCTGCCTGTTGTCCAGTTTGTCATTCACATTTACCATCCGATTCCACCATGTACAACTTATGAAGCCGCGCAAGTGTCCTTAAATAAGAAGTATTGTTTATAAGCAACACATTTAAAGTACACTTATCAATTGTATACTTCAGTATGTAGCTACAGTGTCCGTCTATATAGGCCTTGCCAAGTTCAGCCTTCAGAAGCAAAGGATGGCGGGCAGTTACGGTGTTTCCTTTAATATTTCGAAGTTGAGTACAGGCACTGTTCACAATGTGTTGGTCCGTGATGAAATCTCATCCCCTGCAGTCCAGGCAACCCCTGGTCACTATAACTAATGAGGAAATAACCCTTGTCTCCGGGGGAGGGGGTTATACAAAAGTGAATGGGGTTGGGACTCGCGTGCAAAGAGCCACTTTATTAGCCCCAGCGTGTGTCGGATTGCTGCCCTAACTGAAAGCGCCCGGGCTGTATTAGGAACCAACAGCTACCTTCAAATGTGCAGAGGACGTTCGGTGACTGTGGACGCCTGTTTTGTAAAACGGGAATGGACCTTGCTCTTTAGAGGTTACCAAGTTTTAACTGTCATAATAATTACGTTTGGTATATAATCTGTTATGCAAAATAGTAAATTACTAAAAAAAATGCGGTCATCTGGAAGCTATAAGGAAATGTGCCGTGCTATTGAAACGCCGACGTGAGCCGCACACGTTTGGTAAAGTGGTCCCAGGGTCCACTATTGGCCCTTCTTTGTCGGTACGGCAACCGATCATTTCCATCTGGAATCCAAACTTATTTAAAAAACTGCAACAGTGACGACGCAAAGTAACATGGCCTGTCGAATTTTTCCGCCCCCTTGAGGTCATGCTAATTAATACTCGATCGAGTTAAATTATTATGCGTGTGGATAACAAGATGTCACCGGTAGCTTTTGCCAGTGTTAGGTTGGCCGCTGTTACGTGGCATGCTTGATTCGGAGCTACAAAATGTCTTCTTTCCCTGGCTTTCTTTTTAAATGAAGGCATGGTTATGCAGTAGATATAAGCAAAGTGGTAAATCACTGAGGATGCTATAGGGGCAGCAAGAGCGATAGAGTACCGCGTTTCTACATCAGGTATCTTGAAATTAGTGTATGATATTCCTACTTCCATGACATCAAATTTCGAAATTTTTCTTCAGGAGTAGTTGCGAAATTTACTGTATAGTGGCTAAATTACCATTACTCGCTGCAATTCGCCTGACCATTTTCTTGTCTTTATATATGGAAGCAGTCCAAACAGGCGAATGGGTACGTGAAATGTTAATGAATGTTGATGAGGATTTTATAAAGATGTGCGTTCATACTTCTCAAATCCGGAGTTCGTCCCTTTTACACCCTTGCCGAATGTATCCCTGTGTATTGTACGTGACATTGCAGAATTCTAAAAAGAAATGCAGGGTTGTTCTAATCCGTAGTTGACGTCCATGATATGGTTTAAGTAAAACAGGAAATCTGGGTACAGTATTAGCATGATATTTCTGAAAGAAATCTCAGTGAAAGTTAAGATTCAGTACATTACACGTATCAGAACATTGATCACTTTTATTTATTATTTGTGATGTACCTAGTGACACTTATTAGCTGAAACTATATGGCGTCGATTGATTTGTGATTAATGAATTGGTAGCTGTGTGGTAATGACGTCATGGTTTATTGTGCGGTATTATATCAGCATTTGCCTAGACCGACTGAGGAGTACTACGCTATCCCTTATGATAGTCTCCTGCAGAGGTTTGAACTCGGGAATCCCGAAAGTGAAGAAAGGTGCCTTCCATTCGACCGCAAGTTCAGCAAAATAGGAGCATTAGTAAGAGTTGGATTTTAAAGTAGAGACATTTAAACTTCCCATATCCCAAGCTCGGGAACCAATCAGAGCGTCTGAGAAGTCGCTGAGCTCAAGTGCAGATTTGCCCCACAAGGAACCTGTCCCATTGTGGGGATTACACGTGGATCCCGTCCAACTTTGACAAGTCCTCAGATTCCCTTCGCCCCTGCGTGTCTCTGCGTGTCATACGCGACCGTGCGCAGACTCGCCCACACGACCCTCCCAGCAGGCAACTAGCCGTAAGAATGTTGAGCGCCTGTCAGTATAGACAAACCTTCCTGCTCGTCAGTTGTGCGGGTAACGGTATAATGTTTGTGTGTGGTGCGGAAGTGCAATGGCAGTGAAGCCTTTGTTCTCTGAAGGCTGTGAAATCGGCTTCGAATCTTCAACATGGAAAATGTTCCTGTGTTGCTTATTGCATTTTTTATGTGTCTGAGCAAATGTTAAGATATGTCACAAGGAAGCAGTAGAACTGGTGATCAGAAAAGACGTGAATATAGGACATAAAATGTTCGGCCTACGGTACCATTAAACTTGTGTTCAGAATTATTGCAGTTCAGTACATTTTGCCGTTTCCAGCTTGTTAGTTTATCAACACAGGACTTCGTAATTTTAGTAGAATTCAAGGCAGGTTCTGTTTGTTGAATTTCACTTCGTATTTCGTGTAACGTTGATATCGTCGTATGACAGGGACAGGGCTATGTGGTGAGTGGCAATGAAAGTCGAACTATGGCGACTTTATTCAATTATGCGGTGACTGTGGAGACTGCTGTCTTATATAGCATGACGCCATGCAGTCTCGTAGAAATCTCCCGACGTTTCGGAACATCGACACATATCTACCAGACTACACGCCGTTACATTCCACAACACTAATCTTCGTTAAATTACTTTTCATTTTTTTATTATTGGAAGATTAGAACGTACTTCGTATGTATAATATGTTTCACATCTATTCAGTATTAGATGTGACGTGCACGAGATGGATGGAATGAATGCATTTTGGGAAGGTCGCCTAATACTCTCGGGTTGTTACAAGTATCTCAGAAACTGTTGAATACACCTTGATGCAGTTTAGCGTTACAGAGCTTGCACTAAATGTTGTCAGGAGAATTTGATTGTGGTCCGTGCACGTACGTCAGATATACCTACCAATTTACGTTGCGTTCTAACTAACTCGTCGAATTTCGTTACAAAACATTTTCCTTGTTAAATACAGTGTGTCACTGAATGTAAGTACCATTGGGAAAAATTTTTTCTAACTTTTTTTTTTATTATTATTTTTTTTTTTTTTAAAATTATTATTCTTTTAAAGAAATTTAAAGCAAAGAGTTTTTTTATTTCTTAGGCGAATAACTTTGAAGCAGTTGATATATGCATATATTTTCGTTAAATGAACACATGTTTACCAAAGCAGTGCACACGTCTCCACTCTTGTTCTTTGAAACTAAGAGTTGTTCCATTTTACGAGCAGACTTGTGCTACGCAATGTCTGTGAACGATGTTGCTCCGTGTAACTCACGCGACTTGGCTCAGTAGTGTTACAGAGAAAGGGGGGAGAGAGAGAGAGACAGGCCCCAAGATCATTAGCACAAAAATACATGTCAGAGCGGAAATGCTCTTAAAGCAGAATTCAACCCTTCTGGAAGGTTGCCAGGTGTAAATTACGAGCAAATGCTGTGCAGTAAATCTGTGAAAGAATTATTTTGGCGCAATGCATTAAATAACTTCCCAAGTACTGTGCACCAGTTGTTCAATGCTTGTTCAGATACTGTGGTATGGGATGGAATTCATTCGTAGTTCCAGAAAAGGGGCTATTTATTTAAGCAACGTCCGTCCATTAGCCCGATATTTAATTCACCTATCCGTCAGCCCCCTTAGTTATAGTGATGAATATTATGGACGCTAATTGGCTCATCTCTGTCAAACTTACTACGAACCGGACACCAAACCGAAGCAACCACACTGTCTCTCTTATAATATACCATCTTATTATTTGCGTCATATTATTGGGTAGTAACCAACACTTTCACTTTTCGTTGTGAGGTCGTGTAGTTACATGTGGTAATACCTCTTTTTAATTTATGGATTTTATCACGCAGTGGCTTGTCGAAATGTATTAAAATTTGTGTTTTGGCGGAAATACGGCACAAATATTGTCTGGTCAGCGTAACGATATCCTGGGAGTGTACCTGCGGAAATGTCTTACAGCGAAATCAGTTTGTAACGGAATACGAAGGTTCCTGAACATATTTAAATTTCAGACAAGTTTCCGTTCAATAGGCAGAGCGTGCCTCCTATTCTACTCTCAACGCTTATTCTGTTTTAAATGCCCAATCCCCCCCCGGTACGCCTTTATGGCTTGGTGCTTGCTTAAGGACAGGGAAATCGCAAGTCATAAATTCATGTGGCAATTCATACACAATTTTCCCTGTTATTCGGTATTGTGCGTTTTCGAATTGCTTTCTTTCTACCTTTTTTGTCATTCGATCTTTCGTCCATTTCTTACCCTCTGTGCTGTTAATTTCCTTATTTGTCTCTTTTTGTTTTCATTTTACATTGCTGGTAACTATTTTCTTTCTTCGTTTCGTACTTGAATTCTGTCTGTCTAGTAGTTTATTAGAATATCCTGAAGATACGTCGCCGTCACTTAAGCTTCATTTTTTCCCCCATTTGTGGCAAGTGTGTTCCTTCTCACATAAACTTCAAACAGCCAAATACCCGAGAAAGTAACTTGCACGAACGAGGAACAACGAATATTGATGTACATTATTTTCCCTTAAATTCTCGTTTTCCTTTCCGTTTTCGCATTCAATGATTTCTTGGAGGTTGTTTGTATTACTTTATACTATACATTGTCGGAAACAAAATCTTTATAATTGCGGCCGGGTTAGTTCAGTCGGTATAGCAACTTGCTACACGATGAACGGTTAGGGTTTCGAACCCTAGTGGGGGCGAGATTTTCCCTACCCGCCCAGACCAACCACAAGGCCCACCCGGCCTCCTAGGCGGTGGGTACCGGGTCCCTTTCCCAGGGGTAAAGCGGTTGGGGATTGGCGTTAACAACTCCACTACCATCTAGCGCCGGGGTTAAAGAATAGAGTAGAGCCATACTTCTACTTCCCCTCGGAGTTCATGGCCTGTTACATGGCGACCTTTACCTTTAAAATAATTGTGATGTAGAGACAGGTTTCAGTTCAACTGAGATTTGGTTCTTTACAGGTTTTACTCCAAAAAAAATTGACGTTCAGGTGACCGTGCATCTTGATAAATTCTTATATTAAAACTAATTAGATGCACTGATTTCTCAAATTTATTTTTGGAATAAAACTCTACATGTTTCGGACAGTTCCTCTGTCCATCATCAGGAGTTTTTCACTGTACACAGAGCAATGGTATATGTCATACAGGTTTGCTGACAGCTTGCAAGCAGGATCAGGACGGAACTCCGTTTATTATAAGAATCTAAACTAAAACTTCACGCTACTGACTAACATTAAGTTTTTACGCGCTAGGAGTTATACATGGATAGGAATGCATTGACTATCAGGGATTTTTAATGGTACTTGTCGCTCCATTCTTTTACTCTGTGTGGATGCGGGAGATTTTTCACGGGTTCTATAGAATGCTTCTCTGAAAACGAACGTTATTTTACTTCATCGGCATATGCGCGAAACACACGGATGGTGAGGTTTATGCATCGACATCGTGTTGCTTTATTAGGTGTCAGTAGGTGGAAAAGTGAAGTGTCCAATCAGCGTGCGAAATGACCTGACTTGTGAGAAAGAAAATAAATTGTGCAAGCAGGAAGTGATTCTGCATGGTTCACCCTGGGAGCAGCAAATTAGGACTCGCCATGGAGTCACTGGAGGAACTGCTGTGCAAGGTAATGTCTTATTTTCTTAATTATCATTTGGCGATCTTTTAAGGTTCTTTTGTTTTGGAGAATTTATCCCGTTGTGGTACATCATATTATAATTTGATAAACTTATACTGTCAACCACAACAAATTGTATTAGTTTCGTCAACACTTTTTTTCAAAATGAAATGAATTTTATTGTATTTGAAACTCAAAATATACTGCATGCACTTAATGCCTGAGGATGGTCGGTAATGACCGAAACATGTAGCGTGTGTTGACGGAACTAATAAAATGTGTTGTGGTTGACGGTATACGTTTATCAGGTTTTAAGGTTCGTTAAAATAACCGCGTTAATCAGAGTAGTGTACACTGACGTCGGCCTATACAGTGTAAGTATAATCTTAGCAATTGACCAACTTAATGCGCAAATTCTTGTTTTATAATAAGTTTATATTCCTTTACATGTTTCGAGCACTGTTGTGCTCATCATCAGGAGGTCAAAATTGGATTATACAGCATCTGGTATCATCACACCTATTGGTGGCCGTCCGGTGCACAGGTGCACCGGACGGCCACCCACAGAGTGTGACGATACCAGATGCTGTATAGTACAATTTTGACGTCCTGATGATGAGCACAACAGTGCTCGAAACATGTAGAGGAATGTAAACTTATTATAAAACAAGAATTTGCGCATTAAGTTGGTCAATTGCTAAGTTTATACTGAGATGCACGGTCAGCAAAACATAAAAAAAAACAGTTAGTATAAATTGATGTATTTTTACGCGATGAAACTTTAAGGATTTATTCGGGCCTCAAAGAGGACGATCGAGGAGACTGCACAACGAAGGACATCTTCACCGTACGTGGCCAAGGTTATCATATCGTGCAATATAAGGCGGGCGAGGGGAGACACGTGGCACTCATTTGGGGCGATAAAAATACACGCACACTTCTAGTTGGTAAACGCCAAGGGAAGAGATTGCTTGAGAGGCCTATGAAATGTGAAAGGCAGTAAACAGGAAATGGTAATTTTCAACGGTTAAAGTGGTTCAGGGTACGGACCAGCAGTGCAGGACTATTGTGAATGCAGTCGTAAATGTTGAGGTTTTTTTATAAGCTGGCTGAATTGCTTGACGATCTGAGCGACTGCCATGAGAAAACGGATTCTGCGCCAAGCAGTTAGCACTTAGTAACGTCAGCCATTCTTTGTCCGTGTGGAGGAGGCTAGTTTTCAATTTCGTAGCTTGTAGTCTAGAATCGGGGCAGCATTGTTAAATAAACCAGTGGGATGCATAATTTGAGGTACTGTCCAATTATTTGCCTTCAGGGACCGATGAAAACCACGAAAACCGTGTCAGTGTAGGTGACCTCCATGTCATATTTGAACCCTTTACCTTCTAAATATGAAAGGAGGCGATACCCTTCATAGCGAATTTCGCTTCTGCGATCTTGTGCCTTACTATTTTCTTGTTTGTGGCAGAGGTGCGGCTTCTTAGGGACACATATTTTGTGGATCATTTCACAGTTAACCTCTTATCCAGTACGTAGAAGTTAGTACACTCGTTCTTATTCTGGGTTACTCTGAAGTGTTAAATCGAGGTCTTTGAGATTGTGTGTGTGTGTGTGTGTGTGTGTGTGTGTGTGTGTGTGCGCCTCTGTGCATGCGTGCCAGGTTTTAGTATGAGACTCAGTATTCTAAAGAACCGCAGTTTCATGTAGAAAGAATCCAAATGGTACAGGAAGTGGAACTTACACGTATTTAGCATCAGTTATTACACGTTCATTCCCGTTTGTCTGTTATACCTGAAACTAGAAGTGATGGGAAAAAATTCTTGGGCGTAACATGTGCACAGGAATTTCCTTGTTCTTTGCGGCTGTTGCTGGAAACGTTTGCCTGCAAGATTTAGGTCGTCACATAAAGTGTCCATCATTTTTGCCCGATTTCAAAAAAATTATAATCTATCAGATATATATTAGTGTAACTCCCCAGAATTGTACTTCATGAAAATCCGTGTAACGGTTCACTAGTTATTACAAGCAGAATACGGATACAGTAACAAGACATAGATAATACTGGACAACAAATTTCAAAAATTTTTTGTGTCTGCGATGAATATGTTATTAATTTATTTGTTTGCATCTGTGAAGTTAGAAAAGGACATAAAATAATTACTTGGCTCTAGTTTTAAAATTATGCTACAATGTGCTATTTTACGAAATAGGTTGAAATATTGTACGGAACGGTGGATTAAATAAAGAACTAAATACTATTCATTGGAAAAGAATGTGTTTGGTAGACTTATTCTGTTTAGAGATAACATTTACAGCGTAAATTGAACATCTGCACAGTCTTTTTCATGTAAGTTCATTATTTCACACAAACAAAATCACTTAAT
>Ga0136643_10006010_pt1 | contig 17305 bp, 7 predicted proteins | sample TergutLab28metaG_FD_96883 | JGI IMG/M metagenome (GOLD analysis project Ga0136643, IMG submission 96883) | Labiotermes labralis P1 segment gut microbial communities from Petit-Saut dam, French Guiana - Lab288 P1 (version 3) (version 3) | ecosystem: Host-associated > Arthropoda: Insects >... | reverse complement strand
TATTTCGTCAACCTCTACATTTTTCGGGCCTATCTAGGTCTATTATCATGACGTACAACTGTACGTTTTCATCAATTGGTACTTATTATTCTTTTTATATAACTTTCTGTCAGTAATCTAAAAAGAATAATAAGTACCAATTGTTGCATACAAACGGTTGTACCTCCTGATGATAGGCCTAGATAGGCCCGAAACATGTAGAGGTTGACGAAATATGCTAAGCCCAGTTGCAATCCAACCAGGACAACAGACAGTCATCTAAAAAGAATAATAAGTACCAGCTGTTGTATACATAAGGTTTTACCTCCTGATGATGAGCTTAGATACGCCCGAAACATGTAGAGTATGACGAAATATACTACGAATAAGTTGTGCATCAAAGTGGTCTTTCTTTACAAAATTTGCGTGATTCATAAATTATGTTTGAGGCTAAATACTGAAGGCAGAGGACGCTTCAACGTAATGTCTATCGCGCGGTACATATTCTCAGCTTTATACACTCCAGACGTACCTCCATGTCCCTCCTTACAAAGTATCCGGATACAAAAAAAAATTCTCAGGTAATATTTATGTACACACATTACACGTGCAAAGGAAATGTAAGTCAAAATACAGTGATAATGGTAATACGTGAGTGTTACGTACAATTTAATGGTATATACTAAAGGTATAGGTCTCATTATGTAAAATGAAATGGCACAATGGCAATGAGCAGTAATTATAACTTTGGGAAGAAGGCGGTAGAAATAAATTTGAAATCACGATAAACCTCATTCAGCACGTGCAGTGTTCCACAAGGTTACATTTCGACCAGCAGTCCGGAGTATTACTGAAACACGCTGCAAGGTACTTTGTAAGAAAACTGCAGGGAAAGGATAAACGACAAAATGTCCACAGGTTGAAGTCTCTTCTGTGAAGTTATGACGACATTAATCATTTTAACTATTTAGATGAGATTTTTTATGGAGACATAAATATGCTTCATCCATACGTTCATGCTCGCAGGATTAATATACGCTTGCATGGCTTTCTAGAAACCTAGAAATTCCCACACAGGGAGTGTTGTGTTTTTATTCGCGTGCATTCTGTGATGGTATACTAATGTAATTTCCACAAAGCGATGTATACCAGATATGTATATGAGCACGTATGTACGTGTCTTTTATATACACCTGGTATCGTGTGATAAAGCAGCCATTAAGTAACTCTAGCATTATTGCATTTGTGTGTTCAAATATTGATCAGTGAGCCGAACGCTTAATGTAACAATCTGTAGCTAGCTGCTATGGAAAGAACTGCAGACGTGATTGCGTCTTGTTACGGGAAGTAACGAATTCGATGAGTGGAAGTGAGTCGATAATGAATAATGTAAGGATAATACATCCAGGTAAGAATTTGAGGATATTATAAAATAGAACTATGTTGACAAAAGTGGAAGGGGTCATCAAGCTGACTACTAGAAGAGCTTTCGACTTTGTCAAAACGGAGCTAATTTTCGTATAAAGAGCTTCCGAAAAAATTATAAAAATTACTTTTCTGTTGCATATATTTTTATTTCAAAATTGTTATTACTAATCATCATCATAATCATCACCATCATCATTATCATCATCTAACCTTATTTTTTGAAGACTTAACTTCTCCGTGCCAAAGTATAAATTGTACGTATGTTAAACTTCTCCAGTATATCATACAAGTTTTCATGGTTATTGTGTCTAATTGCTAACTTACACGCGTTAGGTTTTATATATATAACATACAGCTAGGGGCAGAAAGATGTCAAAATATTTTACGGTACAAATGTTCAGAAACAAAGCAGGAGTGAGTGCTACAGTAGACATAAGAATACATGCCATAAGAAAGCACAAATGTAAAGAGCTTAAAAATGTCAGAAAATTCTCGTTTTCATTTAGAATTAGATTCAAATTGAAAAACACATTCAGTAAGAGGCCGCCCTAATTGGAGGCTACCTAGAATTAGGATGACAAACTAAGAAACATTACTGAAAATGAATGGGAATATGAATATGATTATGAATGAAAACAAATATGAATTAAATTGAATACGAATGAACTATGAAGTAATATGCACACGTATGAACACAAGTATTTATAACATAAATCAGCATTACGTCATAACCAAGTATAGAGGGAAAGTAGGGGATAATGCCGGTTAAATCCACGTTTTATGCAGCTATTCTCTCAAAATTTAATCACTGTTTTCAATATTCTGTCTCTCCTCCAGATTTCCTAGTTTAATATACCCACTTACTTATTACCTCCAAGGCTTATAAAAATTTTCCTCCCTATCAAAGTGCAAGCTTATTTCGCTCTTCAACATCATCCATGATACCGTAAACAGGGACTCAAGCTACAGTCTTGAGTAAAATCAACATTTTGCGTCACATAATCATTAAATATGTTTCACAAAACTGAATGCCATCTGCAAGAAATTTGTGGGACAGGAGGAAAAATTTTGTGCCTGCGGGCATGTAGCGGAATGGGAAGTAAAATATGAGATTAAAAAAGCCATCCCTATAGAGGCTTGGACAAGCCCTTTAGGTTCCAGGATGTTCAGGCTCCCAGATTTCATGACAATCGGCACAAGAAGGTGGTAAGGTTGTCAGCCCTACGCACCGTCCACCTTTACCCCCAGGAAAAATTTCTGGTACTCATTTCTGCTAGAGGCTGAGTTGACCCCAGTGCCATAGTGCGATCGGAAGGATTATGTCAATGGAATATTCCAGCTACACCATCAGGAATCGAACCCACCCCTTCCGGTTTGTAGCGCAGTCCTCAAAAAATATGAGAGTAAATAGGTATATATATATATGTAAATATGAATATTTAAATAATGTGTTCCGCAAGAAGCCGGTGTTCCATGGGAACGGATCCGCATAAAGGAGCCACAATTCAGTAAAACATCATATAAGGCTACTGCACATCATACAAGGCTACTGCACATTATATATATAAGCCTACTGCACATCATATAAGACTACTGCACATTATATATATAAGCCTACTGCACATCATATAAGGCTACTGCACATTATATATATAAGCCTACTGCACATCATACAAGGCTACTGCACATTATATATATAAGCCTACTGCACATCATACAAGGCTACTGCACATTATATATATATATATATATATATATATATAAGCCTACTGCAAATCATATAAGGCTACTGCACATTATATATATAAGCCTATTGCACATCATATAAGGCTACTCTTTCCCCCTTATTTGGAACGAAAGTAGGCTAAAGAACGGAAAAATTTATAACATAAGAACTCAGTCATCTCATTGCCTTGTTACATCAAACTACAAACAAGAAAGGATAAACCAATAGACGAACAAGTAACGATCTCAGAAAATAAAATTATGATTGGAATAAAAACAGCCGACAGAAAAACACGTAACAACCTTCGTGTAAAGAAAACCCAACTTGATGCACAAATTATTCTCAGCATATTTCGTCAACCTCTACATGTTTCGCGCGTATCTAGGCCCATCATCAGGAGGTACAACCCTATGTATAAAACAGTTGGTACTTATTAGTCTTATTGATAGTCTGTTGTCCTGTTTGGGTTGGACAACCCAAACAGGATAACATGTAGAGGTTGACGAAATATACTAAGAATAAGTTGTGCATCAAGTTGCTTTTTCTTTACACAATTATATCGAGATGCACGGTCAACAGAACATAAAAAAACACGTAGCAGCCTTGCAAAATAACAATATAATTATTACGAAAGCGGGACAAGTCAGGTAGATGTGGGCTTGAAAATCATACGTCAAAATTTCAGAATGAACAAGAGAACGAAATAATTAGCCACCTAAATCGGTATATTTAACGACATTTGAAATGAGCACAACAAAATAGGCTGAAGGTAATTACTTTTGCATTATCGTAGTGAGAAGAACAAGGATGGAAATTTAATTCAAGTATCAGCCAAAATGTACTGCGCAGATACGCTACTGCAATAAACACGTCACGATACTTGAATGTTTACAGACGTTATCCTTACTCTGTCGTTCGTCGTCGGAGTCTACTCGTTTACTCAAAGTGTGCTGTCATGCGTAGATTTACCGATATGGCCGAATAAAGGAAATGCCTGTGCCTTTTAGTTTTTGCGGGAGGATATTAACGACGGCAAAGAAACAATTTAGTGTAAATATCACCCGTAAGCGAATTGGCGCGAGTTCCTGAGGTTCTGTTGTTTCGAAGAATATCCAAAAGCTTGATCGTGGTGAGTCTCTTGCACTTTCCTGCGCAACTAAAGACGACGCACTTTATTTCGAGTGTGTAATTTACAGAGGAATGGCACCACACTGACTATTTCTGCGTTGTCTCAACAGGTATGGATTTCTTATTACTAAAGTCAGGTCACTTTAATTGAACAGAAAATTTAGGAAAGGATCTATGTCTCAACCAACTTCGGTCCACGCCTGGTAGCAAGAAGTAAGTGAGAAAATAATAATTCGGTGGCTTTTGACTTGCTTTCATGAGCAGACACAAATGAGACCGTTCACCGACATATCCTTGGCAAAACATGGGTTTATTACGTTTATAACCTCGGAAATCAGCAGCAACATTCACTTCAATCAATCTTTTCATCGCAGCGACGGAAGGCAACACGTCAAGTGATCAGAAAAGTCAGGTTGTTGTTGACTGGTTCCTTCCATTAGCTTACGGGTACGTTGGGAGACATCAGTATGTTCTTCAATATAAAAAAACTAAAAAGAAGTTAACACGACACATCAGATGTTGGTGATTCCAACAATGAGTTTGAGAAGTGCTCTCAGCAGTGACAGAAACGATGTAAAAAGTGTGTAGTTGCTGAAGAACCTTACTTTGAATGGAATTAACTTTCTATTACTTTAATTAAGCTACATTCGTGTTCACTCTTTGTCAGAATAATGCACTTCAGTTTCGTAATTTGTCGAGTAAGCAAGGTCGCTACCTGGGAAGTTAATTTTATGAATATTAGAACGTTATCAGACGTTAGGTAGGCCTACGATCTTGAAAGGGAGAATTCTGCTTTCTAAAGACGAAGAAGTTGCAAAGTAGATGCAGGCCCATATTTGAATACAAAATATGCAAAGATTGGGATAAATCCGGGGATGCGTATGTAGCGGTCTTGGAAGTTAGTGTATATTTATAGAAAATGAAAAACAAAAGTGACACTTTTCTGTACTGGAGATTAACAACCGTAGTCCAACGAAGTACAAGAGGTCTGCAAGATTTGTCAATCTGGCCGGTAGCATTAATAATACGAGTAGAAGGGAATGGAAGTTCGAGGGGCTGTGTTCAGTGCACAAGTGTGAATTACAATTGTAAGTTACAAAAAGCACGTAGGTTACAATTTTATTTTGTTGCTTAATGTTTAGGTCAGTGCCTTTCCAAAATAAATCAATAAGAAAGTTTTTTATGTTTATCTTATGTTTATTGGACCGTGCATCATCTTGATAGTTGAATAAAGACAGGCCAACTTGATGTCACTTGCTTTATTATTTCTTTATTTAATGCTCAACATGTTTCGAATGCAGGCTGAACCACTACATAGTGCTTCAGCCTGCATACAGATACCACACCACCCCAGCCGAACCACAACGTAACACCAACACACATCGAACCAGAACAATATAACCCATGAAATAACTCAACAAATAAGTCGCAAGCTCATGAGGATGGATGTACTAACATTCGAAACATGTTGAGCATTAAATAATGAAATAATAAATCAAGTGACATCAAATTTGTCTATCTTTATTCAACTATCAAGAAAGTATTTATCTAAATACAGATATAAGCTACTCTATTATTATCTGACATAAGCTTCAGATTCGCACAGTGCCTTGAAGTTTTAAGTTGTTCTTTCTGTTTTAATAACTGTTGCGCCCCACTGGTCGTCAGGATAGGTAAGTGAATAAATGAAAGAATACAGCAAGACGATAATTTCTAATTTGCTCTGTGCTTACAAAAACATGTCCTGGGAATAGCAGGCGCGCGTTACGTTGCCTGTAAACATAAAGTTAAAAGCCATCTTGACAGCTTCACTTGTTGATGAAGTACGTACTTCCACGCAAATATCTAATTACAAATCTTAATTTCTCCCAAGTTATCATGCAATAGTCCAACTACAGCACATCTTACAGACGAACTTCTGAACGAGAACACGCGTAAATAAGTTTGGGTACTGTGTAATAAAAGCATCAAAATGAACCCTAATTAACTTTGCACTGAGGACAGTCATGGTTATGTTCTCGATTTCATGGTTTTCTTCATATCTATATGCAAATGTTTGGTACAGAAACATGAATTTAACCTCAAATATTCCCTGTCACATGTTTTCTATTCGAAATTTTCCTATGATCTATCAATCACGCCACAACATATTGTAGTTAATAGGGCTATATTAAATAAATTCTCTACTCTCATTATCTGTCTGACCGTCTTATCTTAACTATGTATTACACTTTGATCAATGTGTTTTCAGGTTTAACATAAGCCCATGCATAGCTACTAGCAACGAAATACTGGCCATGTGTTCGCCAAAAGCGGAAGAAGTTCCCAGTTAAAAGATCAGATTACATCGTGAGCAAAGCACATAAAACATACTAAAAAAAACACTTTATTCTTACATTTTATCTGTAGCACTTGTCACTTCCACTACTTTCCTATCCTCGTATACTTCCTGTGTCCAAAAAATACTGATCGCTCTCAATTATGTTACAAGTATATGTATATGTACATCATGCAATGTTCTCAAAATTTCGCATTGATATAGGCCCGTTAACAATATTATTTCACTGAATAAATTTTGTAAGGAACAAAACATACAAAACTTGCTGTAAAAATAATTTCTTGCACATTGTTCATTGTGTGGGGTAAATTTACGATTGCGAATTGTAATGTTCTTACAGCAGGGCTGATGTAGACTACCATCTTCTAAGATATGAAGTTCATCAGGTTTGTAGGTATGTGGGTGCTAACGTTAATGCGATAGTGTACTTCATCTTGATAGCAGTCCAGGCACGTGAAAGAAATAGGCCGAAAGTTATTACATATAAAACAATCTACACGGCGTCATATGCCAGAAGTCTGGAATCTTCAGACTTGTGTTTGACATAGAGCGTTTTTCAGAAGGAATTTACTTGGCACGCTCGCCTCCGTAAGGCTTGGCTTGGCTATCGGCTCAAGAACAGACCTGCGCTGTGTACGAATAATGTATAATTTGCAGCAGGTTGAGTACATAGAACCGCCAGAAGACCACGCTATTCTTGAGTCATTATCTCTGTAAGCATTCAATTCGGATATGTAGGTATGATTGTTCATGCCGATGTAAATTAACCTAATGAACTTTCAACCGAAGTATGGCAAATTTCCCTGAAACAATCTGTACATTAATGTGCACTTCTCCCGGCTTCGTGTAAGTGGTTAATTTACCTGCAGGTTTATTTATTACTTATTATTTTTTGTTAGTGTTGGTTACGGTTACGATGTCACCCGTAAGTTTCCAATACTATTCCAGTAGCTAACCGCTATGTAGATACTGGAACTACCCCAAAAAATATTTATTACAAATAATTTGAATGTGAAAATTCAATTCTTCTTGGGTGTGAGGTTGGGTCAGTAGGTGCGTAGTTCTCGACGTTTCGGCAGATTGTTTTAACTCCACCTTCAGGTCAAAATAAAGGTACTGGGAATCTTCGAAACTTCGGAAAAACACACCCAAAGACACAGATTCACATCCCACGGGAACGGAGTCTTCACTGTAAGACTTCATAAACCTCTGCGGAAATCTTATTCTAAGATGGCATGTACAGAAGTTATGGCAGACGAAACAAATTATTAGATAGCAATGTCGAACTTCATGGCCGAGTGATCAGAATTGCTGCTTCGTATTCGAGAGGTCCCCTATGTCAAATCTACATTACAATTGATGTCATAATGGATAAGGTCTTTTGTGGTTTTCCTCATTCCCTCCATGCAAATCCCAAGATATTATCATGTGGTAGATTATGACCACTTGTTTCCACGTTTTTACAATTCAACAGTCACCACATCGATCGACGACACATAAAATCTGATACTGGAAACATCATTACGAAAACCAGCCTGTAAGAACAAGTAAATTAACACCTCATCCCAGGCAACAAGCTTCGCAGGTGAGATCTTAAGCAGGAATATCGTGCGCTAACTTGTTGTTTTATTGCAGGAGATGAACTTGGAGATTCGTGCTAGGCATAAAAGGGCTAGGAAACACGACAACGTTATGGAACACTTTGCAAGGACAGACGACTCTCACACCAGGAGACAAGACTTTGGAATTCAGTTCAGACAACAGATACATACCATCGAGGACAGATTCGACAAGCTTAACTTGAGTAAGTTTCTACAGTATATGATGTTATGATGAAAGGTCATGAGGCCTGACAGTACTGCTTTCCTGTTTGCTACAGCCACAGCGGAGGCCCATCTCTGATCCCAGGCCAGTCATTGTGACATCTGTGACAGATAAAGTGGCACTTCACACGGTTTTTTTTTCTGAGCACTTTGGTCTTCTGTTAGTATCATTCCACAAATGCTCCCCATTCAGCTTCTTGTATCCACCATCAAACATACACAAGCTTAACAATTAAAAGAAACTGTGAATTACGATTCTACCATCTTCTCTGTTACTGCAGAACTTTGGCACATTTGTGGGAAAGCACATGGTTCACAGCACATATTAATATGTTGTACAGGCCTACGCATGGCTACCTCTACTTCAGACATTACACTCAATCAGATTAACCTTTTAAAGCCTACTGGTTACGTGATGCACCAACAGGTTTAACATTTTAACAATTGTATGTTCTGCCCACAGTGTATTTATGTGTTTTGTATTTATATGAGAAGAAACAGCGACTTGTGCCACTTACAGCATAAACTGATGGGTTTTTATAACCGAGTTGGAAAGTGTTTACTGCGCGGTACGATTTGGGGCTTTAAATAAAGTAGGTCTGCGCTTCGTTCTTATACATTTTGGGTTCCATTTTTATTCCTGTCAGTCTGTCTGGCGTAATTGTATCGAAAATTGGCAAAAATGAGCTTGTTACAATCAGTTATGTTCACCAACAAATGCACGTAATCAGATAACATCATACATATGCCCTCCTTTAGTTGCCGGATTGCTGGCTAGAAGTCAGTATCTGGAAAGTCCTGCGACCGGCCACCTCGGCACAGGTTTTTCTTGGTTTCCCTGTGTCTATAAGCGAATGCTGAGATGGTTCCCAAGACACCAAGTTGCTACTGCATGTTTCTCATGTAGCCCTCCCGACTTAAATTTCTTAGATCCTCATTTCATAACTATGTACATGCATAATAACCACTGCAACAGGGTGACAGCCCATTTGCAGTTTAATATATTATTATAAAAGTATATCTTTCGGCACCGTGGTGCCATTCTCAGAGTTACGAAAAATAAAATAGTATAAGTAACAACACTGCGATCTGAGTAGTGCAGTGCCTAGGATTAGGGTATTTAAATATTAAAATTATAAATTATAAAACATAAATATAAAATTACAACATTATTGGCATTATGATTACCATAAACGTGAACAGCTTAAGGCGACAGTCCATGTCTGTTTACGTTCTGTGGAGTTTATGCTTAAAACATCAAAGCACTTTCTAAGCGATCCAAGAGGATCTAGCCCCAGTAGCGTGTGTCAGGCGGTGCTATGTATTTGTAACTCGCTGGTGATGGTACCTCGGTGCCGTAACAGGTAGGAGTTTTCTAAGACTTATGTATGATATATATCGTATTATGTACATTAGTTGGTGAATGTAACTGATTGTTAGAATAAGGCACGGAATGTATAATATGAAATGAACTTATTATCCCTGCCACGTCCGTGTAAATTCAGCTAAATGATTATTAATGAAATTTGATAAAGGTGTTTTTACTAAATTGGCAGCATTTTCCCATTTCTGGTTGAACTCTGAGAGCAGTGTTGGATACCGTACAAGACGGTGTATACGTACATACATTTCTGCACTCATCTTGGGGGTATCTCCAAGTATTTAACAGAGAGGAACTTAGAAGTCCTCAGGCTTCCATGGCGGGTGTTACTCAGATGATAGTCTCCGAGAATACGACACCGTGCACCGACATTTCAGAGGACTCTTCAAACAAAAGTGTGATGCTACACGGTGCAATAGACAAAGGTCTATTGTCAGGGCGAAAAATGTTTCGAATACGACACACAAAAATGAAACACAGAGTGGCGCGAAGTCACTTGACACTTGTTTACAAACAGAAAGGTCGCAAATGCGATGATTAGTTTGTGTTTGTAAGGCAGTACGTACGTACAAGAGTTCCGGAAAGACTTAGACAGTGTCTCCATGTCGAAGAAAGACACATTGAACATTTCAAATAGTAAACAATTACAAAAAAAGTGTCAGTAAATTCCTATTAATATGTCGCCTCACGTGGGGCCGGGATAACTCAGTCGGTACGGGCTGGACGGTCCGGGGATCGACTTCCGGTGGGGGCAAGATTTTCCGCATCCTTCCAGACCGGCCCAGGAGCCTACCCAGCCTCGTATACAATAAGCACCGGGTCTTTCTCGGGGGTAAAGCGGCCGGGGCGTGGCGTTGAACACCCACCCACATCTAGCGCCGAGGTTAAGGAAAGAATAGAGCTATACCTCTACTCCCACTTTGGACCTTCGTGGCCTGTTCTAGATTGAACTTTACCTTTTACTTTCATGTCGCCTTCCGTGGCAAGCGACTTTTGCGCTAATCAGTATTTCATGCCGAACACACTTTTGCAGAACTCCTATGATTACCAAAATATCTGAAGAGATGTTACGTCATGCTACCATTTGATAACCCGCGAGGCATTGTGGCTTCAGTTCCTATTTAAAAGAGTTAACCAAAATTTGGCGTTCACGAATTAAATATGAGAATTCATAATCACCGCCAATATGTTACAAACATCTTCAATTCTTGATTTGTTTATGTCTTTCCATTCTTTTCGCCTTTCTATTTAAATTTCTCCCTTTACTGCACTTTCCCCTTATTTCCTTCTTCCCATATAAATCAGATATCAGTAGTGAGGCAGAATATCCCGTCACATTCCGTTATCGCACGCCAATTCCATTGCTGGGCCGCCTGCTTCCTATGCTGGCAGTGTGGGGTCCAGTTCTGCGCGTTCGGTCTAAAACATTTATGATTTTCCCTCATAATATCTACACAAATTCTGGGACAGTATTGTACAGTAACCGATGGTAGCTTCTTTTCGTTTTCTTTCCAATTCATATTTCAGTCACCTTTCCATCCAACGCTTGTCAAAAGCGCTTGACAATTTTTATTGCGCGAGGACCAGTCCGGGATGCAAATAATCTACTGACAATAAAAATAATAAATTTTTGAATACATAAACTCTAGTCCGAATTATGAAAGACTGCCGTTACCACGTAACTTTACCCCAAGTGTGGTGGAACAAGTGATAATGAGTCTCTAATTTTTGAGGTTCCAAAAGCCGGGAACCAACAACCCTGAATGGTAATTTGTGTACGCTCGCCATTCCCCTGGGCCATTAACGTGATACTGCATTAAATTAATCACCAGCCTGTCCCTTCTACAAAACTTACATATTCAATACTTGTGTCTTATGATCAGTAGATCCTATATAGTCTAAGCTGCAGCGAGCTATTGTAAATTTCCCACAAATAAACACACGAACCAACAATATGCCTATTTTTCTAGTTCTGCATTTGGCAGGTGAACAGTAAGAACGAAGCAGTATCCGTGCTGCCTGTACAAATTTCTCGGTGTCTTTATGTCGTGATTTTGTGAGTTACAAAACCATGCGTCAGGTAGAGGCCTCAAAGATCCCGAAGAACATACTACATTTACGGTGAGGACGTAGGAATTCTGTTTTTCAACCCAAGCGCCCACAATACGAATTTTCTTTGCACTGAATATACCATACTTGAATACTCAGAACATTTAATGATCACGATGTCACACTGCTTCATTGATAACGACAGGGACACTGAAGCAAAAATTTATTGACACGATGGGCAATGTACGTATAACGTAACACTGAGGCGCGTTCGCATAGCCATTGTTGTCGTTGAAAAGCAGTACGTATTAAATGAAAGTGTGCCTAGCCTCCGTTATCCGGCATGCAAATCGCATCCTTTCTGCGCATTAATATATTATCATCTGTTGTCTGTCTGGCTGTACCACATTTTTCCACATCTTATGAACGGAATGATTTTTTGGCGGAAAAAATGTAGAACATAAAATGTGCGTTTCTCTTAACTACACAAATTTTATGTCAAACATTTCTCATTCTGAGAAGAGTTCGGCGAGATAATATAAATTTGCATAGGTTTTTATGTAAAGTGCCCATTATTCTTGTCAGGCTTTAATCAAATTGGAATTTTCTCGACAGATTTTAGAAAAGTCCTGAAATACCAAATTTTGTGAAAATTCGTGCATTGGGAGCAGAGTTGTTCGATGTGGACAGACACATGGACATACATGACGAAGCCAATAGTCGCTTTTCGCTAATTTGCGAAAAGCGCCGAAAACCTGGCCTTGAATTCCCATCACATGTTCCGTAATCGAAACGATTGTTGAAGTAATTCCTGTCTATGAACTTCTCCGCTCGCGGTATTGGTATTTCTTCGCATGAACAACCATATACAGGAAAAAAAAGTAATTTTATTCACGACGACTGAACAACCACCCGCCAACTTGTGCGTGTGTACAAATGCCACGAACGACGGTATTGTCTCAGCTTTGATAGGAGTGCTAAGCTGGAAGGGTCGTAAATACAGGTCGGGACTCAAGCTTTGGGGCCCTATAAGCTGAGGAAATGAAAGGGAAAAAGAGCGGTAAGCTCAGTCCCGAACTGTACGTAATGGTTGAGATTTCTACCTACGTTGATGTAAAATTATTCATTTAAAAATGCCAACGAGTGTCCACCTGAACTATGTTAGACGCTTCCTGGTGCTTCTTACGTAGGACTATACTGAATATACGTGCGTGTGGGTTTGTGGTGTGTGTTTATGTATATATAAATATATGTATATATATATATATATATATATATATGCGGCTCAATCCTCACAGTAACCCTGGTGGTGGGAACAGAACAGGTCTCCGAAACGTTTTTAACCGCGTCTGACGCAACTAATCCCGTGAGATGAATTTGGGACACTGATTCGCCATGGAAACTTAAGCTCTTAACAGGCCAATACAGGTAACCACTTTTTTTTTAACGCTAAAGGTGTACACAGTGAGGGCGCGTTACGCACCGAGTGTGTTTCAATTGACTTTGCCTATTAGACCTAAACTTATATCAGCCTTGAGGTAATGTACAGAAAGCATTCAATACAGGACTTTTAATCCCAACCTGTCCCTGGTCATAACAACATGAAATAGGGGTTACTGACTATGTAACGACTATTACACACGTTATCTAAGTCGTTTCAAATCCATAATGTCGAACTTCCATTTGCTACCCCTGTTTATTCAAAATACATGCAGCTTTTTGTGTGGTGCTGAAAAAGCTCAGTCTCCCCGCTCACGCCATGAAGGCGTGGATAAATAGCCCCACACATTACTAACTTCGGCGTCGGATGTGAACGGTAAGCTTCAAGATCTGGCTTATTTACTCCTTGGGAAAATGCCCCCAGTACTTATTGAAGAGGAGGGTGCGGAGTCCCAGAACCGGACTCGATGCTTTCGAGAAAAGAAATATTTCCTGCCTTTAGAATCGAACCATGATTCACTGATTTTCTGTCCATTTACCCAGTCAGTTTTGGCGGAGCTTTCCAACGCGGTGCAAGGGAACCCGTTTCCGGGTTTATCAAACTTCCTTGTAGCTATTTAACGGGAATCAAGCTGGGGATTTGCTAATCTCGAGTCGTCTACCCACACAAGACAAAGCAAACACACACAAAAAAGACGCATACAAAATAACACGTCTTGAATGGGGTTTGAACCCACCGTTCCACTATTCGAGCGGCAGAATTCAATAAACGTTTTTGATTGGGGTCTTTTGCAAGGGGTAAAGCGGGAAGGGCATGAATCTATTCAGCTGCATCCAAAGTCTAGGTTATGAATGAGTAGAGCTATACCTCCACTTCCTCGTATATCTTCACAGAGTGGACAGGGAAATCGTCAAGCTGTCTTGCTCTTGCCAAAGGCTAGTGGAAGACGTAACGTTTACGAACATCGATGCCAACTATGTTTTGCCTACAGACAATATTCGAAGCACAAGTCAGTCTCTTTAGTACATGGTATGTACAAGGCCTAATGCCTTTCAAGAAATATACGCATAACAGAAAGTCATCTCAAGCTTGGTCTGAGTTGGACAGACCCATTTAAACTTTTACATTGTTCATTCCGTCAATTGTGACAAATTAAAACTCCGGTAAGACCAACAACTGCACAATTCTACAAGCTCACTATTCTTTGTGTTACTTAGCTCAGACATCCTTGGACGCTTTGACCATCTTACAACTTACAACAAAGCTTACAACAAAATTTAATTAAAACACACAGCAATAAATAGTTTTACAATAAACTTATACTATCATATATATATATATATATATATATATATATATACATATATGTGTGTGTGTGTGTGTGTGTGATATAATGTGTTACTACTTACTTACTGTTGTATGCTTTAATGAAATTTTATTTTAAAATCCCTGGTGATGGCAATGCGCCACAAGATGTAGCAGCTAAGTAAAAGAAAGAATACAAGAATACAAGATTGTACGAGTAGAAATGTGCATTTGTTGGTGATACCATAGTTGTAATTAAGATCCATCTAAACTTTGAGTGAGCATGCACACTGATTTTAACAAAGATGAAACTGTTTTCATTTACCAAAATGCAGTAGCGCAATATGGTATTCAGACCACAAAACCTAATATACGGTACTTGATAAACAATATTGGTAGGCAAAGAATTATAAGATAGGCCTCTACGAGCATTAGGAGCTAAGCGCTAACAGTTCTGGAAAAAATCTGACTATATCATTCCCTGGTTCAGTACAGTCCACACGAAGATTTCACAAGGTCTCATGCCATAATCTTATAAGATCTGACTCTATTAAGCCTGTCCCTTATTACTACGATCTGACGCGTCCTGGATATGTTGATGGGTGGATGTAGCGGCCTACAGCTACGGGCAGTGGCTGCGAATATTTTGTGATTCCAAGAAGAAGTTGTTGTTAGCCGACAAAGTGAATTTGCCCCTGTCTGCGAGTTGGCAGGGCCCAAAAACCCTCTCACCGCAGAAAAATGTCCTACCGTGTTAAGAAAAGTCACAGCGGACAAAGAAATTTTACAAGTACTGTGGCACACTTCAAGCAGTGGAAGCGAAATTTGATCTTAAAGAGATAGCGAAAAAATTGCACTGAACTGCCTAGAAGCAAGCTCATTTTCACACATACAGACAGTAAAACCTGCCTATAAAGGAATCACAAAGGATCGATTTTTTTTTTCCGTTTCAAGACAGTTTCACTTAATACAGTACTTGAAGTATGAATCATCAGGACTTCACATCAACGGGACTGTTAAATTTTCACGCTAAAGACCGGTTTCCGCTAAACCCAGGTTCCGTTTAAGAGAGGTTTCGCTCTATAATAGACTCAGTTTTCTTTAAAATAATGAGATTTCTTTATCAACTGAACGGTTATGAGTACCTTAAGGACTCGGTTTCTCCCCCACCCCTTGCCGGCTTCCCTCAATATCTTCCTAGTCCTACAATTACGCTGTAACCAATGTGTTGAACAGATAGCCACTAAAACGTCGGTCACGTGAGCGCGGTTGCAAACAGGGAACTGAAACATGGGCCTCCCGAAAATGAAGCGGTTCGACATGATCATGTACGATTATTTGTTGCAGACGGCAGTCGCGGTAACGCCAGAAACTTACACATGCCGCAGCAAGGCAGAGTTCACATCGGCCAAACCCTTACCACTTGCAGGTACACGTGTGTTCAAGTGTTCAACGAATTCTGTGACAGGACTACATTACATGGGCTGAAATACATTGGAGATAAAAACCTCCACTTTCTAGAAAGGTAAGTTATGTACATGCAACACGCATCGTCCCTCTACGCCTGCCTGTCTCTCTGTTTACCAACTAATACATCAGCCGTACATCTGTCCGTCCATCCCCCGTCCTTCCATATCTCTATTTATCTAACATATATCCATCAGCATACTAGTTCTATTTCCTTTCCACCTGTTCACACGAATACGTCTACCTACAAAATAATCTTACCATCCTAAAGTACCTGGCATGTTTTGTCATCCATCTGTTATACTTCACCCTAATTTTTCTCTCTCTGGCTAACCATACAATCATAAGATTTTCCCGCGCAAATCTACGTCATTTTCTCAGAACGGCTGGCAAAAATGTGCACATAGAACGCACATTTTATTTTGTAGGCCTATAAAAGGGCTTAGGGGTTGCGGACACATACTGAAATCGCTTACTGCTTAGATCCTCAAATCATATTCTCGTGTTTATAAATTACACAAACTTCACCTCCTTCCTCATATGATAAAACTTCCCCCTTCTCCACCCAAGGATTTTAGGGCTTCGGGGACTTTTTTTAACACACACAAAATACAACTACGATTACAATTCCTTTAATAAGAAAAATAATTTCATTATCAAATGAAATAATTAATGTAAGCCTACTGCCATATTCTTAGTTAACTTCTACTGAATATAAAAATAAATTTGTATCAATAATTAAAAGGGAACTGAAGTTTATTTTCAGTTAGTAGGGAAAGATGTGGCCATGTTTAGTGGGTCTCTGTCACCACGGCATGGCGCGTCCTCAGGTTGCGGATAGAGGAACTGCCTCCTTTATGGAGGGTAGCTGCGAATAAATTGAATAAGCAGTCGTGGACAGCCGACAAGGGGTGATCCTCCAGCTTGGGGGTTGGGCGAGGTGCTAACAACCCCTTCCTGTAAAACATTCATGTTAAGAAATACTTGCAGGCATGATGCTTCCTCTAGAGATAGAACAATCCGGAGGTAAACTACTCCCCCACTCGGATTGATAGATAGGAGGTGGCAATCTAGTGTACTGGATGTGCGAAGTTTCAGGGGAGCTGAGTGTGATACAGATCATTACCTGGTCATTGCAAAGGTTAGGGAAAGATTAGCAGTGGACAAACAGGCGGCACAGAGGTTAGACAGGCACAGATTTAACCTGAGTAAGCTAAATGAGCTGGAGGTTAGGAAACAG
>Ga0136643_10006008_pt1 | contig 17308 bp, 12 predicted proteins | sample TergutLab28metaG_FD_96883 | JGI IMG/M metagenome (GOLD analysis project Ga0136643, IMG submission 96883) | Labiotermes labralis P1 segment gut microbial communities from Petit-Saut dam, French Guiana - Lab288 P1 (version 3) (version 3) | ecosystem: Host-associated > Arthropoda: Insects >... | reverse complement strand
CCGCCCGTTGACCGTGGTCGACCTGTACGACACGCCCGGGCAGATCGCCGTGCTGCCTTGCTCCATGGCCGGGTCGTTGGCCTGCAACCTGGAGCTGGCCAACATGGACTTCCACGACTTCATCATCCGCGAGGGCGCCGAACCCTGGTGGGAGGACTGACGCCAACCCCACCGCCCGCTGCCCGTCGTCCGCTGCCGCATGTCCGCGTTTGCGGCCCCGTTCGGCGGCAAAGCGACGGTAAGGAGCCGAAGTTGGGGAGGCAACGTCATGTCCACAGCAGCGATCCTGAGCGTCGTCGTCGCCGTACTCGTCGTGGCCGCCGCCGTCGTGGCCCTGACGGTGGCGCGTGGCGGCACGGGCCTCGGCGGGGTCCGGCTCAAGCACCGGTTCGGGCCGGAGTACGAGCGGGCGCTCGCGCACCACGACGGTGACGAGAAGGCGACCCGCCACGAGCTGTCCCAACGGGTCAAGCGCTACGGCAGGTTGGAGATCAGACCGCTGGCGGCCGAGGACGCCGAACGGTTCGAGGCCCGCTGGGCCGCGCTGAAGGCGCAGTTCGTCGACAGTCCCACCGAGGCCGTGGCCGAGGCCGACCGGCTCATCGGCCGGCTGGCCGAGCGGCGCGGATTCCCCGGGCAGGAGTCGCCGGAGCACAACGACGCGCTGTCCGTGCACCACCCGCACCAGCTCCACGGCTACCGGCAGGCGCACGCGCTGACGGGCGAGACCGGGGCGAGCGGGCCCAGGGCCACCGAGGAGTTGCGCCAGGCGCTCGTGGCCGCGCGCGAGATGTTCGAGGCGCTGCTGGGCGGCCCGCCCGCGCCCACCGCACGGCCGGCTCCCCAGGAGATTCCCGCGGCCGCCTCCCGGCCCGATCCGGCTGTCACCGAGAAAACCACGGCGGACACGCCCGCCGTGGCGACCGCAGCCGCCGGGACCGACGACGAGGCGAAGCCCGGGGCCACAGCCGGCGGAAAGCTCCGCCGATCACCCCTCGGCCACCGTCTCGCCGCCCTCACCGGCAGCGCCGTGCGCGGGGACGGGACCGGTAACGCGCACTGACCCCCGCGGAGCCGACGCGGAGCCCGACGCACCTTTGGACGCGAGGAGTTGACCACGGTGAATCTGCACCGAGCGAGCGAGTCGCACCTGGCCGCCGGGACCTCCGGAGGCGGCAGCCGGCCGGGCACGAGCGGCCCGAAGGGCGATACGCCACAGGAGAGCCCGTCGCCCGGCAGGGGCGGCGCCCCGGCCACCGAGCCGCCGCGCACCCCCGAGGCCGTGCGCGGCCCGGCCACCGCCGAACCGGCCCCCGAGTCGCCGCCCCGCCCGCCGTCCCCGCCGGAAGCACCGGCCGGCCCCCGGCAGGCCGCACCCCCACCCCCTGCCCCTCCGGCGACGCACGACGGTGCCCCGGCCCGCCACGATTCCGCGTCGGCGCCGGGCCGGACCCCGGCCGTCGACGTGGAGCGGCTCGGGCGCCGGATGGACCGCGCGCTCAGCGGTTTCGTGGACGACCCGCGGCGCGCCGTGCGCGAGGCCGACGCCGTCCTCGACTCCGCCGCCGGGCTCGTCGAGCAGCGCCGCAAGGAACTGCGGCAGCGCTGGGACGGGGACGGCGACGGGACGCCCGACACGGAGGAACTGCGCCTGGCGATGGCCCGCTACCGCGACCTGACCCGAGGTCTGCTCACCCTGACCGCCACCTGACCGTCACCTGACCGCTGACCACGCGGACCCGCGCACCGTCCCGCCTGGCCGCTCGGCGTCGAGCCACGTCACGCCCCGGGTGCCGCTCCCGGGCGCGGCGCGAGCACGGACCCCACCAGGAGCCCGGTGGCGATGGCGGTGACGATCGTGATCATCTTGGTGAGGTCGTGGAAGCCCTGGATGGGGTAGCCGCCGGCGAGGGCGGTCAGGCCGCGCAGGCCGAGGGAGCCCACGGTGAGGGTGAAGAAGCCGGGGAGCAGCAGCACGATTCGCGGGGGCTGCGAACGGCGCCTGCCGAGCCAGGTGGCGGCGACGCCGAGGGCCACCGCTGCGGCGAACGTGCCGCCGACCTCGCCGATGAGCTTGGTGGCGGCGGTCTGCACACCGACCGTCAGGTAGACCAGCAGCAGCAGGCGGCCCAGCAGCCGGAGCGGGATGGCGAACGCCAGGACCGTGCCGACGGTGAAGACGATCCACGCGAGGAACAGCGCCCAGCGGGGCAGGTCGGAGGCGGCCGCCACGTCGAACAGGTCATGGCGCGAGCGGCCGGTGATGACCAGGCCCAGCACGATGCCCAGGTACAGCTGGACGAGCAGGAACACCGCGTACACCAGCCGGATCGCGCCGGTGGTGAGGAAGCCGGCGGCCAGTTCCGCCGTGGCGGCGCTGAGGTAGTCGCCGGGCACGAAGAAGAACAGCGCGGGCAGCATGAGCAGCACCGGGCCGCCGTGCGCGTGGGTGCGGGCGAACGCCTCCAGCGTGATGAGGGAGACGATGGTGGCCGCGAGCAGCGGCAGCACGGGCGCCAGCCGGCCCACCCGTTCCGACAGCACCGCGAGCGTCGCGGTGACCGTCCCGAGGACGGCGGTGGTCCCCACCTCGTACCAGGTGCTCTGCATCAGCGGTGCGAAGCCCAGGGCGAACAGGACGATGCCCAGCAGCCGCAGCCACCACGGGTACGGCGGCCGGGCGGCGGTGATCGCGGACAGCCGCCGGCGGGCCTCGGCGGCGCCGACGCGGCCCTCGGAGATCTCGGCGAGCAGCGGCTTGAGCGCGATGACCTGGTCCATCCGGAAGACCTCGGGGAAGCCGCGGACGCTGATCGTGCTCAGCTCGTCGTGGGAGGCGACCGTCACCGTGGCACCGTCGGGCACGACCACCAGGTTCGCCCGCACCCCGAGGCCGCCGGCCGCCGCGATCACCGACCTGTGGACCTCCTCGGCGCCCTCACCGCTGGTGTCGAGCAGCAGCCGGGTCAACTCGCCGAGGAGGGCGACCTCCTGCAGGTGCGCGTCCCGTCCCGTGTCCACGGCCGCCTCCGCAGGCCCTCACCGCGTCGTGCGTGCGAAGGACGTCAGGAACCTTGCCTCGACCTCGGCCATGTGCCGGATCTCGTCCGGGTCCACGCTCTCGTTGGGTGCGTGGATCAGGCACAGCGGTTCCTCGACGCCCATCAGGATGATCTCGGCGCGCGGGTAGCTGTCGGCCAGCACGTTGCACAGCGGGATGGACCCGCCCTGTCCGAGGTAGGTCATGGGCCGGCCGTAGACGGCGTGCATCGCCTCGTCCAGCGCCCGGTACGCGGGGCCGTCGGTGGCCGCTGAGAACGGATCGCCGGACGACTCCGGTTCGACCCGGACCCGCACGCCCCACGGCGCGGCCTGCGTGAGGTGGGCGGTGAGGGCGCGCCGGGCGGCGGACGCGGCCGTACCGGGCGGGATCCGCAGCGACACCCTGGCCCGGGCCGTCGGCGGCACGGCCGCCGAGGAGCCCACCACCGGCGGGCAGTCGATGCCCAGCACGGTGACCGCCGGCCGGGCCCACAGGCGGTCCGCGACCGAACCGGTGCCGGTCAGCGGCACCCCGTCCAGGACGCCCGCGTCGCCGCGGAACTGCGCCTCGTCGTAACCGGCGCCCTGCCAGGTGCCGTTGGCGGGCAGCCCCTGGATCCGCGTGTCGCCCGTCGCGGGGTCGCGCAGCGTGGACAGCACCTGGATGAGCGCGGCCAGCGCGTCGGGCGCGGGCCCGCCGAACATCCCGGAGTGCACCTCGCCGGCCAGGGTCTCGACGGTGACCACCACGTTCACCATGCCGCGCAGCGACGTGGTGGCGGTCCCGGTGCCGACGGCGGCGTTCCCGGTGTCGCAGACCAGCAGGGCGTCCGCGGTGAACTCGTCGCGGTGCGCGGCCACGTACTGCTCCAGCCCGCCGGTGCCCTGCTCCTCCGAGCCCTCGGCGACGAACCGCAGGCCCACCGGGACGTCCTCGCCGAGCGCCCGCAGCGCCGTGAGGTGCATGACGATGTTGCCCTTGCAGTCGGCGGCGCCCCGCCCGTACCAGCGGCCCTGCCGCTCCGTCAGCTCGAAGGGCGGGCTGTTCCAGGCGTCGTCGTCCAGCGGCGGCTGCACGTCGTAGTGGCAGTACAGCAGCACGGTGGGCGCGCCCGGCGGCGGGGGCCGGTGGCCGATCACGGCGGCGCTCCCGTCCGGGGTCTCCGTCAGGTGCACGTCGTGCAACCCGGCTTCGGCGAAGGCGTCGGCGACCCACTGCGCCGCCTTGCGGCACTCCTCCGGCGGGTACTGCCGGGGGTCGGCGACCGAGCGGATCGCCACCAGTTCGGCGAGGTCGGCCCGGGCGCGCGGCATCAGGGCCGCGATCCGGGCGGCGAGGTCGCCGGGCGCCCCGCCCCGCGGCGCGTGCCGGGGGGCGTCGTCCTGCGGGCCGGCCTGCGGCGCGTTCTTCGGTGTGTTCTTCGGTGTGGCGGTCATCCGTTGCGCACCGTCCTGCCGGTCTTGAGGCCGTTGATCTTGTCCTGGACCTTGTGCAGCGTGTCCGGGCAGTAGATCTCCAGGATCTTCTTCTCCGCCTGGACGGCCCGGCCGTCGGCGATGACCGGCCGCATGCCGGGTCCGGTCGCGCCGTTGGCGAGGTTGATCTTCCACAAGGCGGAGGCCAGGGCCGACCCGGGCTTCTCGCAGGCCTGCCCGCCGTCGGTGCCCAGGGCCCGCTTGAGGGTGGTGACATCGGGCCGCCGGAAGCCGGCCTGCTCGGCGGCGTCGGCCAGTTGGCCGGCCTTGCGGGTGGCCTCGTTGTCGGTGCTGACGTAGTCGTAGCGGATGACGCCGACGACGGCGAGGGCGACCAGCAACACGGCCGCGCCGACGTACAGCCAGCGGTGTTCCGAGGCGAACCGGGTGGTCCTCATACCCGCTCACCGCCCTCGCCGCCGGTGCCGGTCCCGCCGGCGCTCCCCCCGTCCCCGCCGGCACCCGCGCCGGCCATCGCGGGCTGCCGCCAGCCCGGCTTGCGCAGCTTCAGGAAGGCGTAGGGGATGAGCAGTCCGAGGATGACCAGCCCGCCGCCGATGATGGCGACGTAGGCGCCGACGCTGCCGCTGCCGAACTGCGAGGGCGGCACGAACCCGATGACCAGGGCGGCCACCGAGGCCAGCAGCCCCACCACGCAGACCGCGGTGAGCGCCGGCACCCGGTAGCCGCGCGGATGGTCGGGCCGGGTCCTGCGCAGCCGGATCGCGGCGACGAACATCAGCAGATAGACGATCAGGTACACCTGCGTGGTGATCGTCGAGAAGATCCAGTAGACGTTGGAGACGTTCGGGACCAGCGCGTACATCAGGGCGATGACGGTGGTGACGACGCCCTGGGTGACCAGGATGTTCTGCTGGATGCCGTTGCGGTTGAGCTGCTGCAGGTACGGCGGCAGGTAGCCCTCCTGCCGGGAGATCTCCAGCAGGCCCTTCGACGGCCCGGCCAGCCACGTCAGCATGCCGCCCAGCGCGGCGGCGACCAGCATCACGGCGACGACGGGCGTCAGCCAGCCCACGTGGAAGTGGGAGAAGAAGGCGTCGAACGCCTGCATCACGCCCGCGGTGAGGCTGAGCTGGTTGCCCGGGACCACCCAACTGATGGCCAGCGCGGGCAGGATGAAGATCAGCAGCACGAGCCCCATCGCCATGAACATCGACTTCGGGTACTCCTTGGCCGGGTTCTTCAGCGACGAGACGTGCACCGCGTTCATCTCCATGCCGGAGTACGACAGGAAGTTGTTGACGATCAGCACCAGGCTCGCCAGGCCCGTCCAGGCCGGGAACAGGTGCGAGGCGGTCATCGGTGCGGCGGAGGCGTTGCCCTGGCCGAGGAAGACCATGCCGAGCACCACGAGCAGCGCGCCCGGGATCAGGGTGCCGATGATCAGCCCCCAGGACGACAGGCCGGCCAGTGCCTTGGTGCCGCGCGAGGACACCCAGACGCCGGTCCAGTACAGCACCATGATCACGATCGCGGTGTACAGGCCGTTGGCCGCCAGTCGCGGGTCGATCACGTACGCCAGCGTGCTCGCGACGAAGGCCAGCAGGCTCGGGTAGTAGAAGATCGTCATCGCGAACTGGCACCACACGGCGAGGAAGCCGAGTGGCTTCGACAGCCCCTCGCTCACCCACCGGTACACCCCGCCGGACCAGCCGGACGCCAGTTCCGCGGACACCAGCGCGGTCGGCAGCAGGAACACGACGGCCGGCACCAGGTAGAGGAACACGCAGGCCAGCCCGTACACCGCCATGGTCGGCGCGGCGCGCAGGCTGGCCACCGACGCGGTGGTCATCAGTGCCAGCGTCAGCCAGCTCAGCCGGGGAGCCGCGGTCGTCTGCACCTGGGCGGGAACGGTGCGGGGCCGGGCCTCCGGCCGGTCCCGCGGCAGCTCTGCCGGTATGTCCATGGAACTCATGGCGCCTCCGAGCCTCTGACGACGGGGCCCGGCCGGGCCCCGTCGTGTCAGCGTCGACCCGTGCCGGAACGGCCGCACGCCGGGTCACCCGAACGGGTGTCGTCCAGCCGGGGCGCGGCGGCCGAGGGCCAGGAGGCGGCGGCGCGGCCCGGGGTCAGGCGAGGGAGCGGCGCCAGCGCTCGAAGCGCGCGTAGCGGTTGAGCACGTCACGCAGGTGGCTGTCGGGAGCGGCGAACAGCGACCGGATGATGCTCGCCGGGTCGACCAGCGGCGTGGGGTTCTCGTCGATCTCGTCGAGTTCCTCCAGCGCGTCCTGCTCGTGGCCGTCCAGGGTGGCGCGGGGGACGGTGAGCAGCGGCTGGCCGCCGGCCGCTGTACCCGGCGGGGGAGGGGCCTGGGGGTCGCACCGCCAGGCGGCACCGCAGTGGCGCACCTGGACCTCGCCCAGGTACCAGGCGGCGACCGCGAGCAGCGGGCCGTCGGCCGCGTCGTTCGCCTCCTCCCAGGAGGAGAACGCGCTCCGGATCACGGCCTCCAGCCGGTCCAGGGAATCGGGCGTGAAGTCCCAGTCGCCGCCGTGTTCGCCGGCCCATGCCGGGAACGCGGCAGCCCGCTCGGCGAGCCAGTCGGTCAGGCGCGGATTGTCGGCCCATGCCGGAGAGTCGATCGGGTCCATGCGGTGAGCCTACGGTGCGGGACCGCCGCCCTCGTGACGATCCTGTGCGCGAAATGGGGCGACGTGGGGCGCACCGGGTGACGGACCCGACGCAGCGTCAACTCTCATCCTACGGTGTGGCGTTGGCGGTGCCGGTTGCAACGGGGGCCCCTGGGCGCCGCCGGTGACCAGAAGCGGGGCTCCTGGGGGAGAGCCCGCATGACCGACCGCATATCCACTCCTGTGCAGCGCCATCGGTGGTTCCTGACCCGCGCCTGCCTCGCACTCGCCTGCGCCGGGATCATGACCGTCTCCGGTCTGCCCACCCTGCAGGGCAGCGCCCACGCCGCCAGCGGCATGCGCTGCGACGAGAAGTACGGACTCGACGGGCAGTCTCCCGCGTCCTCACTCCCGTGGGACAAGGGCGTCACCCAGCGGCCCGAGGACCAGTGGGACACCTACTCCTACGACGCCCAGCGCCAGGCCATGGACGGCCTGACGCTGCCCGACGACGTTGCGAATCCGAACGCCCAACAGCTGGCCGCCCAGAAGAAGTTCCTCGAACAGTTCCCCAAGGCGTACGACGAGTACCCGGACAACAGCCGCGAGCGGATCTACGCCCGCTACCGCGACTACCTGCTGAAGAACGAGAGCAACCCCAAGCGGCTGTACAAGACGTTCGGCAAGTGGCTGTCGAACGCGTACATCCTGCCGAACCTCAACAACCACCGCGGTGACGTCTACGAGCGCAAGGTGGTGGAGGACCTCGGCCTGGTCGGCGAGGACTGGCTGTGCCAGGAGGACGTGCCGATCCTCGACGAGAACGGCAACCCGGTCCTGGACGCCAAGGGCAAGCCGATGGTCCGCCGGTTCGACGCGGTCAACTACAAGAAGAACCTCTTCCTGGAGTTCAAGGCAGGCGGCGGCCGCGACACCAACCAGGACAAGCCCAACAAGGCGTTCCTGGAGGACCCGCAGCGCAAGAACGCCCGCATCGGCTACGTCAACGGCCAGGAGAAGACCTCCGCCACCACCAAGTACCTGAACCGGCTCGGCGCCACCGCGGGGGTCGACGACGAGCAGCAGCCGCGGGTGTTCTCCTACGAGCACATCGCCGACAGCGTCCCCGACTACACGCCCGGCAAGTACACCAAGGCCGATCCCTATCTGGAACCCCCGGGCGAGAACATCCCGGAGGGCGGCGCGGCCCAGGTCGTCGACGGATCCGAGCCCACCCCCGAGGAGATGGGCCAGGAGCAGCAACTCCTCGACGAGCAGGACCCGGAGGGCCTCAACATCCGGGGGCCGGGCGGCGTGGACTTCTCCACCATCCAGCTGTCGTACGTGGGCAAGCCCGTCAAGGGCCAGGGCCTCAACTACGCGTTCTCCGCCGCCAAGGCGGACGAGGACGCCAACCTCGGCTGGGGCGGCAAGGCCAAGGCGCAGCTGATCTCCGACTCCTTCTCCACCTGGCTCGCCCTCACCCCGGACAAGTTCTGGGTGAACCTCAACCCGGACCAGCCGGACACGGTGATGGACGCGACGTTCGGGAAGACCGACGCCGGCCGCGTCCTGCTCCAGGCCGACCTGGCCATGAAGCACGACTACGCCCGCGACCTCGACCCGCGCAAGCCGCTGGGGAAGAAGCTCAGCGACGCGATGCGCCAGGCGGGCCTGCCGTGCGGCAGCGTCGAGCGCAACTGGATCGTGCCGGAGCCGGCGCAGGTGCGGGCGGACTCGGGCGGGCTGTACATCCTCAGCGCGCCGCTGAAGGTCAACTCGGTGGCCGCCACCCTCAAGACGCCCTCGCCCAACGGCAACTGCGACCTGACCGCCGACCAGCGCAAGACCTCGCAGCAGCTCGTGCAGTCCCTCATCATCCCGGACATCGAGCACAAGGTGAACACCGCACCGCAGTACGCGGACCTGCGCCGCGTCTACACCGCGCGGGTGGCGGCCGAGTACGTGCGCCAGCAGGACGCCCAGTCGCCCGGCGACTACCACAAGGTGATCAACAGCAACGACGTCCACCGCTGGCCGCTGCGCAGCCCCAACACCTCCTGGACGCCGCGGCAGACCTGGGAGGACTACGTCAAGTCGTTCACCAAGGGCGACTACAGCTTCCCGTGCGAGTACAACGGGCAGACCAAGATCTGCGTGATGGGCGGCGTGGACTTCTCCAAGGCGCCGAAGAAGAACGTCAGCCAGGCCCAGTTCACCAAGCAGCACAAGAACCTGCCGCGCACCGCGAAGACGGCCACGCGCACCATGGCCGACGACGCGGACAACCGCTCGATGCTGCTGCTCGGCGGCGGTGGCCGTCCGCACGCCGGGCCGACTCCGAGCCGTCCGGCGACCCCGCCGTCCACCGGCTCGGGCAAGGGCTCCGGCGGTGACCTGGCCGCGACCGGCACGAACGTGCTGACCTTCTCGGGGATCGGCATCGTGCTGCTGGGCGCCGGTGCGGCGCTGATGTGGTGGCGGCGCCAGGCCGCGAGCGGCCGGCGCGGTTGATGCTCCGGCGGTGTGCCGTCCGGGGGTCTCCGGCCGGCACACCGCCGGTACGGCAGGGGTGCCTCCCGGACACGGGAGGCACCCCTTCTCGTGCGGTGCGGTGGATCAGGCCGCGTTGAGGGCGGTGTCGTCGATGACGAAGTTCGTGGTGCCGCCGTTGCCGTCGGTCTCGGTGCCGGTGAACTTCAGGGTGACGGTCTGGCCGGCGTACGCGCTCAGGTCGTGGCTGTGCTGCACGTAGCCGGTGGCGTGGTCGAGGTTGGAATAGGTGTGCAGGGTGGCCAGCACGCTGCCCGTGCTGCTCAGCACCTGGACCTTGAGGGTGTCCGGTGTGGCGGTCGTGGTGCTCTCCGTGGTGTCGACGTGCAGCCAGTAGCTGAGCGACGCGGTGCACCCGGCGGGGATGGTGACGCTCTGCGCGACGGTGTCGGTGTCGGCCGTGCTGTTGCCGTTCAGCCATGCCTCCCAGCCGCCGGTGCGCGCGGGTTCGTCCGAACTGGAGGCCGTCACGGGGGCGAAGCCCAGCGAGGACGACTGCGTCCAGGGCGCGGGGTTGCTGCCGTTCTCGAACCCGGGGTCGCCGAGGAGCTGGCCCGCCGTGCAGCCAGTACCGCCGCCGGCGGTGACCGTCAGCGTGTAGGCGGCGGTGTGGGTGCCGGAGGACCCGGCCGCGGTCACGGTGACGGGGTAGCTGCCGGCGGGGGTACCGGAGCCGGTGGTGACGGTCAGCGTCGAGGACGCCCCCGCGGTGACGGACGCCGGGCTGAACGAGGCCGTCGCGCCCGAGGGCAGCCCGCTCGCCGACAGGCCGACGCTCTGCGCGCTCCCCGAGGTGACCGAGGTGCTCACCGTCGCCGACACCGAGGAGCCCGCCGTCGCCGTACCGGCGGACGGCGACACGGCGACCGAGAAGTCGTCGGCGGGGGCGCCGGCCGCGGCCGGGTTCCAGTAGTCGCCGGCCATCACGACGTAGACGAGCGTCTTGATGCTCTCGCCGTAGTAGCCGTCGCCGAACGGGTTGGTGGCGAGCTGCTTCCAGATCGCGTCGGTCCACGCCTGGTCGCCCGCCGCCATGGCCGCGGGCCCGACCGAGTCGCCGGCCTCCTCGGCCTGGTCACCGGTCGAGTACGGCGTGCAGTTCAGCTTGGTGTGCGGGTACACGTTCTGCGGGTTGCCGCCGGCCTCGGCCTTCAGGCAGGCGGACTCCTTGGTGGCCAGCGCGTAGGCCGTGGCCGCCGTGGTGGTCCCGTTCAGCAGCGCGTCGGTACCCATGTGCCACGGCACGCGGATGGAGTTGTAGCCGACGATGTTGTCGGGCTGGCTCTCCTGGTAGTCGGCGGGCGCGGGCTTGGGGCTGCTGGTGTTCGCGCCCACCACGAAGTCCGAGAGCAGGCCGGTGCTCGCCGAGTAGGCCGCGCTGAAGGCGCTGTCGACGGCCTCGGTGCGGGTGACGACCTTGTTCCAGTCGTGTGCGGTGTCGTACGCGGCGAACGCGCGCAGGTGGTCGAGCATCATGTCCGAGGGGCGCGTGTCGGTGGAGGGTCCGTCGTCCTCGCACTTCAGGTGGCCGTCGGAGGCGACGTCGTGGGCGTAGACGCTGGCCAGCCAGGCTTTGGCGTCGGCGGTGTAGCCGCCCCACTGCTTGTCGGCGAGGATCAGGCCGTAGCCGCTGTCGAGGTCGCCGTCGGTCGCCGAGTCGGGCGTGCCGCTGTCGGTGTACTTGCAGGTCTTGCCGTCGAGCTGCCACTGCATCAGCCCGTCGTGGTCCTTGTGGTTCTTGACCAGCTGCCACAGCCCGTCGAACTCGGCCTTGGCGTTCGCGTCGTAACCGGCCATCAGCGGCACGATGTTCATGCCGTAGCCCTGCGCCTCGGACACCGTGCCGTTGTGCGGCGCGTCGTCGTCGCCCTTGGTGGACACGTAGTACTCGTTCGAGGCGCAGCCGTGGACCAGGTAGTTCTTCTTCCAGGCGTCGTACGCCTTCTTCACCGCGCTGTCGCGCGAGGACTGGCTCGCCGAGGGCCGCACGCCGACCTTGTAGGCGGTGTGGACCGGGAAGGGGTGGGCGGGTGCGGTGGCGGCGCCGGCCGGGCCGCCGGTGCCGAGCAGCAGGCCGGCGGTGGCGCAGCAGGTGGCGACGGCGGCGGCCGTCGCGGTGGTGAGGGGTCGGGGCATCGGGTCAGCTCCTCGCCGAGGGTGGGGTGCGCCGTGCACGGCCGGCCGCGGGGCACGGCCGGGCACGGAACAGCACAGGGTGGGAGATAGTTAGGAAAGCTTCCTAACACCTGTGCGGCACAAGGGTGTTGCTCCGCGCGCGGTCCGTCAAGGGGGCGGGCAGGATCGGATTCCCGCCAACTGCGGGCGCGGAGCGGCGTATCCGCCGGTCGCCGAGCTCGGCGGGGTCCCCGGGACCGCCGGAACCGGCGAGGATCCGCCGAGGCGACGGGCCACGGTCACGGGCCGGTCAGCCCGCCAGCAGGTCGCCGACCGCGGCGATCCCCTGCGTCACCGCGCGTTCGCCGACGTTGCCGAAGCCCAGCACCAGCCGGGGGCCGTCGGCGCGCGCCGGCTCCGCCCGGTTGGCCGCCATGGCGTACAGGCCGACCTGCCGGGCGCGTGCCGCGGCCACGACGGCCTCCTCGTCGCGCCCGGCGCCGAGGTGCGCGACGGCGTGGAACCCGGCCGCCAGGCCGGTCAGCCGCACGCCGGGGGCGTGCACGGCGAGTGCCTCGACCAGGGCCGCGCGCCGCGCCGCGTAGACCGCGCGCATCCGGCGCAGATGGCGGTCGTAGCGGCCGGAGGCGATCAGCCGGGCGAGGGCGAGCTGGTCGAGCGTGGGCGAGCCCCGGTCGGCCAACTCCTTGAATCCGACGACCGGTTCGACCAGCTGAGGCGGGCACAGCAGCCAGCCGAGCCGGAGCGCGGGGGCCAGCGACTTGCTCACCGTGCCGACGGCCAGCACGCGGTCGGCGGCCAGGCCCTGCAGCGAGCCCACCGGCTCGCGGTCGTAGCGGAACTCGGCGTCGTAGTCGTCCTCGATGACGTAGGCGTCGCGGCGCTGCGCCCAGGCGATCAGCGCGCGCCGCCGCTCCGCGGCCATCACGACGCCGGTCGGCCACTGGTGGGCGGGCGTGACGAGGACCGCCCGGGCGCCGGTGGCCGCCAACGCCCGCACGTCGATGCCCTGCTCGTCGACGGGCACCGGGACGGCCGCCATCCCGGCCTGCGCGGCCGCCGCGGAGGTCATCGCCGGAGCGCCGGGGTCCTCGTGGGCGAGGGTGCGGATCCCGCGGGCGGCCAGGGCGCGCAGCGCCAGGTCCAGGCCCTGCGCGTAGCCGGAGCAGATGACGGTCCGCTCGGCGTCCGCCGCGGCGGCCCGCACCCGGCGCTGGTACCCGGCGACCACCTCGCGCAGCTCCGCGGCGCCGCGCGCCGCGCCGTAGTCCAGGGCGGCGGTCGGCAGGGCCCGCCCGGCCTCGCGCAGCGCCCACAGCCAGTCGGCGAGCGGGAACGAGCCGAGGTCGGGGACGCCGGCCCGGAAGTCGGCGACGAGCCGGGGCGCGGGCGGCGCTTCGGGCGCGGGCGCGGCCGGCGGGCAGGCCCGGGCGGCGACGGTGGTTGAGGCGCCGACCCGGGTGGCGAGGTAGCCCTCGGACCGCAGCTGGGCGTAGCAGTCCTGGACCAGGCCGCGGGACAGCCCCATGCGGCAGGCGAGTTCGCGGGAGGACGGCAGCCGCTCGCCGACCTTCAGACGGCCGGCTCTGATGGCGTCCCTGATCTGCCGCTCCAGCTGCGCACGCAGCCCTTCGCCACTCCCCCGGTCCAGGGTGAGCAGCAGCTCCGGCGACAGACCGGACCACTCCAGCGGCATGGAAATGGAGCTTATCGGGGGTCCGGCCGGCTCCTAGCGTCGAGGCATGACGACGACTCCGCCCCGCCGGTCCGCGGCACCGGCCCAGACCCAGACCCAGACCCAGACCCCGGCCCGTACCCCTGGCCCGGCCCGCCCGCCGCTGGTCACCCGGCCGCTGGTGCTGCGCTTCGTGACGGTGGTCGGCGCCTCGGCGAGCTTCTTCCTGCTGCTGTCGGTGGTGCCCCTGTACGCGGAGCGCGGGGGCGGCGACGCGGGCCTGGCCACCGGGTCGCTGATGCTCGCCACGGTCGCCGGCGAGCTGGCCACGCCCCGCCTGGTCGCGCGCTACGGCTACCGGGCCGCCCTGGCCGCGGGCCTGGTGCTGCTCGGCGCGCCCGCCCTGGTGCTGACGGCCTGGCACGGCATGGCCTGGATCGCCGCGGTGTGCCTGCTGCGCGGCCTGGGTTTCGCGCTGACCGTGGTGGCCGGCGGGGCCCTGACCGCCTCGCTGATCCCCGCCGAGCGGCGCGGCGAGGGGCTCGCGCTGGCCGGGATCGTCTCCGGCGTGCCGTCGCTGCTGGGGCTGCCGCTGGGGGTCTGGCTGGCGTCGCACGCGGGGTTCACCCCGGTGTGCGTGGCCGGCGGGATGGTGGCGCTGGCGGCGGTCGCGGTGGTGCCGGGGCTGCCCGGGCGCGAGGGCTCGCCGAGCGGGGACGCCGGCGTGGTGGCCGGCCTGCGGACGGGCGCCCTGGCGCGGCCGGCCGTCGTGTTCGCGACGACCGCGCTCGGCGCGGGGATCGTGGTGACCTTCCTGCCGGTCGCGGTGCCGGCGCGGGTGTCCGGCGTGGTGGCCGTCGCGCTGTTCGCCCAGCCCGCCACGGCGACCGTGGCCCGCTGGTTCGCCGGGCGGTTCGGCGACCGCCGCGGCCCGTCCCGGCTGGTGCTGCCCGGACTGCTGGCGTCCGCCGCCGGGCTGCTGGTGACGGCGCTGACCGGCAGCCCGGTGGCGGTGCTGGCCGGGGTGGCGCTGTTCGGGGCCGGGTTCGGGGTGACGCAGAACGCGACGCTGACGCTGATGTACGCCCGGGTGCCGGCGTCCGGGTACGGCACGGTCAGCGCCCTGTGGAACGTCGCCTACGACGGCGGGATGGGCCTGGGCGCGGTCGGGTTCGGGGCCGCGGCGGCCATGACCGGATATCCGGCCGCCTTCGCGCTCACGTCCGCCGTGATGCTCCTCGCCCTGCTTCCCGCGTGGCGCGACCGCTGAACCGTCCGGCGGGGGCCGGCGGCGAGGGGAAGGGCACGGGCGCGAGGACCGCTGACGGCCGCGGACACCACGTTCAGGGGCCCGCGGGGCAGCCGGGCACCGTCCTTGACAGGGGCGGCGGATGCTGATTCTTTAGCCTGAACGTCGGACCGAACGGTCGGTCGGCCCGGGGGCGAGCGCGAAGGAGAGCGTGATGAGCGGCGGCGACACGGACCGGCTGCGGCCCGCCGGCGAGGTGCCGGACGAGCTGCTGGACGCCGCCGAGCGGTTGGACCGCGACGAGCTGCGCGCCCTGCAACTGGAGCGGCTGCGGCGGACCCTGCGGCTGGCCTACGACCATGTGGAGCTGTACCGGCGGAAGTTCGACGCGGCGGGCGTGACCCCGGACGACTGCCGGAGCCTGGACGACCTGGCCCGCTTCCCCTTCACCACCAAGGCGGACCTGCGGGAGGGCTACCCGTTCGGGATGTTCGCGGTGCCCATGTCGCAGGTGCGCCGGCTGCACGCCTCCAGCGGCACCACCGGCCTGCCGACCGTCGTCGGCTACACCGAGCAGGACCTGTCGACGTGGGCCGACGTGGTGGCCCGGTCGATCAGGGCGGCCGGCGGCCGGCCCGGCCACAAGGTCCATGTGGCCTACGGATACGGCCTGTTCACCGGCGGGCTCGGGGCGCACTACGGCGCGGAGCGGGCCGGCTGCACGGTCATCCCGGCCTCGGGCGGCATGACCGCCCGCCAGGTGCGGATCATCCAGGACTTCCGGCCCGAGATCATCATGGTCACGCCCTCCTACATGCTGACCCTGCTCGACGAGTTCGAGCGCCAGGGCGTGGACCCGCGCGGCACCTCGCTGCGAGTCGGCATATTCGGCGCCGAACCCTGGACCGAGCAGATGCGGGCCGAGATCGAGGAGCGGTTCGGCATCGACGCGGTCGACATCTACGGGCTGTCGGAGGTGATCGGCCCCGGCGTGGCCCAGGAGTGCGTGGAGACCAAGGACGGCCTGCACATCTGGGAGGACCACTTCCTGCCGGAGGTCGTCGACCCGCTGACCGACGAGATCATGCCGGAGGGCGAGAGCGGCGAGCTGGTGTTCACCTCCCTGACGAAGGAGGCGATGCCGGTGATCCGCTACCGCACCCGCGACCTGACCCGGCTGCTGCCCGGCACGGCCCGGCCGGCGTTCCGGCGGATGGAGAAGGTGACCGGGCGCAGCGACGACATGATCATCCTGCGCGGGGTGAACGTCTTCCCGACCCAGATCGAGGAGATCGTGCTCCGCACGCCGGACGTGGCGCCGCACTTCCGGATCGAGCTGACCCGGCGCGGCCGGCTGGACCACATGACGGTGGCGGCGGAGGCCAGGGGCGAAGCGGGCCCGGAGCAGCGCGCGGCCGCCGCGGCGGCCATCGCCCAGGGCATCAAGGACGGGATCGGGGTGACGGCGGAGGTCAGCGTGGTCGATCCCGAGACGCTGGAGCGCTCGGTCGGCAAGATCCAGCGGGTGAAGGACCTGCGGCCGCGCGACTGACCGCGGCCGACCGGCGGCGGGCCCGCGCGGGCCCGGCGCCGGTGCGCACCCGTCAGTCGATGTCGACGGGACCGTCGGAGGACGTGCCGTTGCGCGGGGCGCCGCCCCGCTGGTCCTTGTTGCCGACGTAGCCGCGCAGGGCGACGGCGCCTGAGGTGCCGCCGCCGTCGGAGCCGTCCTCGCCGTTGAGGTTCTTGCGGACCGAGTCCAGGATCGTCAGGCCCTGGCTGACCAGGCCCGCGGCGATCTCGCTGAGGCCGTCGGCGCCGTTGAGCACGTTGACGTTGGCGCCGGACAGGCCCGCCGACGCCTCCTTGACGATCTGCGGCAGCTGGTCGATCAGCATCCGGTCCAGGGCGACCCGGTCGTGCGAGGCCGCCGCGGCGGCCTGGATGCGCATCCGCTCGGCGTCGGCCACGGCCAGCACCCGGATCCGCTCGGCCTCGGCCTCGGCCGGCTTGACGATCTCGGCGACCAGCTGCTGCTGGCGCAGCTCGGCGGCCCGCAGCGCCAGCTCGGTCTGCGCGGCGAGCACCTCCTGCTGGGCGTGCGCCTGGGCGAGCGGACCGGCCTGCGCTGCCTGGGCCTGCACCCGGTCGACCTCGGCGTTGTACTCGGCCTGCACGACCGCGGTCTGCCGGGCGTACTCCGCCTGGTTCCGGGCGGCGGCCTGCTGCGCCTCCACGGCCGCCTGGGTGGCCTGCGCCTGGGCGATCTGCGCCTGCCGCTGGATGGCCGCCTTGTGCGGGGCGGACATCGCGTCGATGTAGCCGGTGTCGCCGTCGTCGATCGACTGGATCTGGAGCGAGTCGACGATCAGCCCGATCTTGGCCATCTCCGACGTGGAGGTCTCCAGCACCTCGGTGGCCAGCTTCTGCCGCTCGGTAACGATCTCCTCGACGGTCATCGAGCCGATGATGGACCGCAGGTGGCCGGCGAAGATCCGGCCGGTGAGCACCGGCATCTGCTGCTGGACGGACAGGAACCGCTGGCCGGCGTTGATGATGGACTCCGTGTCGTTGCCGACCTGGGAT
>Ga0136643_10006007_pt1 | contig 17308 bp, 7 predicted proteins | sample TergutLab28metaG_FD_96883 | JGI IMG/M metagenome (GOLD analysis project Ga0136643, IMG submission 96883) | Labiotermes labralis P1 segment gut microbial communities from Petit-Saut dam, French Guiana - Lab288 P1 (version 3) (version 3) | ecosystem: Host-associated > Arthropoda: Insects >... | reverse complement strand
GTGCCCCACTCCCGCTTGAACCCTCCTAACCCCTAGGAAAGACTTGCGGGTACCCACTGGGGGGGAAGCCCAGCCAGCCCCGCCGGGGTGGGAAAAAGAACCCCCCCCCCCCCCCCTCTTCTTCGAATCAAATCCTCTGTCGCCCATCCTGCAGACGGTCACCATACTGTCTGAGCCATCCCTATTCATAACTGCGTGTCTGCATAAAAAGTTACAACATAACATACATGTTTTTCTACCTGACAATGACTCATAAAGTATGTACACTTTTCCTTCGACGATATTTACATATTCATTTACAACGTCGTAACTGTACCGACGGCTGAAAAGAATACCTTCACTGACGTCTGATGTCTTAACTTACAGGTGGCACCATTGATGTCTTTGAATATTAAACAAGTTCCATACACCTTAATTTGCTGTACCTGCACTCAAAACGAAGGAGGAAAACAAACCACTTTTGTTTCTCCATATTTTCTGTTTAACTCGCTCAACAGCGGTGGGCAGGATGTGAACTGCCCTCACCAGAGAACACACAAAAGTCTTGATTGTAATAGCGACACACCAAATATGTGCACCCTCTTATGGATTTTTGTTGAGCAATAAAATTTAAAAATCAAATATTTTATACCAATACTAGTACATGGTATTTTTTAGAGTCATCACCGAGAGAACTTCAAACATCACATTTAAAGGCTAGCCGGGGATTTGGCATGCAAATACGAAATACATTTACTAGCTGAGTTACATTATTACATCTCCCAAGCATGTGTCTGCTAACATCGCGTTTTTCCAGTACGCATCCACAGTGTAAATATTATTATATTAAATTATATTTCCTATAATAAGTTGTCTCTGTCTCTATTTACATTGTACAGTACAATGTGAAACAAGAACCAACAAAATATACTTAATTCCACTGATGTATTTTTATTGTAATATTTTCATCTACATGTTTCGGTCGGTAATCCGGCTATTTTCAGGGTGACATTTCTCTCTATTATTTTTATAGTAAAACCAACTAGATGCACCAATGTATTAAATTTATTTTATTTTGGAATTACACTCTACATGTTTCGGTCTTTCCGCCCATCATCAGGAGTTCAAGACTGTACATAGAGCAACAGGCATTTGTCAAACAGAAACTGCTGTCTGCTTGCTTCGTTAAATAGATACTGCTGTCTGCTTGCTAACAAGCAGCAAGCAGACAGCAGTTTCTGTTTGACAAATGTCTGTTGCTGTATGTACAGTCTTGAACTCCTGATGATGGGCGGAAAGACCGTCCGAAACATGTAGAGTGTCATTCCAAAATAAAATAAATTTGATACTTTGGTGCATCTAGTTGGTTTTACTATAGAAATAATATTATGATGCACGGCCCTTTGAACGTCAAATTTGGTGACATTTCAGTTACATGAATGCTGTGTGATAAAATGTGCCAAATTACTCCACAATGTTGAAATTCATATGAATATTGATTAGAATTTTCTGCAGAATAATAGTATAAAATGATGTTAAGTAGCATAAAATAAAACATATTTATATATCGTACGAATTTCAATACTGTGGGGTAATTTGACACATTTTATGGTACTGTATTCTAGTAACAGAAATGTAACCCTGAAAATGACAGGATTACCGACCTAAACCTGTAGGTGCAAAATATCACAATAAACATACATCATTGGAATTAAGTATATTTTTTTCGTTCTTGATACACATTATTCAAATTAACGAACGGAATGTTGCATGTATTAAAATTCTACAGTAAATTTATACAACTTGTGTTCAATTTTTTTTTTCGTTCCAGCAAACAATAAGCCCGTTACGTTCAAAACGAAAATAGAAGGTCATGTAAGGCCTTCGTTGTCACTGTCCGAACATCTAAAAAATTATTAAACAGTCTCTACAAACTTGAGCTGTTTTCGCTTTGCTATGTCCTGCCAATTAGAGGGTCGCCAACAAGCACAACCAATACACACCCACACGATTCTGATCCTGTCAACGACTGCCTACACCCGTGGCTCCGTATCCACTCTCGGTGAATGTCAATAGTGAGATCATTTTCACGTGTGTGCTGTAGTAACCCTGGCTGAATGGACCTTTATCGGCACACGTCAATTTCAGATAAACACACAATGAGTGTCCCGTCATTACATCAAAAATCTTACACAAACACGCACAATTTCTATTATGGGCACACCTAACCTTCTAAAATGTAGTGGTAGTGTGTAGGTGTTAATTTAAGTAACCATGCGTTCTGCCACAAGGTGTATTTATGCACCTTCTTATGCAGCATTAACAAATGTGTTTATCGAACTTTCTAATACAGAAGAACTCTATTCTCTGACAGATGCGAACTGAATTTTTTTATATAATTTAGAATTTTGCCAGTCCTCTAACGGTTAATAGTGTCAAAAACATCACCATCGTCTTTAAGAAGTATTCAGAACTTCTTCAAATGATTTCACTCAGACATAAACCTTCGTAAGTATACAGAGCAGCAAGCCCATAAAGAAGGCCTCTTCCATTTGTAAATTTCTTCTTTGTAAGCGAGTATATGATATTGTTTACATGATATCACTGCCTTATCTAGTAAGATACATCAATGTTTGTACTGAGTTTTTACATTTTGGCCACCACAGCTCAGTCAGTATTGCAACTCGCTATAAGATAGACTCCCCCCACCCCTTCTGGGAAAAATATTTTCATTTCTGCATATCCATGCACACCGGCGCTGGGGCCCACTCAGCCTCATCCACAATAGATACCGGGGCTCTTAGCCGGGAGTAAAGCAGCCGGAGCTTCGCGTTGACCACCTACCCCCATATAGACCCGATAAGAATGAGTGCAGTTATACTTCTACTCCCCTGCTGTGCGCCCTGTGCCATGTTATGGGGCGATATTTAGCTTTAAGTTATTTTGACGAAGCCACGGACTGGGCGGCCAGAGAATAGCGGGTGCGATTCCCAGAAGAGAAGGGGCGTCCGTTTCTCCACAGCAGCCACACCGGTTCTAACCGTTGCCGCTTAGGTTCAGTGTTCTTCTTGGCACCCTGTTCTCAGACAACAACAAAATCAAAGAACTCTGCTTGTAATAGACATTCTGAGATTCCCCTTCGATTTAATCCTCATTAACTTGCTCAACACTTCTGATTTTTTCCTGGTAGGTCTCAAGTTCACTCCTTCGTCCCAAGACCGGTTATCCTGCCAGACTTTTTGTAGCTAACATGAGTCCGTCTAGCCAATGCAGCCGGCATTGTGACTAAGCTACAGGCTGGACGTCAGAGGAATCGTGTTTGGATCCGCGGCAGCAGATATTTCTCAATTCCTCGGAGCGTCCAGACCAACGTAGAATTTCGCACAGCCTCCTACCAAATGCACGATGTACACCAGGGAATATTTCTCTGAGAATACACCGGCCGGAACGTGAAGCTGACAATTCCATCCATCTATGAGTGTGCCGTCACATGTAATGTCTTAAATACCTCACAGGTCAGCCAGGGCCAACTGTGCAACATGAAGATGCATACTGAGACCACGGAAAGAAGTATGGTGGATCGACCTTCTCCACCTCTCCGTATAGGTCTCACGCTTCTCCTCCAACTTACGTGTACCCAATATTCCCCCTCAGAAGACGTAAACAGCTGCTGGAAAACCTTAAGTAAACGATAAGATATTGGCTATTGAAAGGGGGAGCACTAAATCGCTCTTCCTGGATCACTCACTTTGAGAGAGTCGATGGGCCTGCTGTAAGACAGATTATGTGGTTATGACGATGATGATTATTCCTCTGCACTCGTCTGTCCATTCTGTTCACATGAACGACAATGATGACAGCTTTCTTTAGTGAAGCACTTGGAGCCGCCTGATAAAGACTAGGGTATTTGTGGGGGAATATATCAATAAGCAGAGAGAGAGAGAGAAGCGTCAGGGGCCGTCACATCCAGATTCGACAAGAACTGCTAAATGATTCCTAACCACAATTAATTTTTTGTTCTATAGCGCAACAGCCCAAATCGGGCCTAGGCCGCCGCCTCATTTTTTAGATTTCTAGATCACACCAAATTAGACACACATACATACACACACCCGGTAGGGCTCCTCTGAACGAGTTACCAACCGGTCGCAATGGCCGCTACCTGACACAACACACAACACACACAAGACACGAACATCAATGTACTCAGCTGGATCCGAACCTTTGATCCCAACAGTCAAACGGCTGCAGATCAACGCCTCAGACCGCACGACCACAGAGATCGGCCTGTCATTATATTAGTCAACACTATGTAGTTTGGGAAACTGATAGCATCGTTAAACAAACCAAGAATGTCAATTGCTGCAGGGGAATCTGACATGTTAGTTGAAGCTGATATGCATTTACAGCTGCCCGTCCACTCGATTCATTCCACCACCCACACGTTTATTGACCGCCCTACATACCCGAGGACACCATATGAACTAACCTCCATTCATATTCACCGATGTTATGATACCCAAGGTAAAAGACACGGCGCTGAAGCCCAGCATTGGAAGCCATCCAGCAACATGCGAACAACCGAAAGCGAAGCTTGTTTTATGACATAAGACATCAAACCCGATTATGTCGTCGGAAAACCTGTTTGTCGAACGTAGAGCCAGTAATAAAGAGTTGACAGTTAAAACTTGTCTTGATAGCTCTGTAAGACAGCATTGACTCTTACAGGTCACTTCCCGAGCGCCTCACGATATCCGAGAACTGAAACTAGAATCAACCCCGCAATGATGTGTCCATTATTAGGCGTTCTTTTGACTAGCGACGCTTAGGCGTAACCAGAATTTTTCTCTGGTGAGGGCTGACTCTAAGGCTCTATATAATTTATAATTGGTTTTTAAAATTGTGTTATGAAAATCAGGTCCAAATCTCCGAGCCTACTTCTAGTTAGGGTACATGTAAAATTAAAACTGAAAAACAAAGAAAAATCTAGGTTTTCCTAAATTTTTATCGTGTATTTCAGTATTCCAATGTATTCCAAAGTCGGTCCCAGTGGCCGCGCGGTCTAAGGCGTAGGTCTGCGGCTGCTCGCCTTCTGAAATTGTGGGTTCGAATGCCACCGGGGGCATGGATGTCTGTCTGTTGAACGGTGTTGTGAGTTGTCAAGTATAGGTCTCTGCGACGAGCTGATCCCGCGTCCAGAGGAGTCCTACCGACTGTGGTGTGACGTTGTGTGTGATCTTGAAACCTTGTGAATGAGGAGGCCATGGCCCACTGGGGGCTGTTGCACCAAATAAAATAAAATGTATTCCAATAAATTCCAAATAAGCCGAGTTCATTGGCTGATTTACCCTGAAGAGTAAATCACGTTAATCCTTTGATATCATCATGTCTTTAATATATGTGTTTTTTTAAATTTCGCTTGGGAAGAGGGGACTGCAGGCCGGCAGTTCCCTCCCTTGGGTACATCAATGAGTGACATGACCGGATTTTGTTTATTTATGCTTCATTTTATGACGTTCTCAAAGTTTCGACCGCGTGGTATCGAATTACCGGACGACGGGTGAATCACGAACTGATTAGTGTTCACAGAGAAGCGGCCGTGTCAAAATGAAGTTATTATCTCCATAACTGACTAAAAGGATTCACGGATAATCCCATTCAGGATAGCCTTTATCCCATCCGGGATTCGATCCAATCACTTCCCCAGTAAAACTCAGAAGCAACACCGCTTCAGCCAAATTAGTCGGCAGGTGAGTCAAATTTATAAAGTACACACGAAATAACAGGCGAAAATTAATTAATTCCAGTGACTTTGAAGCTTAAAGTGTTGCACACAACAAAACACGCTAATTCTACTTTGACCCTTTAATGTAGATTAATGGCGCAGTTTCAACTGCAGTAAGTATATCGCGTGAGAAGTTACATGCTCGTAATAGAGACGGAAGTTAGGATCAATTTCTTCCCCATTTGAAATTTGGGATTACTATGGAAATGAAAACACAGATTGTAGTCTTGTAGGTTCTGACACCGTGTAGACTCATATGTGGTTACCGAAATTTTGGAGGAATATATTGCCTGCATCTTCAGATTATAAGAGCAAATCTTATTTTACTCCGACACGTATGTCTGAAGTGATCAAAACGCGCTCTGCTATGAAACGTCTGTAAAGCTAAATGTAATGTAAAGCAGTAAAATTGAATGTTTTGTTGACCTGCATCGTGATAAATCCGTATAATATGAACCAACAAGATGCACTATTTTCCATTAAGTTATTTCAATGATAAGCCTCGACATGTTTCGAGCAGGCTTGTTGCTCATCATCAGGAGGTTCAACTCTGTATAAACAGCAATTGGTATAGTCATGCGTTGTGTTGACTGGCTGCTGCAGCAGCATGACTATACCATTTGCTGTTTATACAGAGTTGACCCTCCTGATGATGAGCAGCAAGCCTGCTCGAAACATGTAGAGGCTTATTATTGAAATAACTTAATAGAAAATAGTGCATCTTGTTGGTTCATATTATATATGTAAATTTGTCACATTGCGCGCACCGAAAGCATGTGGGGAAGTACGCAATCTTAACCTGGATACACTATATTAGATGGAAGTCAGTGGTAGTTTTAAGCTCCGGCCACGTTAACCTAAAGGATACGTCACTGTTTACCTACTGGATACGAACAATGTTGGTTGGGCTCCAAAATCGGTTTGACGTTCTGAAGGACTGTTGCCCCTGCCTGGTATCGAACTATGATTCCTCCGAATCGTCCAGTCCGTAGCCTAGTCACTAAAGCGACTACGTTAGACTGACTCGGAGCATAAGTGTTTCCTATTTGGCTGCTTGAGTGGATGTTTATAGAAAAGTGGCCCAACTTGTGGTTTTTAACTCACAGCTCTGCCAGTTACCCCACTCCTTGGCTCGGACGCGTAGGGAAATGACCTGATACCAGAGTCGCAGGAAGTTTCCCATACAACACATTTATAATGAGGTAACAGTAAATGTTAGTGCCAGCTCAACAGGCAAGATTCCAGGCAGATTGCAGGATTACAGACTTCCGACTTGTATGAGTGATGAAATGACATGAAGGATGGGAAATGATAAAACCCTAAAACTGGTTCTTAAGAATGTTAATTAGAATAGCCAAGTCCCGAACTCTTATTGATTCGGTAAGAGGACTGCCTGAAAATTATATGAGCTGAACTGAGATTTAAATGTCTACAAAATTTATGACGCGAAACACCCTGCCTTTGTACCCAGAAGTAATCAATTGTAATAGGAGGAGGATGTCAGGTGAACAGACTGCAGCAGTCCACAACTACTGGTTCTAGCCTCTACGGACCGCCACATTCCATCTCTCATATACACTGCATCTTCATTACCTTCTCACATAGCCTCCTTCTTCAAGTATTTCTCATCTTACATACCATACAACCTCCTACAGCATTCACTTAACTTGTAAACCACACAAGCTCTTTATCAACTACTTCCCGTCTTACACATCACATCAGACAACCTCCCTTCTTCAGTTACTGCCCGCCTTACACATCACATCACCTCCCTTTTTCAGCTATTTCCCGCCTTACACATTACATCACCTCACTTTTTCAGCTATTTCCCTTCTTACACATTATATCACCTCACTTTTTCAGCTATTTCCCGTCTTACACATCATATCACCTCCCTTTTTCAGCTATTTCCCGTCTTACACATCACATAACCTCCCTTTTTCAGCTATTTTCCGCCTTACACATCACATCACCTCACTTTTTCAGCTATTTCCCGCCTTACACATTACATCACCTCACTTTTTCAGCTATTTCCCTTATTACAAATCATATCACCTCACTTTTTCAGCTTTTTCCCGTCTTACACAACACATTACCTCTCTTTTTCACCTATTTTCCGCCTTACACATCACATCACCTCACTTTTTCAGCTATTCCCTTCTTACACATCATATCACCTCCCTTCTCCAGCTATTTCCCGTCTTACACATAACATCACCTCCCTTTTTCAGCTATTTCTCGTCTTGCACATCACATTATCTCCCTTTTTCACCTATTTTCCGCCTTATACATCACATCACCTCACTTTTTCAGCTACTTCCCGCCTTACACATCATATCACCTCCCTTTTTCAGTTATTACCCGTCTTACACATCACCTCCCTTTTTCAGCTATTTCCCGTCTTGCACATCACATTACCTCCCTTTTTCACCTATTTTCCGCCTTACACATCACATCACCTCACTTTTTCAGCTACTTCCCGCCTTACACATCTCATCACCTCCCTTTTCCAGCTATTTCCCGTCTTGCACATCACATCACCTCCCTTCTTCAGCTATTTCCCGCCTTACACAGCATCTCACCTCCTCTTTCATTCATTTCCAATCTGATACACCAGACAACCTCCTTCTCCAGTTATTTCCCTTCTTATACGACACTACGTAACACCCTTCTTCGGTAGTTTTCCCTCTTACACGACCCGACTCAGTACCCAACTTACCTATGACACTAATCCTGTTCGCAATTTCCCATACGCCCTTCAGTCCCCATTCCAAGCTCATGAAGACATCATCATTATTGAATCACAGCCCATGTTAAGGTTCTTAAAGAATAAAACATACTTACGTAAACATACATTACTACATGCAAACACACTGTAAAAATATGCATGTATGTACATACAAGTTTTATTACATGCACACTCTAGTGAATATACATACATACATACAGCAATACAGGTACAGAATAAACCGAGAGGCAATAAGAACTGAGTAATTTTAGGAAATAAATTCACAGAGTGCATTGATCTGAGATGATATGTCACTGAAGCATAAAATTACGCATTTCGGTACTTGTACTGCCTGCTTAGAACTCTGCCACAAAATGAAGTCCTCTTTTATGGTTTCTAGCAAAAACAGAACCCTCGGCAAGGATACGTTCACTATGCCGGATAATGTGGTTCCACATGCCGACAAATGCAGTTACGATATTATGTACATTTAGAGTGTGTGTATTAACAGAGTGGTTGGAATGTGGGGAATTGGAAAGCTGTTAAGATGTAAGACGACAACCGCACGGTTCATCAACTGCATTTCCCTCCTTGGAGCCTATCGGATTGTCAAGAAATTTCTGGTTTTTATATAAATTAAATATTCAGTCTTTATTTTCGTTTCAACGGCAACTGTACTAGGACTGACATTAGGTCCTTTGGCGAAACACAGTTTATGTCAATACGCGTAACTTACAAGGGCGAAATCTGATTAAAGGCATCCGAATAAAGTGCCAACAAATTTGCTACAGATTTTTGCCTCTTTTCACATTTGCACAGTAGTTTCGAAAGACAGCTGCTAGTTAAGGAAATTCTGGCATTATAATCATGCTACCCGACACATGTGCAGTGTCCACAGAGGCCGTAATTAAATTATTGCAATAACAAGAGCGTTTTCATTTACTCTTCCTGCAAAAAGACACGATTATTAATACTCAATGTTCAACAGCGTGTGAAAACGGCAATATGCAAACAGGGTGGAGAAATTACAGAAGAGTTTCAAGGAAAATCTCACGAGCCTGGAGAGATCTATTCCTGATTTTCAAAGTAGCAATATATCAAGGAAGTTTAAGGACGTGGGGTTAACAATCAAACAATGAATTATCTATTTGGTACGAAAAGCAAGCCTTCGTAGAAATAACCCTGCTCCTCAGTCTAGCAATATAACGAAAGGGTATTGACCCTCTGCAGTGAGCCTCATATTATGTCTTATTATTCTTGTCAAGGTGTCCCATCTTGGCCAGTGACAGCAGAACGTGGCGGTTAGATCGGTCTACCCAACAGCTTATCTGCTCGCACAGTAGCAAGTCCGTTCCCAATGTGTAGCAGACAGTAATTGTAGGTACAACGTAATACTGAGGAACATTCTGATCTCTATAACTTGGACTCGTCTCAAATGGTAATGTTATTGAAACCGTTGGGGTAGCACTTTTGTAAATAAGCAATTGAATGTTATTGCTATTGTTATGAATTGAAATCACATTTCTTTGGAGAACTTATTATTTATACGTCTAGGATGGCTTTGTTCGTGTTAGACTCACCGTTCATACATTAACCTACAATTTTCAACCCGTCTAAATATTTTGTAACTGCTGGCTTACATGCAACATCTGTACGCACGGTAATAATCTCTGTACACACCAAACTTCACACTCCGAGATAAAAGTAAGGAATATTAAATACCATAGTGATATTTTCCTTAATTGTGGGTCCGGATAGCGCAGTGTGTATAGCGACTCGCTATGGGCTGGACGGTCCGGGGATCGAATCCCCGGACTTTCCGCACCCGTCCAGAACGGTACTGGGGCCCACTCAGCCTCCACTACAACGGGTAAGGAATCTCTTTTCCGACAGTACAGCGACCGGGGCGTTGTGTTGACCACCCACACCCCATCTAGCGCCGAGGTTAAAGAAAGAGTATAGTTATATCTCTACGCCCCTTCTGGGATTTTTGGCCTGTTTCATGGAAACTTTACCTCTGTATTCCTTTTTCATGCATCGCGTAAATCGTATGAGGAAAAATCGATAAAGACATTGGAACGGGACGTAACAACAGAAACAACTAAGAGGTAACTTTGTCACGTCACAACAGATGATTATTTCGTAATTACAATCAAGTATAAAATAACATACGATAAATAGTATGACTTGTGTATATTTGCCTTAATAATTCGTCACGCCGATCGCATCCTTTTGAAGCGACGATACATTAAATCGTCAAGTGCGTTTATTTTACTTATCCAGTCAACGGCGAGATACAATCGTAAGTGTTCGCAGGCCTTCGTACAGAGTCTGTCGGTTCAGTCGTATTGTCACTAAACTTCACATTGTTCGGCATATTTAGTAAATGTCCACAAAATGAAATGTCATGTAAATTCTTCCGATGATAGTCGAGGTGTTCCATGCGGGAAGACGGACGCACGTGATGAAGCTAATGATCGCTTCTCGCAATTGTTTTGCGGGAAGCACATGTAAACGAAAAATCAAGAAATCAAATTAATATTTTGTAATGTTATACTACCTGAGGCACCAAAATTATAATGAAATAAGCAATAAAAGCAATAAATATAAATTATTCTGACATAACTTCGTATAATCTGGTAAAAATATAACAACTTTTCGGAGGAAACATCGACAAATTTCCAACAAGCGTCACGTTTAGCTTCTCTTCAGTTACATTAGAGAATGAGTTATCCCGGATGACTAATTCTTATTTTTATCATGTCCATTCCCAGTTCTAGACAATGTTACGCAGTTGCATTAATCACAAGCTAAGTTATGCGTCAAGTCGATTCGCTGCATTTTTTGAATGCTTACAGTATACACAGACCATCAGGTTAGACACTGCAAGCAGGTCAACAAGATAACGTCCCACACCTAACGGGATCACCCGCAATTTGCGGCTCAGAATAATAGTTACAATAGCCATACACAACCACATGAGGGCAAGAAACTAACCATATGGTGATTATATTTTTTGTCGACAAAATAAAATGAGGTAGAAGAACTGCTTAGTCGCCAAAGTCAGACCTACATATTTGTATAAGCACAGCTATGAACACGGGATGACGATTTCATTTCTGGGTGAATAAGACATTGTCAAGGTTGGGGTCCTTGGACGCGATACCGTGCAACTTGGTGGCTATTTGTGCCAATGTCTTCTATGAATCTTTTGCCATCATCTTCAGGTTCTGTCTTCAACATAAACGTGGCCGGTTCCTCAGAAATGTTGGCAACTGTTAGCCAAACTATATGGCGTCACATTCCAGAAAATCGTAATCTTAGTTTTGACAGCTGTGAGAATACCAAATGTTATAAAATATACGTCGGGACCGCGGTAGCACAGTGGTTAAGGTGCTGTGCTACAAATCGGAAGGTCGCTGGTTCGATCCCAGCTGATGCCATTGGAATTTTTCATAGACATAAAATCCTTCGGATCGTACTATGGCCCTGGGGTCGACTCAGTCTCTAACAGAACTGAGTAGCAGGAGCATTTCCTATGGGTAAAGGCGGCCGGTGCGTAAGGCTGACCTTACCACCATCCTGTGCCGTTGTCATGCAATCGAGGAACCGTAACTTGCTGGAACCCTCTGGGCCACTCCAGGCTTGTAACGGGACTGCTTTACCTTTTATGAAATATACGTTATTATTCAAAGACTGCAGATAAAGGGGCGTAGATCTTAGGTCTTATAAATCGATTTATTATTTTGTTGACTGCAGTGAGTGCCGCTTGGAAATGCTGATATTTTTCTAAGTTAAGAACACCCTATAGACACTCACCGTCTTGTTTACATGTCAGCTATTTTATGAGAAATGTAATTGTACATGTTTCAACTCCTCGGTGCGTGTTACATGCCCATCCGATGTAACTCTCCGTAACTCTCTGACCCTATAATACTTGTGATGAGGAATAATGACGGCTTTTATATGAAGTAGTAATCTTATTTTGAGAAATGGTTCTCGATCTCTTTCATCTTGACTATTTTTGCGGCCATTTTATCAAGACAAAGGTTCCCACAACGATACAAGCAAAAAAAAGCTTTGCATTTCCCATGAAATGTGGTTTTACACTTGTGTATATTTTTGCTTCATATTAATTTCTAAGGGAATTTCTTTCTTTAGGTTGTCGTACCGGGTGTCTGTCAATTGGTATTCTTCTCGGTTATTTACACTGTGTGCAGTTATCATTTTGTTCGAAATGTCGGAACAAACTTATGATTCTACACGGAGTAATAACTCTGAAAACTATCATCCAATTAATGAAAGTTCTCATATCCTGGTCCTCAGCTGGCACCAAACCGACATTCGAACCCCACAGTTGGAGAAACACTGATGTAAAGGAAAGTTTTCATTACGAACTTTAGTCTCCAATTACAGGTCAGATAAAAATGAAGATGGCAGATATGAGTTTACTGAAAGACATCAAGGATTCTACAATGAGTGAACGTTAAAACAAAGAAGATATTAGGGAAAAACTGCGAATAGGAGACACATAACACAACTGTCCAACTCCTAAAACTTTCGGGTTAGGAGACGGAAAATTCTGGCAAATTCTCTCGCTTTATTTACCCGAAAAACTGTAAGGCATGTTGAAAGGTTTCACCGTGTGTTTCACTTTCTGCTATAACTCTTCTCTAAACAATTTTCTTTGTGACAAATATTTAGGGAGTCTTTCATGAGGTAAGCTCAAGGTGCCCAAAGGTCTTCACGAAAATGTTCCAATAATATTCGTGATTTGAACTGAAGTTATAATACTTCTACAGTTTCTTGTTAAACGTTTCAATATTAAATGCCACAACAATCTGGACCGTGGTTCTTGTCTTCTTTCACAACAGCAGACGGAAAGAGCAACTTTAAGGTGCAAGACGTAAGATCAAGAATGCTCCTAATCTTATTTAAGGAACAGAACTCTTGAAAAACAAAATCTAAGCTGCCCTATCGATATAAAACGAAGAACAGAAGTTGCTAAAGATATCACAGATAAGGCTAGAAGAGTTTTGACTCGTGCGAATGAAGATCTTAATCTTTAATCACAACATTGGTGATCAAGCAAGTCTCGCAAGACTACTCGATTACCGCAGGATCTCAGTCCGATCGGTTTCGGCTGCTTGGTCAATTGCCCACACAACAGGTGCCAAGAAGAACAACTAGTGGGGGTTCAGTGAGTACGCCATTGTCTGGTGGAACGCGGACGTCGTGTGATCGACAGAAGAACAATTCGAAAGACAAAAATAAAAACATGCTCCACACACGTAATAGAACATTAGTATGTTCTGTACACAGTTTCTGTTTATTTTGTTTCTTAGTAACATGTATGCTAGTGGCTTAGTAACATGTATGCTAGTGGCTTAGTAACATGTATGCTAGTGGCTTAGTAACATGTATGCTAGTGGCTTAGTAACATGTATGCTAGTGGCTTCTCGGCAAGAAGGGCTGGATTCAATCCTCGGACATTTCAAGTAAAATGGAACAATTTTCATTCAAATTTCTTCGACATTCCGCCGTCACAATTCCACCAACGCTCAGTTTTCTTTCGGACGGACAATGAACCCATCAGAAGAAGCCTCGGTTCGACGTTTTTTCACACCACCACAACAGAATGAGCAAAAATTCCATATCACTCATGCAACGGCAGTTTTTCATAACCCACACAATTTGTCAAACTGATATTCCCACATTACTAGACAGTTGGTTTACAAACACACCTTCTGTCAAAATGTTGTGTCCACAAATGATTGATTGTCCTTACATTCATACGAAAACAAAACATGTTTCTTTGTTGGCCTGTTGAGGTTTGGTCGAGTTTTTTTCTCTCTCCTTTAAATTTCCTGGACATAATACGCAATTAATAATTTGTGTTTGTCATACGATATTTGTAACACATCATGCATATTGCTACTTGGCAAGATGCTTGATGGAAAATGAATTTAAAAAAGATGTGGAAAAAGTAGTCGTGGCCTAATTTGGGGCAGTACCTCGGTATTTGTTTTTAGGTAACTTAGGTACCCTACCGCAATGCCGTGACAACATTGTCTGGTTGTATATCTATAGTTCAGTTCTGGTAACTAGAGACTTGGAATATATTTAAGGAACGGGTTGGCATTTTCCCGGTGGGGCTATATTACTTTGTGGCTAATATGTCCCCATACATTTCACTCATATTACACGCTACAGAAATATCTATCTGTCCTAGCGGCAGAAGTATTTGAGGCTGGTGTTTTTCACTGACATCCTGTGACGTAAAACACGTACCAGCCTCATAACCCGCGCCACCCTTTTCCTTCGCCATTCTCAAATCATAATCCAACAAGTTTCAAGATGCGGATATTGGACTGTAACTCGTCTTCCTGCGCATTACTTTTGCTGTTAGCAGTAATGTAACCTCTTCGTCTCTTGCCCTTCTTCTTTTTCACCTTTTACGGATTATTCTTTTAATCTGTCTTCTTTCGAAGTTATGATTTTTATACATTTCACGCCATTTTTATTGGTAATATACCTTTGCGTTTCTACACCTTCAGCCATGTTACTGGTGTATATTGAGCTACATAAACAAGGACGAATCCTCTTCTTGCAGCTGCGTAAAGTTGCAGCAGAGATATTCGATTGGTTATCCTACCGTCACAACCTTCATCGCAAGCCGTAAGAGTCAAGTCTGGTGTGAATTTTAGAAGTTGTTTCTTTGTTCTTATTTTATTCTTCTAGAATGCGAATCAAATATATTGCTACAGTCATCAAGGGCAAATGAACTCTTAACAACCTTGAAGAGATGACTTCTGACGCCAGAGTCTCTCCTTCCTTCTGTTTCAGTGTTAGCTTCTGCAAGCCACAACCCCAGTGGTTAATGACGGTGTATTCTTTGCGGTTTTTCGTGTCTTTATTGACACATCTCCCACAGAACAATAGTTTCATCCCTGAGAAATTTACTTCTGCAATACATCACAACTAACTTTCTTGTAATAAAATATGTAAGGTCATTCTTGTGCTTAATTACACACAAAGGCAAAACGCACAGCAAGTGGCGGTATGCAGGTGCATTAACTGTGGTCAGCATCCAGCCCCGGCCGTTTTATGTCCGATGTCCACAGGGCAGTGCTCCAAGTCTTCTTGACTAATGTTATTTAAAGGACCGTGAAAACAATGCAGGCATTTTGGTACATGTAATTTCCTGACTTTGGTTTAGTGTAATGTAATTTATGTTATCAGTCAGATAGTTGTCTTGTGTGTATTTTCGTAGTTGTCTTGTGTATATTGTTGTCATCTTATGTGTATCTGCTGTACTATGTGTGTATTGCTGTTTTTACTTTAGATGCTGGACTGCTGGGTAGAAGTCAGTATTCGGAAGGTCCTGCGACCGACCACCTCGACACAGGTTTTTCTTGTCTAGAAGCAAATGCTGAGATGGTTCCCGAGATTCTAAGCTGCCACTACATTTTCTCAAGTAACCCTACCGACTTACATATATTAGTAACCAATTTCATATTTTGTATATATGTAAAACAACCACTGCCACCGGGTGACAACCCAATTGCACTTAACAAATATTATTATTATTATTATTATTATCATTATAACATCATCATCATCTCCTTTATGCGGGGTATTTATGCTTATACTCTTGAGACAAACTATGTCCCTAGGAAATACAATGTTGCAGCTATTCTGCTGTTACTATTCATGGTGCTTATATCGTTAGTTTCGGTGTTGAATCTATTGTATTTTTACATTAGTAACCATTATTATTATTATTATTATTTAAATTTTGGTTGTAGTAACAAGTAGGAAGCAAATGTGGCGACACTGAACAAAAGCAGTTGTATGACAGCCTGAATTCCCATGTTCACCTACACTGAAGGCATGTCAAAACGTATATTTCAGATGGCAGCACCACTCTTCTTTCGATATCCGGTCAGATATAGTAAATATGTTAGAGGCTTTTAATTACAGGTCACTTTAAAAAATGTCAAGTTTACCAGTCAAGCGAGCTCAAGCGGTAACACAGACTTCTATTTGGGAAGGCCTCGGTTCGATTGCCAGTCAGAATACCGACTATCCTCATTGAGCATCCTTGTGAATTCTTTTCATTTCAACCAGGCAAATCTAAGATAGTGCAGGTTGTTCAGGGGCTCGTGTGCTCTGAGCAGGCGTGGCTAACAGTGTGCTCCCATCACCCGCCAGTCCACATCGTATGGTATGATGCTGACTAAGCGGTGAGAGTGGATCGCTGCTAGCCATGCCCGATAAGAGGTTAGATTCAATGAAGGACAAGGACCTCAAATTATTCTACGACCACTTCCTTCCACGTCTTTTACAATACGTTGCTCGTTAATCATCTCAAACAAACTGATGTTTCTTCCTACAGTTTAATAATTATGCGGGCATATATTGGGGGTTTTTTTTTAAGATTTTATGCTTCAAATTCAATCAATAGCAACAATATTCGGAATAAATGTCTGCTGATTTAATCCATTTGTACAGGTCAAAGTAACAGTGAGCCCATACCGCGCCATGGAGGCACTGAAGGGGAGCAGTTCTCCTCCTCCTTAACCTCAGGGACAGTTGGCAGTCGCCGGTTTACCCCACGCCTCCGACCGATTTACAGCGGTAAAGGGTCGCGATACCCATTGTACAGAATGTACAGAATGTACAGAATGTACAGAAGGCTGGGAGGGCCGCAAGGACTGTCGGTAAAGGGTCGCGATACCCATTGTACAGAATGTACAGAATGTACAGAATGTACAGAATGTACAGAAGGCTGGGAGGGCCGCAAGGACTGTCGG
>Ga0136643_10006006_pt1 | contig 17310 bp, 10 predicted proteins | sample TergutLab28metaG_FD_96883 | JGI IMG/M metagenome (GOLD analysis project Ga0136643, IMG submission 96883) | Labiotermes labralis P1 segment gut microbial communities from Petit-Saut dam, French Guiana - Lab288 P1 (version 3) (version 3) | ecosystem: Host-associated > Arthropoda: Insects >... | reverse complement strand
GTGGATAATATTAGGATGGATCTCCAGGAGGTGGGATATGGGTCTGTGGACTGGATTGGGTTGGCCCAGGATAGGGACAGGTGGCGGACGCTTGTGAGTGCGGTAATGAACCTTCGGGTTCCACGAAATGCGGGGAAATTCTTGACTAACTGCAAACCAGTTAGCTTCTCAAGAAGGACTCTGCACCATGGAGTAAGTAATTAAGGTTGTTCCAAATATTTGAACTCTTCCACCCTTTCAAAGCAACTATTATCAATCATTATATTGTGACTTCATCATGCATTCTGATCTCGAAACATTACCATAAACGTAGGTTCATCAGCATTTACTTCTAATCCAATCCCCTTACTAGCCACTATCTCAAAGCTTATGCGATTTCCCTAATAGGATGTACGCTTCCTCCCACTGTATTAAAATCATCAGCATAAACCAGAAGCTGAAGTGTGCCATTTAATTTCAAGCAATCCTGGTTTACCTGAACCCTCCTAATGGCATAATCTAAAGCAAAGTTGAAAAGCAATGGCGATACAGCATCGCCTTGTTTCTAACCATTCTTCACAGAAAACACGTCAGACAAAACTCTTGCCTACCCGGACTCTGCTATACGTTTCATCAGACACATTTTTATTAGCCTTACCAGTTACATGGGGATACCAAACTCAACGAGAATATTATACAAGACCTCACTCCTAACTGAACCATACGCTTTCTTGAAGTCTATAAAGAGCTGGTGCACTGCTTCGTTGTATTCCCATATTTCTCAAGTGCTTGACAAATGCAAAATATATGATCTGTAGTTGACCTGTTGCGTCGAAATCCACATTGATGATCCCCAATAATTACCGACAAGGCGAAGACAAGTTCCGAATTTTAAAATAATAATAATCAAGAAGAAAGATACATAAATTACAGTGGTTACAACATTTCGAAAGAGGGTTTGTTGCTCACTAGGTTATTTTTTCTGTATTATATTAAATGCTTAAACTTACGTGGCGTCGAATGAAAGGGAAGGGGATGTTGAAAGAGGAGAGACTACTAATTCTATTGCAGAGCATGAGGAAAACAACGTAAAGCGTCAGGGCAGTCTCTGCCATGCTGGAATTTGAGCGGCAGTCACGAGCAATAGACACCGTATCAACTCTCCCGGCTGTAAGCAGCTTACCTTAACAACCTGGCAATCAACAACGCTCAGAACGGACAGTAGGACTGGTCCAGAACAGAAATTCACATTTCTTGAACACAAAGATTCATAATGCGATCGAAGTCTCGAATTAATAATCGTTTCACTGGTTTTCGCATATACGAGAAGCACAAATCAATAACCGCTTTTCAATTTGGAATCTAATTTTCGTGTATACGACCTCCTTTCTCATGCAAACCGATCGCTGTTCCCGGCGCCTCTTCTCAGCAGAACATACAGGCAACCCTCAACAATCTCCACAAAAGAAACAATATCGCAGCGTCTTTCATTCGTCTCGTTGATTAGTTATATAGTTCAGTTTTCTTGGAATTCAATTTTTATCGACTAAACCTTAAAAAGTAATTTATCTCAATCATTTAGGTGCGTTCGCAAAATTGCGAAAAGCGACTATTAGCGAGTATTAGCTTCGTCACGTCTGTCTTTCTGTCCGTCCGTCCGCCCGCCCGAACGAAACAACTCGGCTCCCACTGGACGGATTTACATGAAATTTGATGAGTATTCTTCGAAAAGCTGTCGAGATAATTCAAGTTTCATTAAACTCTAACAATAAAAGACGGTGGTTTACACGAAGACCTATGTACACTTATGATAATACATCTTGCTAATTTGTTAGAATGAGAAATGCTTCACACAGAAGTTGTACAGAAAATCAAAACACACATTTTGTGTTCAATAACTTTTTTCCCGAAAGTAGTGACACTTATAATAGTAGAAAAATATGATATAGCCAGGCAGGTCACATATGACAATATAATAAGGCGAACGCGCTTTGCGTGCTGGTGCTGGATAACTACGGCTACAGACAGACACTCAGAATATGTAATACTTTTTGCTTTTCCACAGATACAATGGTTTCGCGAACACGTCTCAATGTTATGTTTATATGAACATTACCAGCCTTTTTATAGTAAAAATGGTACTTGTCCTGAAGCTTTCACACCGACAGAATTAAATACTAGCATCTGGGGCTGAAAGCACCGTCAGGTGGTTCAAAAACAACTGAACCACGTGACGCAGCTGTCAGTCCAAAAAGCCTGTAGAATAACGACGGTGCCTAATTTGTATGCATTTTTTATGCAGCTCTAGTAACCTAATTATTGTTTGTGCATATGTTAAAGGCAAAGAGAGTTATTTAAATAAATAAATTGCTCGTGTTAGTTTTCTCATAACTATACACTATTCTGTCCTGTATTAAGGTAAAATTTGTATGCATGGAAAACTGATGTCCTCTGAAATCATTTAAAATTCGTAACACGGGGAGTAATGGGAAATTGACTTCAGTTTTACGGGTTTTCCCGTACGAATAGTTTTCGAGGAAAGAATTAAGTTCATAAACCGAGGGATTATTCTATATTTCCTTATTTGTCTAGCAAAAGTCTGTCAACTGCCGGCAACAAATTCTGTCAAATTCAAAATGACAGAATGGCTACAAACGCGGAAATGGTATTTTCCTCGACCAAAGGTGAGAAGACTTCCAACGAACCACACTACTTCTCCTGAGATCCTTGCTAGCAATTCATACTATGCGAGTTCTCGTTCGAAGCTATGAAACCAAAGCAGTAACTAAGGCTTTCCCTGATCTACCTCAGTCACGCCAGGTGCAAAACCGTTACAATATCTTTAATACGACGTCCATTCCTAACATTCCTTCCAAAATCACCCAAAGCAATCCTCTGAAATTATTCGGCGCTACTAGCCGCTGGGGGTAATACGGTTCGTTAATCGTTTGAAGCTCACCTGTAATTATATGTGCCACTTGCTGTAGAATTAAGAAGATTGGCATGCATCGCAGATTATTCATGTATTTCGTACGACTAACACAATAAAATCCTAAGATCTTTAACCGAAAGGTGTTTAGTGGGCACAAATTGTGTTCTCGGTGAAACAGGAACTGAATTTTTATTTACAATTTAGAATCTAAATTTTGTATGAACGTGTCTTCAAGGGGTTAAAAACAGGATTCATAAAAATAGCAGTTACGAGTGCGAACGATCATTAATAAACCAAGAACCAAACCCATTTTAAATGTCCAAGAGAAAGAACACGATTTTGATTTTCAGTTTCAGTTAAAGAAGTTTTTTTTTTAGCTGAAAAGATTATAGACATATGGATCGAATGTGGGGATGAGTGTAAAGAAAACCTCACTAGGCCTTGGACGTAAGCGATAATGATGGATTTTAAGACACCGAACGTATTTTCTTTGACACAGGAAAAGTGTGAGAAGCACAACAAAATAAATGATCTCCAAAACGACAACATTGCTGAACAAGAAAGAATGCTAAACACCCTACTGGAAATTGTCTTGTTTTTGGAAGTGAGAAAAACCCGAACCACAAGACACAACCGCAGCCTCCAGGCGAGAATTTAATCCACGACCCCCGAATTCTCATAATTGATATCGGATCCCAAGGAATCCGCGACCATTTCCCAGGGGATCCGTGGATACATTTCCGTACTCATTACTTTGAAGTTTACTTACTTTTCAATTAGACGAATAATCTTTTGTTAAAATTAATCGAGAAACTGCTTCATTTGGCGATATGTTTATTTCGCATGACAGAATATCTAATTAAGAAACCTCCCCTACCCACGAAAATCAGATAGTGCAATTCACTGTTGTTTACGCTACTGAAATTATTAGTACCTACCTAAAATCAGATCTGAGATATAAGTTTTCAATTTTGGATATCAACCATCCGGCATCCGGACACTCATATATTTACGTGAGCAATATGTGAGATCGGTAGTTACTTTTCGAAACCAACAGGGGCTGCAAGCAAACAACGTTTGGGAAACAGCTGACTACACTATGAACTTGGTCTTATTTCTGGAACTGAGGAAAATCACGAACAATACTGTACAGCCGCGAGTTTCAGGCCGATTCAAACCCACGGCATTTTGAAATACTACAAATAGCGCTAGACAACATACATATAGGGACTTCGGGATCAATGTAGGAGCAAAGCACAACAGTGACAAAGCCCACTAAGATAGATTCAAATGCGAGACCTTCGAATACAAAGCAGGAATCTATTCACTAAGCCACCGCAGCGCACGGTCCGGTAGTAAAGTTGTTGATTTTAATCACTATTGCTTGCTGTTCCAGGGGGGTTAACAGTGTAGCGCGTCGGTTGGTTGGTTCGTACAGGTAATAACATTTAGTTGCGGGCCTCGCCACCAGAGGGCGACACGTTATGGAGAGGAAAGAGGAAAAATATATGTGATATGCCCAGTTGTAGCAACGCGCAAAGTACGTGGCGGGTATAGTGCATTTCCTGACACAATGCTCGTTGGCTATGCACCTGGAGGTTCAACACCGATAGCATGAAAAGAAATACTGGACTACAGCCGGTTCTATCCATACGTCAACCGCACAACAGATTTCCTCTAATCCAGACTGCAGTAAAAAACAATCAGCCACGACGGAATCGGAAAGGTAAAGATCCCAAATAACAATGCCCACCATTCAGTACAATCTACAGCCAGTCCCAACCACCCCTGAATATCAGATTTCCCTCAAACCAAACTCTACAGGAATGAGCCAACTCTGAAAACAGTCTAAAATTTTAAGGTTATAAAGAAAGTCTCCTGGGAAGTCATGCTGCTTCGCAGGCAAATAGTTTCCGTCTTCACGGTCAAGCATTCTTCTTGGACTCCTTGACTCTGAAGAAAATGGTACCACGATCCTTCGAAACATCGCGAACTATTTATTCCATGACGCAGCGTATCATCCTCAAAGACTTGAATTTTCAACAACACCGGTAAGACATCCTCAAATTAAGCAGTTTAAGGCCCTTAATAACAAAATCCGCCACTGAACACGATCCTGGGCCAGTTTCTTACACCTCTCAATCTCGTAAGAGATTTCCCTCCAATCCAAGCCTCACAACAAGCAAGCAATCTTGGTTACAAAGACCGGAGCACCTCTAGCGCCATAGCTTGCCACTGGACTTGATCCAGAGCCAGTTCTACCTATTCTCTCAAGCTCACAACTTCACAAATCCAAGTTCTATAGTGACTTTAGTAGCTAACCAACTACTCGCGACAAGAGAACCAAGGAAATTGAAAAGGGTTCTGTATCAAAACTGTTGACGATGATGGATTAACAATCAGGCTAACCGGGCATCTGGACTTTGGCCAACATATCGTATTCTGAACAGTAAACAACCTTTCGGAAATTGCATTTGATTCCCTCCTCATTTGAAAAGGTGGACAGGAGGTCGGGCGACCAGCATTACAGTAATCCAAAGCGGAGCCCGAAGGTTAAACACCGTTAGTACTGAAGCCTGCCAAGAGATCACGTCCCCCAAAATCTATCTTGTTTGATTTTGTTTGACAGATCTTGGACCGCAGATAGGTTATTCTGACTGACTGACTGACTGAAGATTTTATTTGCTGCCTACAGAGTGCGAGAGTAGCCCACTAAAACAGACCACGACCGCTTCCACAATTTATCATTCACAATCTTACATTCATTGCTATATAACGTACACGACCGTTGGTAAGTTTGTCCCTCTACCTAAGTATCATGCCACGAAGAAATACAGAGGGATGACCAAGTTAGCCTAGTGCAGTAGTGCTAAAAGTGTTCCGAAGGCAATCATCAGGGGTTCCGCAGGTACTTACTTCATAATAAAAGCAGAATACAGAGTTCTGATAATCTTTAACTGACACATGAGACCCTACACTTAATTGAATGAAATGGAAGGATGGTCAGTTTGGGAATGGGGAGGTAGTACCAACATACGCCTGCATTAACAGAAGAAAACCATGAAATGCGTCAGGGCTTCCGATAACAGGCCGAAATTCAAACTTGATATCTTGCAAGTTTCCTCCTTGGTTCTATTTTTAAGTAAAAGTGTAGTTAAGTGCCTGCATCTGACAACGTCGCGCTCCTGGTTCGTACACGGGAGGTCCCGGACAAAATCTCGATCCGGAGATCAGCTATGCTGACTGAGGCCTGTCGTGACTTTCCTCTTGATTACCTCAAATTATGTCACATCCGCTTCCTTACTCGTCGCTTGACTTTCACTCTTTCTTGAACACCATCAATCGACGCTACATAGCGTGAGATGCTGTCACCGTCATTAAATTAACAATAATCAATACCTTACATTCATAAATACGAAGTTAGAATGAGAATTTTGAAGCCGGTGCAGTCAAAGAATTACCTAACCTGCGAAATCCAGCCATTAAATTCCAAACTCTGGCTAGCCTGACTAAGGTTTCCGTTTGTTTTCCGCACCCTCACAAGGCAAAAGCCGAACGGTACCTCAATTACGCTGCCATGCCGGCTTCTTTCCACATTCTTTAAAAATTCATTGTTCACTTACAACGATCATCAGACGCAACATAATCTTACGAAAGGAAAGCGTAGTTAAATAAAAGAATACAGAAACGAATTAATAAACAAACTCGTCAGCCGAAATCTGCAAATCAAGGACGGGCATCCAGTGAACACGTGTACTATCCACAGAGTGTACAGTACCAGTATGCATTGCACACTTTATGATCGCGGTTTTGGAACTGCCGGTTGTTGTGCGGCATACAACCTAGTGCAGGACAATACAAGTTAAGTGCAGGGGTTACCAACTTTATTATCTCACACAGATTCATGTTTACTGAGAGTGGTGGGGTGAAAGAGACGAAGCCAGCCAATTACATCCACGCTCGGTTAGTTCCACATAAACATACGTAGGTACGACACAACTTCTGCTCCTACTGTTCGGGACAGACTAAGCCATACACAAGAGTACACAGACAGACACCCTTGTGCAACACTAAATCAGAAGAAAGTAGATGTGCATGTAATGTGTTATTTACTCCAGATTTAGGATGGGTCTAATCCACCTACATTCGGCCGAGTTATGAATCAGGCGGTTAGTCGTCGGTATCGCTGACGGACGGCTTCGATCCCAGGCCAGTCCACGTGGAATTTGTGGTGGACGAAGAGGCAATGAGAAATATTTTTCTCCGAGTACTTCGTCTGTCCCTTCCATAGCATCAATCCACCAAAGCAAAATCGTCTATTACCAACGCTCTATTACGTTCGCAATTGACGTCGTTAAATAACACGCAAAATCCACCATGCGTCGCAATATTCTTGTTGTTTTAACAGTTGACTTACGCGATATCAGAAATTGCTTTAAGCCTTTTTTGTAAAGAGTTCATCGGTGTTTTCATAAAGGTCCTTAAAAGGGCGTATTTGAAGTGCCAACAGCGTAACTTATGAGGACAACTATCCAAGAATAGTTTGCTTGGAATACCCTAAAGATAGAGAGAGGACGGCAATTACCAACCAATATCAACACAATGTCAAATCCCAGAAGAATGTAATATTCTCCTTAATGGATCCTCCACAAAAATTGCATAAAGATTTAAACTGGATTAAATCATTTAAGTACACATCTCGGGTCCATGAACAACGCTCTCAGAACTCAGAATATCGGTTTCGCACCGCAGGCAAATAACGGGACGGCACCTCGATTAGGCCATTGCCGCTTCCTTCCAAATCCTTTCCAGTTCATCATTTACAATAATTCTATTACTCAACACTACACAGTCCAACATATGGCATCGTCATTACAAAATTATACAACTGGATATGATAGGGAAGTGATCAAGGACTAATTTATGGCATTATCTAGGTGTCTTCCTATAGTCAGAATAGCTGGTATCCTATCCGAGATTCAAACAGGGCATCTTCCAGTTAACAATCTTCAGCGTTGCCGAATGAGTCAAATTAGCCAAACTTTCAGGACTGTGAACAAGGTGACGCAACTTCGGATTTCATAAAAACGATAAATTTCTCTTTGGGTGAAGAACTGTCCATTGCTTCACCACTGATATGGTTAACTAACAACGAGGCATCGCTGTGTGTGAAAATCGGATGATAAGGAGCAAGTGATTAGGGAAATAAAAAGACGAAGAAGAATCACAAGCGACAGACATATCAACGTTTGAGAAGGAGGTAAAAAGGCAAGCAGAGACTACAAGACAGACAAGCTAAAAATTCACAGGAGTAAGCAAGACGAAGGATAGTTCGAAATACGCGCGAACCTGGTAGGTGATAATGCAGTGGAATAGTTACAACCTACAGAACGATAGAGAAAGCGGATGGAGACAATTGGTGGAAGAGTAAAAACTATAAGGAGCTGGAACCGAACGTCGCGACCCAGTGGTAGCATTCATACGCGGCAGATGCCGGGTTCGAATCTCAGGCCGGACTGTCTATGTTTACAGGCTATTCCTGTCTTTCCACAGTCCATCCGTAAAAATGTAGGCAAAATGCCCAAAATCAGGCCACGACAGCTTTCTTTCTCATCTGCTCGAATTCACTGATCACTCCACCAATCGAAGTCTAAGCTATTGTCAGCGTTGCTTAGCCACAAATAAATAATTAAACAAATAAATAAATGACATGCTGGAATAAGTGTTTTCAGAACCTTACAGATGCCCGAATACGTGAAAACAAGGCCACTTTACCGAAACTGAACTAATTTTGTAAAAAAATAAAAAAATAAAAAAATAAACAGATGCCATAGGCGAGTAACAGGTGGGAGAATCAAACTTAGTCACCTACGATGTAACACCGAGAACTTTGAGAGGTTGCCGGCGTTTTGGAGGAATATCATCTTAAGGAATATCAGCTACCCTGAAGATTGAGGTAGCAAAGGACCCGAAACGTCGGTATCCATGTACCATATTACATGGCGACATCCAAGATAGTAATTTTGATACAACCACTTCTAACTGAAAGCAACTTGACCGGGTGTCGAGTGGTGTTCAGCCCATCACCAGCGGGAAGCCAGTTAGGGAGCAGCACACGCTCCTCATCAAATCCCAAGGCAGACATTAGCAATATGACCCGCCCCACCATCGATCTGAGAATCCTCGCTTGCTATCCCACTCCTGATATTTCACGCTCCTGTAACTCGACAGATTAAAAGGGAGATTGAGAAGAGGCAAGGAGGGATGTTATACTGTACCATAAAGGGAGAGAAATTCACGATTTAAATGTCACCGTCATTTTTATAACTCAGACCTACTTGATGGATCCGACGACGGAAAAAATGAGGCACTATCGAGGGGCAATACATTTATTGTTATTATGATTGTAAAGGTTTCCAATGATCAGTGTACTGGTCTCGTAAAGGGAAAGGGAAAGGGGGGGGGGGTGTTAATACATTGAAGGGATCAAAACTAAAGACGAGAAGGGTCAGAAACACAAGCGAACAAAGGGATTACGTGCAAGCCTATGTGTACATACTAATACAGGACCAATTAGGTGATAAAATATACTAACTGCACCTCCATGGAACAGAATCTCACTTCGTACTTGGAAGTTTGTCAGTCAGTTCACAAAAGCCCGTCACCGGCCTCCACGCTGTACCAGTTCAATCCAGTCCACATTCACATTCTGTTTCCTCAGTCCACATTATAATAGGGACTTCCATCTACGCCTAGGTCTCTCGAGTCTTTCCGACCAAAATTATGTGTTAAAAATACATGTCAGCCTAATCCAACTTTAACAGTTTCTTACTTGGAATGATGTGTTTTAACCAATTCACACCCCTGTCGATGATAAGAGACTGAAGAGACATACTTTGCTGAATAAACTGATAGAATATTATTAAGTTACTGATATTACCAATTACGCCAGATTCTTCCTTATTTCTTAAAGGTTTAGATGAAATTTTCAGACAAGCAAATTTCTCAGTTGTTTTCACATAACAATGGATAACTGTGCCCAATCTTTCATGCGCAGACTAGCGGATTCTCCAAATAACGCTTCATTAGTTACCTAAATTTCTCTTCATTTTTATACATTTCTAGGCGTGAAGTTCCTCCATCTTCTAAAACACACTATGATTTTACCAGAAAGAGAAGGAAATTAAGTACTGTATCTGACAGTGCTTTTCACGTCAATTACAAATTCAATACGAATGCATGCATCAGTCATGTCCTGCAATTCGATTTGAACTTTCAGAAATGTGCAAATTTCTGCGAACTGCACAATGCCTAATAGCGCACAGGTGTTGTACAAAGGGGTGAACAGGGGTTTTGTAATTTTTCATGTAAGGGATTAAACAAGAGGACTATAATTCGCATTTCTAGTCCTGGTCAATTGACAGGGCATTCCGAAGAAACGCAGAAGCCCATGTACTGAAGTAGGCCGATCAAGGTGGCTCGCGTTCTGTGTGGCCTACAGCTCCAATAATGGAATCGCCAATTCGAACCCCACTCGGGGCACAAATATATGCTTCTAAGACTTTCTGTTTTACAGTCCTGAGTCATTAGCGGCCTTCTGGCTAAATGATATACCGCCCATGGCGTCGTGCCTAACGTCTATACACATGGTTTCGATACCCATAGAATGGGAGGCCCTGAGCCACAGTGACCTGTAAGCACAACTTAATGGCATGAAATATATTATTAAAGAAGAGGGACAAGCTGTGTGGCCTACCGCAGCATTAAAGGTCGATTCACATCACACAACACGACACGACACGACAAAAACCAGAATGCATTCACATCTACCGACAGTTACCAGAAACGATGGCTGACAGTCTTGTTTTGGAGCTCAATAATAGACAAGCTGTTTGTAAGTTAAACTTGTTTTTTACACTGTTGTTTCAAATGAAGTGGTTAAAGAACTTTCGTTTAAGGATTTGGCCTGTATGGCTTTATTGTTACCATAATAATAATAATAATAATAATATTTATTTACTGCAATTGGGTTGTTACCCGGTGGCAGTGGTTATTTTATATGTATACAAAACATGAAATTGGTTACTACTGAATTCAAGTCAGGAGAGCTACATTAGAAGCATGTAGTGGCAACTTGGAATATTGGGAACCATCTCAGCATTTGCTTATAGACACAGGGAAACCGAGAAAAACCTGTGTCGAGGTGGCCGGTCGCAGGACCTTCCGAATAATGACTTCTAGCCAGCAGTCCGGCATCTAAAGTAAAAGAAAAAAAACAGCAATGCAAAAAACAGCAACGGGGAGAACAAAAGATCAAAACGTAACTGCATTTGGACCCACGAAATGTTACGTAAACCAAAAATTGATAGACAGAATATTATTTTCTTCCGATGTAAACTACACTACCTTTGTTAATTACCAGTCGGTGACCGACTAACGTGATTTCGAGCAAAACCATACAAGAATATTTTGTCGTGTCGTGCCGTGTAATGTGAATCGATCTTAAACACGCGAACCAGTTGGTAGACATGAAAAACTTCTTTTTTACTCGTTTCATAAGCTTCAAGCAATAATGTAAAACGAGCAAACTTAAAAGTCATAGAACAACTTAAAAGTTAAAATATTAAGTTACCATATTAACTTCTTTGTTCCACCTACATGTAGCACTCGTAAAAGGAAGTACCACAGCACTGGCGAAGGAAATGGGTATAGAAGACAGTAATCAGCAGAACAGGCACCGAAATCGGAGTAACATCATTAAGAAAACACGCCTTCTCTGACTTCAAATAAATTCCGCGTTGAATGATGGAACCTTCATGATTTGTTGAATCATGTTTTCCTCGGCTACAAGAGGATGTCTAGTTCATGCTCTTCATTTTAACCCCGCGGTTTTGAAGGGGCACCTACTCATTCTTGGCCCCAAAACTGCACTAAAACTGGAATAAAACTCTCATCTCACGCGCGGCAGGGCACGGTGTCTTGGAATCATTGCATGCACACTGCACCCTCTGAGTAAAAGGAATCATAAAGCCCAAATTTTTACTCCAATTGCTCAGTCACTAAGAAAGGTACTGCCAATGGCAAGGACCCAGTTTAACTCCCAGCAAGGTAGATATTTTACCTCTTTGCCACCGCATTCAGACCAGAGCGGGAACCGACTCCTCCTCATTTCCTAAGGGATTGAGCGGAAGTGACATAAAGCTGAATACTCACCTCGTTCTATTTTGAAAATTTACAACGCGTGGAACTTGTCCTCCAGAGCGCCTATAGACTATGGTATTCCGGTATGACCTTGTCCTTCTTAGCCTACTTTCCTTACAAAATAAGGGGGGGGGGGAACCTGGTTCATAAGAAATTACGTTGTCTCCCCTGCTCCGTTTCAATTTTGAAATCAGTTGACAGATCATCCATAAAGTACGAATGCTATGGAGGACACCCCATCGTCCCACATATTGAATTTCCTATAACCTGTAATAGCAACGTATAAGATGGGCAAACTCCTGAAGCGGGAGCGAGAATGGCGACATAAGCGACATACACTTTACGGCCCTGAACAAGAATGGTAACAGACTTTAGAAAAATACACAAATTTTCTTAAGTAATATTTTTGTAGAATGCAAACCAATACGCCGGGCGACTGAAAACTTTCTTCAGCCTTCGATTTTATTGCAAACAACTAATGCACCAAATGAGATACTCTTGCGAAATTTGGTGAGGAGACGAATATATCATAAGGATACGTACACAATAAATAGGAAATACATGAGCCAAAAATTACAAACATGGTAATGATACAAAATTTTGAGTTTTATACCTGACATCTATGGCACACAAGACATGTATGTAAGAAATATTTTTTTGACAAAAATAAATAAAAACAGTAATAACACTAACAGATATTTCTAACCAGAAATCTATGTGCTAGGGAAGGGAGCTTATGAGCTCTAATCAGAAATGTTTTTACTGAACTTATCCTACAGGTGACGTATTTTCAGGCTCCATGCTAGCATTTGTCTCTAAATACTATAAAAAGTCACGACAAAACTAGAAAGATAGGACTCGGAGGTAAGATTTGAACCCGGTACCACCCAAACGCGGAATGATGTAACCACTACAACCACCATGACCATACTTGTTTATTTAACAGTGCTATACGAATTTCATGAAATTAATGTAATATAATGAACTGAGAAGGGTAGGGAAGAAAGGGGCTGCGTTCTGCTTCTGATACTATACCAGTGCTTGTCAATAGTGGCTGAAAAAACCAGGTGAGAAAACTTAGTCGGCCCTACCGAATACACAATGCCCAACTATGATCATTCAGCCTATGTAAAATTTAAGGCTTTAGGGCACTGAATATTCATAGTGCATACTGTGCTCTAGTGGGTTAAATACCGTGCCTGATAAGTGGGCACCGACGTCTCGGAGAAACACACTCACCCTACCATCATCCGGGTAGAGAGGAGCAGTTTGTTTTTGCGAAATGTTGGCATCCACCTAACTGACACACGGATTATAACTGAGAAGGCAATAATACGAAGGAATGGTCACGTACAGCACATTAATATTTCCCACGCTTTCAGCCCCGGAGAACTGCCACTAGACGATCTTACTTTTATAATATGCTTAAGGCGTCAAAAGATAAAATACTCGTTAAAAATGGACATGTTACTTCAAAATGTCTTTTTTCCAAACAGCATTTCCAGACGTTTTAAAACCCTAAAGAGTTCTTACGTGCGTCCGCAAAATTGCGAAAAAAAAAAACGACTGTTAGCTTCGCCATGTCTGTCCTTCTGTCCACATGGAATAACTCGGCTTCCACTATATGGATTTTCATGAAATTTTATATTTGAGGAATTTTTCGAAAATCTGTCGAAAAAAAAATTCACGTTTTATTAAAATCTGACACGAATAACGGGCATTTTACATGAAGACCAACATACATTTTTTATTATATCGCGCTCACTTCTTCTTAGAACGATAACTGTTTCACACAAAAGTTGTATACAAAATCTAAACACGCATTTTAGGTGCAATAAACATTTTTTTTTCGAAAATTGTACCGCTTTTTGAGACACCGTAGAAAAATACTGTAGAGTCAGGCAGGCCACAGATGAAAATACGGCGCATGCGCATTTCATGCTGGGTACCTAAAGGCTACAAGCACACACCCCCGGAATATGTAATACTTACTGTTTTTCCACTACAACAGAGGTTACACGAACGTGCCTCAGTGTTACGTTATCCGTACTCTGCCTGCCTTGGTAAATTTCTTTTATTGATGCGAATAACAAATACACAATTCAGTGAATAAACTGCATCTATTCTAATAAAATTCCAGTCAAATCGGATAAAAAAGTAACGCATAAACAAATAGGCAATATGCGTATATCCTAATTTTGTGGCGCTTCGCGTAACAACGGTCGCGATGGAAACGCAAAAAATACGGTAGGTTATGTGTGTACTGTTGAGATACACGTCAATTTCAGCAATATAAAAATATTGAGCCTTCTAGAAGAATGCTTTTATGTCGGATTAAACTTTTGGCGCCGGAATTATTTTTTAAATTTTAGCACACCCCGTATATAAAATGTGAATAATACAGGAACCAAATACGTTAGAATTATGAAACAAACTGCATTTTGAAGAAACAAAAAACGGAGAGTATAAACCATGTTCAAAATATTCAGTAACTATATTTGTTGAATAAACATATAAAATGCAACTTTAGAGGTTAGCGGTGCGGTACGTCAACTATAATTGACGTTAGGCGTCTAAAGATTAATGTCACTGGCAACAATAAAACTCACTTAAAAACTTCGTCTAAAATGCCCGATATTTTTGTCCGATTTTAACCCCGATTTTGATTTTCTCGTCGGATTTCCATAAAGTCCTCCAACATAAAATTCATGAAAATCCGTCAAGTGGGAGCCGCGCTGATACATGCGGACAGACGAACAAACATGAAGCTAACAGGTGCTTTGAGACACCTACGCAAAAGCGCCTATAAAGTTTAAAATAATATTGATCTTTATGAGCAATATCAAAATTCTAACGTATTTGATAGATACCTTATGATAGTCGATTATAAATATTTCATCTACGGTGGGGTGCCAAAATGTATGATTTACGTGTTCCACTGCACACTTCAATTCCAATCAAACACCCCATTTCACAGCAATTTAATCGCTTTACCTATCAGAGTTTAAAATTGGATTGTAATCCGTTTATAATTGAGAACGTTAACCAGCGGAGCAAAGTAAAAAATAAAAAAAAACTGAACTCTTTCTAAATCGAAGTGACATTTCGTAATTAGCAGGATGGAGCAGGCCTACCAACATGCATTATTCTAATCAGCTGTCGTGAGATCGTCATGGGCCAGGGAGCAAAGCTCAACAAATGAGGAGGTTCAGACGTCAGTGCGAGCGGCACAGCACATGCATCACGTCTGCAGTCACGGGATCAATGTCAGGCGATGTAATTCATTAACTAGGCAGGCTAATTACATCTAATAACAAACTAACAAGCTAACTCATTTCCTGAGGTAGGGTCTGCCTTGAGCAGTTAATATCTACTCATCTCATCAATAAATTGTTATTCTGAAAATACCAAGTTATTCGCTGTCATTACAAAATCCCGTTACCGAACTCCGTCCTGAAGCACTATACAATGAATTCCCGCCACTCTTCCGTAGGCTGAGTAGTCTACGATAACAGACCCGAATGTCACATAAAATAACTGCCCTCTACAGTGTCCATACGTGGTCCTTTGGTGAGAATTTCTGACCAAGAGCTTGGAGACGAATTTTTCTTTAATTCCGTACAATAAACTCCATTCGTCTCAACCTTAATAAACGCGATGGCACAATACCTTAATGTTACACGTAATGTGCATCATGTTCTATAACACCATTTATTAACCACATTAATTTCCACTCAGAGGCGTTTCGGCTTCTGATGATGTCGTCGAAGGGAGTTCAATCTTACTGCATTTTTTTTTCTCATCACATCTCAAGAGTAATTTCGTAAGCGACCGGTAATGACTATAAGCACTTATTAACCACCCGTTATAAGACAGTAGTTTAAATCACGAGCACAACTTTATAAACGCCACTGAAGTTCTTCAGCCGTATGTGTGTCTAGTAAAATGACCAAAAAAATCGATTAAAACACACAAAATCACTTGATATCACTGATGGTGAAATGCATGTGCTCAGTATCATCTTGTGTACGTTTATGGGGGGGGGGGGTCATGTACAAGCCCGAATTGGATGAAGTCCGGTATTTTGTGTCATTTTAACTTGTTTCGTAATGTGTGGGTGTGTGTGTGTGGGTTTTGAAATGTGCGGTTGTTTCGGTAAAATATGTGCTTGTATTTACTGTGTTTGGTATTGTTTGTACCGTGTTTTTTGTAATTGTTTCGTTTATGTATATTTATTCATATTTGTTTTGTGTGTACTAGTGTAAGGACTACTGCCACAGCGTGACAACTCAATTGCAGTATAATAATAATAATTATTATTATTATTATTATTATTATTATTACGACTGTGTATGTGGGCTGCGCTGGCTCAGGTGGGGCCTTAACTCCCTGAGAGGGTATTAATAGATGCCGAAACGCATGGGAATGGAAATTAGAGTGTATTTTAATATATACAATATGATGCACAAACATTGGTTAATAAATGGTGTGATGGCATAGTATTTAGCACACGGATTGCGTATTCAAGATATCACGTGTACGGATATCGCCACATCACCAATTATCTTAACGTCTTTCGTAATTTTCTTCTATCCTTCAATCAAATGCTAAAAGAGAATCTTAACAACAACGTTCTACCATTCGATGCTGTATTGTACACCATGCTGAAAAAGCTCTGTTAGGAAGTCCACGTTTCAATCCACCGGCTGTTATCATCCGTCTTGAGACCCCTCATACACCTATATCTGATGAAGAGTGTACAATGTGAAGCTTCTGGTAGGCTACTGTTACAAACAAAAGATGTTAAATCCATGGAGGGCATTCGTTTTAGAAACTAGCAGTCGCTTAGCTGGACTAAAACCCAAGCCTTTAATGGGAAAGCGATGATCCATTACCATGTTCACAACAGCCCGTCAAAGAATCCTGTTCTGAGCCGGTTCAGTCCAGCCCACATTCTTACTCACTGTTCTGAGGTGTGTCATCCCCGTTGTGTGTAGAAAAGACTACTGGTGAGGTAAATATCAGTAATGAAAACACAACTACGGTAATATGGATTTATGATGTTATTTAATAGCAAAAAATAACTACATGTTTCGGCCAATAGCGGCCATCTTCAGGTTATTACAATTTTGCTCAAAGAGTATCATATATATGCCTATATTGTGAGGTAATGCTGAAATCTCGTCATCGTTACGCGT
>Ga0136643_10006005_pt1 | contig 17310 bp, 7 predicted proteins | sample TergutLab28metaG_FD_96883 | JGI IMG/M metagenome (GOLD analysis project Ga0136643, IMG submission 96883) | Labiotermes labralis P1 segment gut microbial communities from Petit-Saut dam, French Guiana - Lab288 P1 (version 3) (version 3) | ecosystem: Host-associated > Arthropoda: Insects >... | reverse complement strand
CCAATTTCGTATTTTGTATACATGTAAAATAACCACTGCCACTGGGTGACAACCCAATTGCAGTAAATAAGTATTACCATTATTATTATTATTATTATTATAACTATCTATAGCAGTAGCACAGGAATGCAGTATTTAATGTTGGATAATTATGAGGATAAATTAGGAAATGTGTGAACAGTAACTGCTTTTGCTTTTTTTAGAGTAAACTTCTTAATCTAAAATGAAAAGAACGAAGCAAAATTAACCTAACCCGCCTCCAGGGCAGCATTCATGCCTGGGATTTAATGAATACAAAATAAATTGTTTGCTCAGTAGCATATTTGGTCCATAAAGGTCTAATAATGCTGCATCAACTGCACAAGTTATTGTGCATAATTATTGATAAACACACTAATAAGACCCTAAATACTACGTATCAAAAAGCCAGTCACAAGGAAAGCAAGCCTCCTCTTAAGTTTATTTAATGATAATGATTGAAGTCTTCCTTGATCCTATGCTGTGTCATGGGGTATTTCCTCGCGCTCTGAATAATGTTTTGTTCTGATATCTCATATTGGTTTTTAATATATATTAGATTAATTCTAACATATTGGTTACTTCGAACTATGTAGGTTGTGTGAAAGTAGTATCCCGGTAAATACTGCCTGGGCTGGAAGGGATTCGAAAGGAAATTTTCTTCACTTTAAAGAAAGATTTCTTTAGCTCACGTCAAAACACACAATTATGTTGCACACTGAAACATGCAAGACAAACGGAAAGTGCTTAAAAATGTTTATGTAATATTCTGAAGAAAAGAGATGACGCGGAAGACTTGATGAACTTTGTGCAGTAATAAACAATCAAATCCGTTTCGGATAAAGAAATTATAAAAATAAAAACTACACTGGAGGAATATGGCATAAGTCCCAATACCAGGCTTTTATGATTAGGATAATGAACATTAGGTTATTTAATAATAGATTCCTGAAACTACGTCAAGGGTCTGCAACCAATAGCAAAAGACCTGTGGCCAATTTAATAAGTTCAGTAGTATTTAGTACACTCTTCATAGATTGATCGCATGAGCCATGCAGCAGTCTACGGGATACACACCGCTGTCCTCACAGCATATGGAGGGTCTGTGCCTTGGAAGAGTTCATTGACCTCTACCATCTGCGCAAGAAAGTAAACACACACCCCCAGACAGTCGACGGCCGATTTTCGAGTACTGGCATGGAGATTAACGTAGTCGGCATCTAACTCCGCACGTTCAATATTTATTGTTGCCTTGTCGCTTTTTATAAAGGAGGGGATAGCAGAGGGTAACTGACCGAAGCAGAAGCAAGGGAAGAATAAAAGAATGAACACTCAAGAGCGTGTGCATGGCGGTACATAGTACACGTTTTTCAGTTGTTTTCAGTTCCATATCTAAACATTTGCCATGATCACTACATTTGCACATCAAATAGATCGTAAATCACATTAACTGAGTCTTTCTAAGACACACCTGCTCAACAAACGTCTGTCTGTGCCCAGACTGACTAACATTTGCTTAGTCGAGGCTAAGCAGGAAGTTTCTTGTATTACATACATGTACAAAGTTCTCAGTTGCTGTGAATGTTAGGAATACAGTCGTTTGATTTACAGCGATGTGCGTTTTGTAGACAAGAAAAAACATGTATTCAAACCGTCGGTATAAATGTAATAAATTACACGACATTACCTTGAAGAAAACCATGATCTTATATTAATTTGATTGAGGATTTATGTCTTTACACAGAGAGCAACTATGGAAAAAGTATTAGTGACGGCTCTTCATTCTCGGAAAAAATGGATAGGTTTTAATGAAGTCTGGACTTTTTTTTATGCATATTGAATCTTATCGAGGGGATTTAATTTCGCCCATAATTTTACGAAACCTCAATCAGAACTTACCAGTGCCTTAAGACTTTTCGTTTTTCGTAGATTAGAGCATTATGGAAAATACATAGATTTTTTAATTTTTATTTTTGGATGGCTAATATGATAAAGGGCTAGCTAAATAAATAGTAGAGTTACATTTGTCCCTGTGCTTCGTCAACAAAACTCGAAGACTTAGAAATGAGTTGGCATATATTTGCACACATTCATGACCTAAAGAGGAGGTGAGGGCTCATGTTAATGCCTTGGTCAGGCCTGCGATTGTGGAGAAGAGGGTATCGAAATCCGACTCCTCAGTAGTATAACTCACAGCATAATATTTATAAACATGGGGTTATTGGAGTTCTGAACACTTAACTAAATAAGAGGAAAACCTGTTATTTGTAATGTGATATAGTACCGAAATCCGATTTATGTCTGTAATATACTTCCAAAATTCAGCTACCAATTTCATGCATAGTGTAGTGTACAGTTCTACATTCTTATAATAAAACCAACTAGATGCACTTATTTCTCAAATTTATTTTTAGAATAAAACTCTACATGTTTCGGACAGTTCCTCTGTCCACCACCAGGAATTTTTCACTGTACACGCAACGATGGTATATGTCATACAGGTTTGCTGTATCCTGCTCGCAAGCTGTCAGCAAACCTGTATGACATATACCATTGCTGTGTGTACAGTGAAAAACTGCTGATGTTGGACAGAGGAACTGTCCGAAATATGTAGAGTTTTATTCTAAAAATAAATTTGAGAAATTAGTGCATCTAGTTGGTTTTATTATAAGAATGTATCACGATGGACTATCACCTGAACGTCAAGTTATACATTCTCCTTACGACAGTATAAGTAATTAGACAAGTTCTGGGTCATTGGGTTTCGAATTTCGGTAGCAACACTGACTTTTCTCTCTTCGCCAGGGCCTTCAGTCCCACGTTGTCGCCAAACGAGTATCTTAACCAAAGTGCAGAGGTGCTTTTTCTACCGTGGTAAAGCGGCCGGAACTTGAAGTTAACCACTCTTCAACATCTAGTGCCGATAATAATATGTGACTTGCTAAATACCTCTTCAGATCAAGGAGAATAATTAAACTCAGAAACAAATTTATGCTTCGAGAAGTGTGTTGAAATTTGTGAACAACCAATGCAGATAATTAAATTTTAAAACAAAAGTATAGACTTTTAATGTGCCTTATTCCGGTCTCCTTTGTCACAGGAGGGGAAACTGCCGATCATAATTAGTTTCGTGGACGTAAATGTTATTTCATTACACTGGGAAAGCGAGCATAAGGAATTAACAAAGTGGTGGCGCACTTGGTTCAGAGTGTGGCAGTAATCGGGTTCCTTGCATATGCTGGAATTACTGATACTGACAGAATATGGTCAATTGCCCACAGGAACATGTCTTGCAAGATTACAAATGGAAATTTGATGTTATTCATACCGTGCGTATTCTTACAATCAATATGTCCACCAACGAATGCACAAGAGATAAAATTCATACATAAACCTTAAAAGACTCCTACATATATATCGGTATCGAGTTGCCATCCTCAGGGATTTATAAGCATAAAGGCGTATGAACTAAACACATCGGTCTAGGCAGTATAATGCCAGTATTAAGTTGCTTAAAATGTTAAAATACTTATCCTACCTGTATTCCAGGGACCACGGTAGCACAGTGGTTAAGGTGCTGTGCTACAAATCGGAAGATCTCTGGTTCGATCCCAGCTGGTGTCATTGGAATTTTTCTTTGACATAAAATCTCACCGATCGCACTATGGCCCTGGGGTCGACTCAGCCTCTAACAGAAATGAATACCTGGAGTATTTACTGGGGGTAAAGGCGGCCGGTGCCTAAGGCTGACAACCTACCACCATCCTGTGCTGTTGTCACGAAATCTGGTAACCTTAACTTTTTGGAACCCTCTATGCCACTCCAGGCCTGTAACGAGACTGATTACCTTACCTGTATTCCTAGCTTGTGATGACGGCAACTCCTTTTCGAAATATGTAGGTTTGTAAGACATGTAAGAATTGAATCGTATTATGTGCATTCCTTGGTGGCTACATTGACACGTGGATATATTACATTTTCCGTGCACTGAATTCGATTCTGGCCTCTTAAATAATCAGTGTACTAAAATATAAGAATCTATTATGTTCTGGTTATTTTTACAGGCTTATAGAACTTGGTTTCTCACTTGTCCTACTTTTAGTGAGAGACCAAGTTCTATAAGAACAATTATTGAGTGTGTTTGGGAACAAATTGTGAAAAGAATATAGAATGGAAAGTATTAAAAGCAACAGGGAAGTACACAAAATCCTCTGAAGAATGATGCTTGACTACGTTATTTGGAAAACATTCATAATTCACTGAGAATACTGATTATGTCCACAATATAGTAAACAGTTCAGTTATGTTTAGGGAAACAGCCGTTTATATTTTGAGTGACATAATAAACACAGATGTTCGTATTTTTCGAGCACATGGTAGCTCTACATACAGTTACCTCGAGGCTTTAAAGAGTAAACAGTGAAGAGTCTAGTGAAGTGTGTTTTAATAAATATTATTAAGATGGAACGCATTGAGAATTGAGAAGCAGTTAGAATATTTTAGAAGAGAAATGTCGAAGTAAAAAATTACTTTGATGTCTATACTTTTGAGGATAATATTAAAAAGGATTTTAGAAACATAATGAGTAAGGTGATGAACTTAATTCAGTGGATAAAGGATTGGGTCCAAGAGAGGGATTTTCGTGCAAAAGATAAGGAAATACTACATAGACGTTTCATTTCAACTGCTGCAAAAAGCTACTTCCTACGCTCCGTAAAATCTATCTTCGTACGGTAGTTGGAAATAAAAATTTATGTAGAAGATAACTGCAAGGATTTTATATAATGTTAAATAGACAAATAAATTTTTGATTATATAAAATATATAGTAGTTTCTTGAATAACTTATTAAAAATACACTTAAGAAATGCAAAGATTAAAAAGACATGGAGTTTTGTAGTTGGGTTTGATTCGTAATTTGTTTACCCGAGCTATATCAATTTCAGATTCCTAAATTACGTTAGAAGTAATTAAGTATTTTGAACTGTGAAGAATTGTTTAGAACTTCTTTATGTTAAGCGGGATTTATTTGTCTTCGTTTTAGGAACCGAAAGAGATATTTAGCCGATTTTTTTAATCAGTTACTTGTCTAAACCATCCAAGCTACTTGTCCAATCTATCATAATGTAATTTGCACTCTTGTAACAAGCCTGAGGGGAAACATATTCTTCGGGAAGTTTTTTTGTCTAACAAATAAAAATGTCTTCTCACTTTGTGCCAGCTCTATTCAAATAATTTTATGAAATATAAATATTTTTATAAAATGCGTAAATACGCATAACTAAATAAATCAACTAACACTATTTTTATAATGACCTAAAATTTGAAAAAGATAAAAACCCAAGCATTGGACATGGTTCTGGAACAGCTGCACAAACCACATATTCTCACAAACTACAGGCAGTGTCTGGGTTACACATTAAGCTACTTACGTAAAAGGCCCTATTAGTTATTAATATTTGTAATATATAATACAGTATTTTTCCTGTGGCGCTGCAGCTCAACGCGGGCCATGGCCTCCTCATTCTTGAGGTTTCTAGATCACACACAACGACGCACCACAGTCGGTAGGACTCCTCTATACGAGTGATCAGCTCGTCGCAGAGACCTCTACCTGACAACACACAACACTTACAACATACAAACATCCATGCCCCCGGTGGGATTCGAACCCACGATCTCAACAGGCGATCGGCCGCAGACCTACGCCTTAGACCGCGCGGCTACTTGGACTGGCATATAATACATTATTAATATTACTATTTTCCTCCCATGCCACAACAGCCCATTGTGGGCCGGAACCTCCTTCACACTCACACTCAGAAACACCACACTCGGTGGGACGCCTCTGAACTCGTGATCACCCCGACGCACAGACCTCTGTCGCATAAAACACAACATTCACAAGTAACACACGTCCATGACACCGTGGGATTCGAACCCACAATCCCAGCATGCTACTGGCCGCAGACCCACACCTCAGTCTGCACGGCCATTGGGATTAGCAATTAATTGTTAATACTGTTAATTATTAAATATATCCTACTCTGTGTATTTGTTACAACCACAGATAGATATACCATTTTAAACATGCACAACGACGTTTTAAAAAGTACACGGAACGGATAAGGTGTAATAAATGTGTTGGGGTGAGGTCGTTTCCGAACTACGGGCATTTGTATTCATGTAAAGCTTTAAAGAACTAACACTTGCGTAAGTCGGACACTGTTTTTGATTAAAGTAAAAGTGTAGCTGCCTTGGTGCTTCACTAGGCACACCGCTATTAAAGATTACTAAGGAAAGAGAGATACATCGTCTCATATTCTTAAACTGGCATTACACAATAATAAGTGGTCAGCTTCAGGCCGGTACCCACTGAATACAACGCTTAATGGGGTCCAGGTCTTGTCTGGATATTTACAGAAAAGAAAATCTTTGCCTGTGCCAGGAATCGCACTACAGTTCCTCAGTTACGTAACCCGTTGCCTAGTCACCGTACCGATTACAGGCTTAATGTTTAATCGTTTCGCGAATTTTATTTGTAGATAATTCGCATAACTCTTTGAAAGGTTCACGACACATTTGAAATTTCCCCCCACCCACATGCAGAAGAGGATAAATACAGGAATGGGCTGGAGTGAGAGTATATACATTCCTATCCAACGTGAGAGAGGAAAGAAGAAATTTTCTTGATTAGTCGAGCAACTAGCAGCTTCAGGAATAATTTCTGTTCTATGGATTTATTTATTTTATGTAATGTTGTGGGTAGTTTAGTTAAGTGTTTCTGCCTGTTTAGCTAGATATGAGGTTAATTCTCTGTCTAAGAAATGGGAAACTGACCTGTGCATCAACAAACACAGATAGCTGGAGAAGGAAGTAGACTCTCACGTGTAGCCAGGGCATCACCTTCAGTATAGTGCCTATGCAGTAACTACGGGCTAGGTTCTTATGCCGGCAGGCGAAAGAATATTATCCTAATAAAAATTATATATATATGTATATATAGTATATGTATATATGTTTGTGTGTGCGTGCGTGCGTGCGTGCTCAGTCGAACACATTATCTCTTCCTCAAAACGTCCAGACCGCCTGATGGATCCAGTCAGTTTCCTATTCCATGAATATATGATGTTCTTTCCCTGGGTGTAAAACACGCGGGGCGTGAGGCTGACTACTCACATCCATCTGGCGCCGAGGTTTTGAATGACCGGAGCTCGTAACTTCACACATTCTACACGTCATCATGGCGTTGTTAGGGATGACTTCCACTTAATAAATTACCTAGTCCTTTAGATAATTCGAACTCCAGTTGTTATAACCAGCTAGTCAGCTACTTAATATGTTTACTGACTTGGGTATTTAAGCAGTCTATTTAAATATATTTCCATTTTAGCCAGATATCTGGTTAGTCGTCTTTGCTGTGTTTGCTAATGCATGTTCATGTTTCATGAATTCTGAGGATCTGGGTACGAACAATTGGAGTTCTCGGAAGGACGCGGTGTTGGCAATGGACTGTACCCAACCCACTCCCCCTCCTCCCAGTAGCTGGAGCCATAACTAAAGGTGCTAGCGATGAGCTGGGGTTAAAGAGAGGTCCGAAAAACTCGCATGACCAGTTCTTTAACACAGACTCCCAGCAACATATGTCTGCATGCACGTCCATCGGTGTGTTTATGACCGCTCGTCCCAGCGAGCAGTATCAGCATAAATCACGTATCTTGTTCTGGAGCTCTGTAATTGCGACTTGGTGCTTTATTATGGTTCCATGAAGGTGTAAGGGGCTAATTTAGTTCATATAGAGAATGCTTTTTGCCTTAAGTTTTTGATTGCTATGAACCACGTCTTACAACAGTGAGACTTGTTCTGTAAGCTTGTCTGCAGAGTAAGAATGTCTTATACCATTCTTCTTCTAAAGACCGTACATAGACCCATATGTGAATTAATGTATGCTATATGAAAGATATGGGCTCAGGGGTTGGGAGATGGGGGTTACAGGATGGACGCTCGGGTGGTTGAAATTCTGAGGTGGGAGGGTGGGTAAGAAGTTCTTTCTAATGCTATTTTTATTATTTAGGGGGTACTGGCAATGCCCTTTAGCATATTTTCTCTCCTTCAGTGTACATGGGGAGGGGGGATGGGACAAGCAGGCAGGCAGGCCGGACCAGTATCGTGGTGAGAAGTGTACGGAACACATGGGGTCATACCTGAAGGCCAAAGTTACGGAAGGATTTCTGTATTTTTTTATTTATATGTGCCACTGTGTGTGTCTGTGTGCGTTGCGTCCAAAAGTGTGTAAACAGTTCTCACGCCTTTCTTTATGATATTTAGTGGAAGAACGGTTTAAGACGTCGCACTTGTTCCAATATTTGACTTGTTAAAGAGTTTTGTTACTGTGTGTACTTACATGAGGAGTTAACTTTACATATAATGCCTGTTTTTAGAGTAAATTTATTGTTTATTTTAAGAAGGTCTACAACACCTTACGAATTCAGAACTGTTGTTTTTACTTAAGTTGTTCAAAGATACTTTCTCAATTGGTATGTGTTAACAACAGGAACACATTTTAAAGTCCAACCGTTGCAGCACGTAAATTGTAACAAATAGCACAATGGAAACTTCGGATTATTAAACTTTATTAAGTCACGTGAAACACCAAACAGATGTGTTCATTACTACACAGAGAAATTCGACCACATGATTATATATTTAAAATGATAGTCACTTTTCCATACTTTGCCAATAAGGCGTAAATTTCTGGACATAACAAACATCTGAAAACATTTTAGAATTCGCAGCTAAAAAAAAAAGCACAAAAGTAAAAATTAACTACAGTATAATGCAGCAATAAAGTAACTAAGCTATAACTTTTTCTAAATACTCACTTTTACTGCGACATAAACCTTCACAACAGAGTTTTATGTGCTCCTAAGATACTTCGCAAAGTCAACAGAAATAGCAAGTAAAGTTCTCGAGGAAACCTTAACCTAATAGATTAAAAAGAATAATTATTATCTACATTTACATACAACCATGAACAGAAGAATATATTTGTTGTAACAAACGGGTTAAATCGTACATAAATTGCCACATGACAACGGAAACTAATTATTAAAGTACCAAAATTTCGACAAGTATTTGTAAAAATGTACGCGTTAATTTGTTACATGCAATTAAATAGGTCAAGATTTTAGTTTCAAGGAATAGTAAATTTATTTTTAAAATGTAAATTTTCTTTAAATATAAGATATATTAAAGTCTATGGCTTTTATTAGTTAGTCAGAACAGTCTCCTAAAAATGACGCTAAATTTTTTACCAAATTATTTATTACCATTATCTACGATTCACTTGCAACAAAACAGTCTCTTAAGTCATAAATTATTAAAAAAAAAACTACGGAGAAGTTAAATCCGTTAAAGATCCTCAATTTAGCTTATGGTTATTCAAAAGGTCAAAGTGAGAGGAAAATTTATGTGGGTGTGTGAAATGCATGGACTTTCTTTTTGTTCAAGTGTGAAAGAAACTTTTGGAATTTGTAGTGTGAGAGATTGGTGGCTGAATGTTAGAGATGTGCGTTAGAAGAAGATGGAAGATAAAAGGTGAAGAAATGGCCTAATAAGGATTTGGTGACTGATGAAGAAAGATTTACAAAGAAAGGAAAGTAAGGGTGTAAAGGATTAAGGAGAAGTTTTGGAAGAATGGATGAGAGGCTTCAGAACTTTACAAGCGCAGGGCACAGAGTGGGATTTTGGAGATTAGATTGTGTGTTTTTGTGAACCAACAACGTGGGCCACACTATCAGTCGTAAAAGCAATCTTATATTCAGTGTAACCCAACAGCTTGAAACGCTTGTCACTACCGTGTTTCACTCTGAAAAATTATAGCCTACCTACAAAAAAAAATCAGGCGTAGAAAAAATAAGGAATCCAGTCTCCACCGATTATGAAATATCGTTAATAATCTGTAACTTTATCAACTTTACTTTCTATTGTACACTATATGAGAATGAGAATCTACAGAAAAAGAGATTCCAGTTAATTAATAAATAATTTTATTGCGAAACAATAGATATCTTAATTGGAATTTTTTTGGTTGTGGTTCACATATTTACCACCTTAATTTTTTATAACTGGAATACGGTGTAGAGAGCTGAGTGGGGCTTACCTGATCTGACGTAGGTGGTGCCCTAAAAAGCATCCATTCCCGTAGCTTTGTATGTGTATTTACAATACTTAAAATATGTTTTCAGCGAACTGCAGTAATTAAGAGCTATTTAATACGTTCCTACTACACATAAACCGTGTCGGTTGGCAGTCCACAGTCCATGGTCATTTTCAAATATCTCCGTCTCCGAACAAAAATATTATAACTATACTAATTATGTTTAGAAGCTTGTTTTAGTGAATATCATAATGCACCAGCCCAGTGGTCATGTGATTTTAACTTTCTCGAACACAGGGGTCACGGGTTCGATTCCCATTGGCTACAGGCTTAGATGTGTATTGTTTTTATGCTACGACGTAGCTATTTTTGAAGTTAGAAAATTAAATCAATGAAGTCCATAAACATTAATCAGTAAACGGGCAGTGATAAAAAGAGATAAATAGTATCGGTTTCAGTAAATAACCCATCTCTTCCATTGTGTTAAATAACAATCCATATTATTTTGACAGAGAGCAAGTGACTATTGCAGTTTTTGTTAAAATAGGAGGTGCCGATTTCGAGGGAACTGTGAGGTTTATTCCGTATCTTAGATCGTAAAATGAATTTTTAAATTAACGTTAAGTTCCTTAAGAACTTAAAAAGCAATATGTTAAAGCCTATGTTTGGTAAGTTTATATACATATCCTTAATTTTTTACTCACACTTAAATCATTTTGGTGGTTTGGGTTTTCAGACTATTAAAATTCAGAATGTCTCACAAATTTGAAGAGCAAACCACCTTGACAACGGCTATTTGAAAAGAGAAAATTTTAACGTGAAACAAGTCTTGATGGGATTTGGGATTATCATGAGGTTATAGAGTTGAAGAGTTAAGGTCGTAATATTGCAATTATATGGTACTAGAATTAGGCGCCACAGAGTTAAATTATGAGAATAAAACGGGTTCTATGTCAGTAATGATTCTTATAGTAGTTTCAATGCTAATGTTACTGGCACTTTTACTCCAAATATGTTCATTGGTGGAACTGTCGGCAAGAAATTCACCTCCAATTACCTATTTATAAATCTCAGACACAATTATAGGATTTTTTAAGAATGAAATAATGTTTCCATGGGTGTAATTAAACAGGGGAAAAAGTTATGGATTTTCTTAAAATTAAAAAAAAAAATAAGTTCATATCAATCAGCACTTTATTATCAATAGTTTGAAAAGAATCTGTATTGAGAAGGTTTATAGTAACTGACGGTCGGAGTGACAGATGTAGGAAACATTAAGATGTATTTTATAGAAATGTCTAATGAGCACAACATTTGTTGTTAGTACAGCTGGTTGGAATGTTCGGTTGAAATGTCTGAGATGAAGTAAATGCGATTTGGTGACAAAACATAAACACAATAATAGAAATTTGACAAATAATAGAGGAAACACGTCCTTTCTATAAAAATGTTTTGTTTTTTGTACTGCCTAAAATTAAAGGCTTTTTTTTTAAATTTGCGTTTCTACAACGAATACATGTAAACATCTTTATTGCTACGTTTCCATTCTTGTCAAAAATAGCTCGTTTCTTTGGCCGTAGTCTTATATTTTACATTTTACAATTGACGATTTTATTAACTTATCTTGCATTTGATGCGAAAGTGTCTGTATGACCCAGTCACTAAGAATGGCCCTAATCTTGACGTAAGAATTTCGATTCCCCACGGCAAAAGTGATTTTTTTTTGGTGTTTTGTTGGAATAACATTAACCTGTTTTGTAATGAAACATGTGTCTCTGTAGTACGACTACTGTGACCGTTTGTCATTGTGTGGCGAGGTATGGAAAGCAAATAGCCTTAGATTCATAACCAAAATGCACATAACTTATCATTTCAGTAATTAACCAACTTGATGCACAAAATTTTTGTTTTACAATAAGTTTATTTCATGCCTCTACATGTATCGAGCACATGTGCTTATCATCAGGAGGTCACAATTGCATTACACAGCCTCTGGTAGATTTTATGATCTACCAGAGGCTGTGTAATGCAATTGTGACCTCCTGATGATGAGCACATATGCTCGAAACATGTAGAGGCATGAAATGAACTTACTGTAAAACAAAAATTTTGAGCATCAAGTTGGTTAAATACTGAGATAAATATACTGAGATGCACGGTCAGCAAAACGTCAAAAAAAAAATAACTTATCGTGTTCTAACGCCCATAATGCAGACCATGCTGGACGCCAGAGCTGATACAGCCTCCTATTCAGAAGGACCAATATTCGATTATGTTAACAGAATTCTCATCTTAACATAGATTTTGATGGGTTTCCTCTACATCCAGGTTATATTTCAGCAAGTACACAGTATTTTCCTTAAAATCATTTCTATTCCGTAATAACCATCGTGATAATTTTGACGTTATTTATGAAATTCAGATAAGGTCACTAAATAAACTGACAGCCACAAAGGAAAAAATAACAAAATATGATTAAACGAAGAAATTATTAAACTACGTCTACTTCATTCCAAGTTATCGGTTAGAAAAAAAAAGAGAGACACTGCATTTCATTTAAATGAATGCATGTTGTTCTGCCTACTTCACCACGCCCAAAGAAATGTCTCCAATAATAACAAAACCAAAACTAATATTGATCACAAATAGAAATAATAACTTAAAATAGCTTTGTAATAACAATTTCAGAACACAAACAAAGTTGCACTGTGTTGGCTTTGCCAATGGAAACAAAACAGCCATATTAGATATGTTTATATTAATCGACCATTTAACACAGTTCAATACGCGCCCACGAATTCTATTTGTTTCTGGTGTGTTTATTACTCACAGCATGTAATTGTAATGAACAAAACTACATGTAATTACTGGGTGAAAACATACGCTTCAGTTTCTTATCAAACACCAACGTTTCTAACACGTGATCCAAAACTTAATGTATGGTATTATTCTAATCGCCATCACCCCCACCCCCACACCCACGCCCACCCCCACCCCCAACACCCACGCTTCTTACGTCGAAAACTGCAGTGAAAGCGAAAGTTGTAATTAGATCACCAATTAAATTAAGTTAATTCTTAAACTTGTTCTTGCTGAATAGAAAATATATACATGTTAATAAACAAGATAAGCAAAGATTGCAAAACTTTAGGAAGGATTTAGGAGTAATTTTGTTGGCGTGGTTTTAAGTAATGTAAGAGCTCTTTTCCATTTCATTGGCCCTAAATTATGGGCAGTGTATTTCTGTTTTTTTTCAGCAAATATATTAATAACGTTTAAAAAAAATCTTATTTCTTTCGAAGGACAAAGAAAATCTGTACAGAGGAATTTCAACTTGTCTCCGCAATAGATGAATTATTGTTCTGATCACGTTCTGGTAGCGGTCACAATATATGCAAGTCTTAGTATAATTTAATTAATCAATTTAAGGTACTGCTTAGTTATTTTGAAAGATTAAATTGGTATTATAAACTGTTTAATTTTTTCGAGTTATTTTATTATTTCCAAAGTCGGAAAACTTTCATATAAAGAGACAAGAAGCTGTATATATTTTACCTTATACAACTGGTTTTTGTACTTGGAATCCTGTCCGAGGGAACTAATTTTAGCTTCACGTAAAGTGGAAGTTACAGCGGATAGATGTAGCAGGCAATTGAACTCCCTTTTTAATTAAATTCTTCGATTAAGCCTATTTTCGGAGCTACAACTTTATGAACAGAAGAATCCATCTTTATTGAATGTCTATTTTTTTTGCGCTTCTTGAAAGTAATAATGATTCATAAAGTGTGTATGTGTTGTTAAGATTAACGTGGAGCTTATGAACATAAAATTCATTTCCACGGTTTAGAAAATTTTAAGAAGGTCTCATAATACCTGCTAATATAGATTTCCAGAAGAAATCTGGAGCGAATAGTAAGGCTGACAAAGTTAATTACGCGTGTATTCAGATTACATACAGACATGCAAATAGTGGGCTATATATATATATATATGTATGTATGTGTGTATATATATATATAGGGACAGAGCATTGAAGAAATATGCGGTCATAATACAGCGTAACGAATTAGTGTATATCTTTATATTTGGCTGAAATAATTTTCGACAGGCTTTAAGCCCACCCGTAAAAATATGTCATAGAGCTTATTTTTCATTTAATAAATCTATACACCTTATCGTCCCTAACAATTTACATTAATACCTAAAACCCTTAATTTGGACTGGAGAATTTTGTTTATTCCTATCAAGCAAACGCTGGTAGAATTCTCTGTAAGAGAATTATTCTGTTTCTTTCCATACTTACGAAATTGTCAACAAAGTAGTTATCTCACTTAACCTTGTTCAGGTGTGAGGTAGTCGTTAAATAGTCATTTGGTGTGTAGAATTTATAAAATGTCGGCAACAAACCCATTGGTTTCAACATGCAATATGTCAGTGAAAACAAGCTGCAATAGGATATACAAATGGACACGAAGTCAGACAGATATACATACAAGAGCTTTCATAAAGCATTTCTAAGTGTCTCATTCTCATAAAAATTCATTGATCTTCCGTTATTTAATAACTTTATATCATCTGGATAATTATTGTACACGTATCCACAAGTGGTAGGATGTTCAGAATTGTAAATAGTAAACAATCTGAAAAAATAGTCTAGGGCGTATTTTAATGCACTCTCCTAACATTTTCTACTACGGATGGAAGGAAACCACAACACATTTTAGGTCCTATCAAACTGGAAGCAGTATTTCTTGCCACCCGAATTAGGCCTTGCTGTTTATAAGAAGAGGAAGGTAAAGACTACATTTTTTTCTGTTACGCGCCAGTAAGGCTTCGTGATAGTTGAAGTTTAGCTTCTCTCGTTCTTAATCTTGAAACTGGAAGGAAACATTAATTTTTTATTGCGTCCCAGTAGCTATAGCCCTTGGAAAAGAGCCCACGCTATACTCTGCATAGGAGGCTGACCAGGCTATAGGGCGTCTTTGGCTGATTTTGTGAACAGAACTTCTTGCCTGTGTAGAGTATCGAAGTAACCCACGCTTGAGGAAAAAGGAAGAGTCTTCAGATTACACATAAAAAACATGTAGCCTATTGAATTATAAATTTTATTGAATTAAACCTTCTTTGCACAACACAATTGACAGTTGTATTCTACAACTGGTTACATCAGCAACATGTTTCGGCCTTACTTGGCCATCAACAGGCTTACAAAAGTTATTATCAATTAAGTTACATAATGTTGCTCTACCGATAGGATTTATCAGTTCAGCAACATTATGTACCTTCATTGATACTAATCTTTGTAAGCCTGATGATGGCCAAGTAAGGCCGAAACATGTTGCTGATGTAACCAGTTGTAGAATACAACTGTCAATTGTGTTGTGCAAAGAAGGTTTAATTCAATAAAATTTGTCATATATGCACAGCGGGATGGAAGCAATCGTTTTCTAGTGAATTATGTTTAACTATGAAAATAAACAGAAAGAAATTCAGGAACAGGTACCATGTTTTGAAACAAGCGTCATTTCACCCTCATAAACTCCGCTTATCCAACCACAAACCGCCACACGTAAATACAACCAATTCGCTGAAACTAATGTAGGACAGCTGAGCTGGCACTAATCATCCCGAATTACCGTCTCCTTCTTCCAGATGCATAGTCTTGCCGCGATCCTCGCCTGCACATTTTACTTCCCCCCTCCCACCCCCAAAAGAACCCATCATTTATCTAATGATAAGTGACAAGGGTAATAATGTAACATAAGGACAACGATGTAAATAAAACTCAAAGAACTACGGGCGATGGACAATTTAAAGCTTGGTGAAGAGTTTTTTTTTAAAGAGTTTCGCTTTTTCATTTTCTGGTGGAGAACCGTCAGTGTCCTCCCCCCGGTGTAGTACCATTTATGTTACACAAAGATCGTTACGGCCTTCCTGTGTTCTGGTAACTTGGAATCGGTGCAATAGTGAAGCATGTACCGTCATCTGTGACTTAAAAACTAATTGCTTTTTGTTGAATTAAATAACGCGTCATTCTTCATATACCTGAAAGTTCGGACAGAGCAAGGGTACGATTTTATAGCGTAATAAAGTTGCTGTTAGTAAAGGTTTGTTTTGCTTTAAAACTAAACGCATTGTAGATCGGGTGGCTAAGGGCCAAGGGCTGGGCAGCTGAGGATTCGTGTTTCCTGTTCCGGCTTTATTTCCGCATTTACCGAATTAATGTAAAAGTTGATCCGTTATTTATTACGTGCGATCTAGGTGACAATATGTTTTGTTTTAAAATTCCGTATTAATTTGAAACTATGATCCCGGGTTTGACGTTCAAGTGACCGTGCATCGTCATAAATTCTTGTAATAAAACCAACTAGCTGCACTAATTTCTCAAATTTATTTTTGGAATAAAACTACGTGTTTCGGACGGTTTCTCTGTCCATCATCAGGAGTTTTTTCACTGTACACGCAACAATGGTATACGTCATACAGGTCTGCTGACAGCTTGCTAATCCTGCTAGCAAACTCTCCGAAACATGTAGAGTTTTATTCCAAAAATAAATTTGAGAAATTAGTGCAGCTAGTTGGTTTTATTATAAGCTTTTGATGCCGAGTTACATTCCTAATTGAGACAGAACAAATCCCGGCACCTCTCTTTATTAGTAGCGGAATTCATTGTCCCTGCTCGTCCTTACAGGAATATTTTACTATGTCAAAGCCGAAGTTTGTTTTTAATCTAAAATGAAACACGTTATGGACCAGCAGCGTTGGTGCTCTAAAAGAAATGGCATATCATGTTGACAGTGTAAAGAATTTTTTTGCATGACAATATTTTTTCCTTCTTGGATTGTTTAAAGCTTTACTTTTCACGATATTCTATTACGACTATTGTCCTCTGAAAGGAATGCACATACCCAAAGAACTATACTTCCGGAACCCGTTTTCAAAAGACCTCTTCCAAATAGCGTCTTGACCTAGGTCAATCAAAGGGACCAGCGAGGTATGGCGGGTACTCTAAGGGAGTAAATCCAAGTGGAAAAAAATGAAGTACCTGCGGGATAAAGTAGCTGTTTTTTTTGGGGGGGGGGGGGCATTTGGCATCTTAATATTCCATAAAAATTAATAGGGGAGAATTTGGCT
>Ga0136643_10006003_pt1 | contig 17313 bp, 9 predicted proteins | sample TergutLab28metaG_FD_96883 | JGI IMG/M metagenome (GOLD analysis project Ga0136643, IMG submission 96883) | Labiotermes labralis P1 segment gut microbial communities from Petit-Saut dam, French Guiana - Lab288 P1 (version 3) (version 3) | ecosystem: Host-associated > Arthropoda: Insects >... | reverse complement strand
TTGTGGGAAAAGGGTTTTCAATCCCAGCAGGGACAAGAGTTTTTTCCCTTCCCCAAAACTGGCAGACTGTTCTTCCTAAGCACCGCCCCCCCCCCCCCCCCCAAGCCTCCTATTTAGGTTAAGAATGAGTGGAGCTGTACATTTATTCTTGTGTGACTTCATGGCATGTTGTAGGGACCACTTTATCTTTACCTGTGGAATATGCAGTGTGCAGTGTGAAGAGCTTGCCTGTGCCAAAAAAAAAATCAGTTATTTAGAATGGTAGTTGAACTGTAGTTTTCTCAGACAACCAAATGCTTTATGTTGGTGCCTGAGCAAGAATAAATTGGGACGTTTAACCCTTCACTGATGTTGTGGTTTAAATTCAAACTGCTGCTCAAAGTGGAGCAGTTCGAAATTTAAAGTACCCTAAATGCACTCTGCATACTGAAACTTTGACTTGTATTTCTGTGTTGTGCAAAGGGAATGAAATTTCAGTTTTAATTGAAAATTACTAACTCTGCCAGAAGTACCTGAATTTTGAAAGTTCTTGGACTTTGAACTCGTGGCACTTGGCAAAGATCATGTTTAATAATCTGGATCAGAATTTTCTTGGGCTAATTAACACAGTTTAAGAAAGAACATCACATAAAGAAGAAAAATCAAGTGATAATGTATCACCTGAAAGTGAATTTGGTGTGATTTTGAAGATTTCATGCCAAAATCTAAGTCCGAAGTAAATACACAAAGCTTTGTTGTCATCCAGTTAGGATCGTGGCCAGGGACAGATATCTTTGGACTAATTCATGTGCAGGTTTGTCATGTGGAACAGCTGGGTACTGAGTTGTGCCAGAACCCTGGTGATGGACATAAAGTCTGTCTGTGACCTACTGGTGTACATGAGCTGCCTGATACCACTGGCATCATAGGAAGATTTTATTGGAGTGCACAGAATGCGGTGGTATTGTCTTTTCGTCATTTTGTGGGAGCCATATACTCTTCTGTAGTCTTCTGTGACCAAACACTGCAGACCATTTCTGCTTCGTCTGAAGGCAACATGATCCTTCAAAATGTGAGAAACCACTTGACCAGTGACACAGCATCACATCCCAAAAGACTTGAATCCTCAATATCGGAGATGCTTTCACATATATGATTGTAATCAATGAACATTATGCATAAGACAGACACTTGCAGTTATTTCTCATTTATGAACATTTATTTCAGAAATTTTGTAGTATGTTCTGAATTGGAATTTTGTTGTGCTGCTTGTAATTTCTTTGAGGCTGTTTTCATGAAACTGTGGAAGTGTTGAAATGCATCATCACAATGTTGTCAGCTGTTTAAAATCATTCACATGCACCGTACAGCTTTGGCTTAGGTTGGTATAATTGTGCCTGTTGTGTCGGGGTGCCTGTCAGAAGCTGGACATTCTCAGTACAGTACTCTTGATATGAGAACATTGATGCAGCGACAAAAACAAAATACAATATAGTCTCAGTGTTCGAAATTTTTACCTTTTGTGTTTACCCGTATTAATACCATTCTGTAGACCTTTCATGACTGCTTCCTTTGCAGCAGATGAGATCTCGTGGCTGGCAAGGCAGCTTTCCCCATAGTCCGCTTACTGCATAGACCACTCTTGGCTGAGTCAAGTTCCATCTTCTTTTAAATGAGGATGATCGCTTTTGTGCTTTATCGTATAAGACTTGGCTGCATTTATTTAATGTATTTTATGTTTTCAGAAGTGTTTGTGTTTTATTAAAAATAAACTTTTATACATGTTATCCTTTCTAAGTTATCCATATTTTTATTACTGGTACTTAATAAGTTCTTGCAGCCAAATAGACATTTAACATTGCAGCTGGATTTGGATGTTTTTTTGTCATTCTGTCATTCCCAGTTAATCACAGACATTGAAATTCTACTGTGTTCATGCTTGTACCTAACTGAAATTGAAGTGCTTTCAGTTTCTTGTTTACTTATTAGTAGCTTATTGATGGTGAAACTAATCATGTGCTGATGATCAGAACTGCTTCTTCATATCTTGCTCACTGCAATATGTTGCCAAGATATACTAATTTTCAGTCAACTGTGATTTCCATTTGTTTCTCATGCTACAGATTTTCCTGTTCTAACAAACAAGCTGACAGCCTATTCAGTATCACTGGGGCCTGTCATCAGGGCAGAATGACTAGGATAATTATATTGCCCGTATGAAACCTGTGGCTTTCTATGAATATTGAACTTGCTCTTTCACTCTAAGATAATCTTGGGTTGAGAGTACTGGAAGCAGGGTGCTGAGGACCTGTTATGACCTAAAACAAGAGATAACAGTAAGCAGGGAAAATTGCATAATTAGGGTCATAATTTGTGGTCTGTACTGAATTTAGGATTGAAGGGACATTAGCTGAAAACCTGAAAGATACAACTTCAGAGACAATGCATAAACAACGGAACAACACTCATTTTGTTTGCATCCAGAAATTCGTGCACAGAGACAGCAGAGTGAGCAGCTGCATTGCCATGGTGCAGAGATCAAGCACCCAAATTCCATTTGGTAGCTCGTTTTTGCCACAAATTTTTGTATGTAACTACAAGAATGTCAAAAAAGCAATAATACACTCTGTACAATGGAGCTAACTTGTCTTGCCTCTTTGAGTGTGGAGATGATGGGCTTCACCACATAGGAAGCTGTTGAGTGGTTTCTGGTTTGTACCCATTAACGCACATCTCATCATTGTGATTATCTTCAAAAGGAATTCTGTGTCTTTTTCAAGCCTTCGCTGAAGGTCCTGTAACGTGTTACACCATTCTCCTTCTGTACCTCACTCAGCAGGCATGTATGAATTTGGTGACAGTCTTGATACATGTTAAGATTGTCTTTCAAAATGCTTTGAGCTGACACAGATGAAATTCGCAACATGTTATCTACTTTGTGAATAGTGATTTTTCTGTGTTGGAGGACAAGTTTCTTCACTCAGTCCACACTTTTAAACCTGGAAAACCTCTCAAGAATTTCTGTTTTTCACATTGTTTGCTCGCCAAAAGCTGCACTTAGCATTTTAAAAGTATGTGGAACATTTTTTCAAGTTTAAAGCAGTAGTTGATTCAGACATGCTTATCTTTCAAGTTAGGAATGAACTTCACGATTTGAAGTTTCCACATGAGTGTTATTGAGGATTCATGTCTTCTGAAATAGGACACTCTGTCCTGTGTTAGTGCTTCCCAGTGTTGTGAAGGATCCTAGTGCTTTCACTCTTCAAGAGTGAGGGAGACCAAAAGAACAGCTAACTGCCGAATTATAAAGGTATTCTAATTGGCACCATACATAAATGTGGTAATAGTCAGTACAATGGCTATATTCATTCAGTACTGATGTCTTACTGTGACATGTTCTAGCTGATATTTTTAGCTGTCTTCAGGCAATTCACGTTCTGGTGTAAGCTACACTTCATATTATGTTGTATACTCCCCTACATGTGCAGTTTGGGGTAGAGCAGGGTCAAACACAGTTTTCAGAAGAATATTAAAACCGTAAAAGTTGTGAAACATGCTTCAAATTTTTCATTATGGGAATGAAAGCACAGTGAGGTGGAGGTGGCATTGAGATACTGCTGGTTGAGAGTGCACTTGCAGTCACACTTGCTGTTGTGTTGCAGCCGTTGCTTAGAGGACATTCGTTTTATTGTTAGTATTGATGATGTGTGAGAACACTACAGTATATGTCTGATGTATAGCGATATACGGTTACAGTGTGACACTGAAATATTGAGTTGCAAGATCTGGGTTTCCACAGCGGTACTGTTAAGGATTCAGCTGTTCTAGATTTTAACACTATCATCAACATGAAAGCATTGGGTTCCTCTGAAACATCAGGCACCACTAACCCTGCAACGTGGTATCACATCCAGACCTAAATCCTCGAGCTGCTTGAAGACATCTAAGTACGGGCCTAAACACACCATAGTAAAACATCAGTATTAAATAAGTGTGATTGTCATGCTGATTGTGAAACATTTATTGTGTTTAACACTAAATTGTAACTTGTATAATGAATTGTAAAGTTTTATTTTATTAATCTTGAGAATTTCTTCAAGGGCTGATGCGCTGGGTTTTGTATGCTAGCATCACTGAGTCTTATTATGAGATATTACTGTTCATATTACATAGACAGATGCAGTATGATAACTGCCAACTGTTAGTGTGATATTATTCAGAACTTTTTATATGATTCTGCTACTGTTCTTACTTGAACTCTAACGACATCATATTCCAAAAACTGCACTTCATTATGAAGTGAGTTCCAGGAGCCACAAGTTGTGTGACTTTCTGATCAGCAGTCGCTATGCTATAACAGACATTTTCATTGGCATTTGGTACTCCTGATGCAAATGGCAGAACCATCATGGATGTTCTGTCGTACAGAAACTACCTAAACTCTTCTTAAAATCAGTGTTATCATGTACGTGCCATGATATGTCAGAAAATTTGATCTTGCTCCCCCGAGGGTACCAGTTTCTCTCTCCCCAAGGCTATAGCACCCAGAGCATGAGGCTTGAGAATATGTGGAGTTACATCTCAACTCCCCATACATCATCATATCACAGTAATTAAGGACATAGACAACTGCCCCTTTTGCAAGAACAGTAAACAGAATCACTGTGACACTAGCTGTATAGCTGGGAACCAAGCAGAAGTTAAGTTGATATCTGCACATGTATGTTTGTTATTCTTTACAGAAAGAATGAACTGTGTTCTGTGTTGTGGTGTGTGTCTTTGGAATTTGCTTTGGTAGGAAAAGAAAGTCTTGTTCTGACATACCACAAAGAAAAGTTGTATTATGCACGCTTCCGTGTTTTTGATTTGTGAGTGTTCATGTCATATGTGTGTGTGTGTGTGTGTGTGTCTGTCTTTGTGGGTGTTTTGGGGACTGTATTTATGCATGCTTGCATTTGTGTTTATGATTTGCCTGTTTATTTATTTATTCATATGTGTGTTTACATGGTAATTATAAGTTTCCCTTCCTTAACGATATCTGAGTATGTCAAGTGTGGTCCCTGCTGTGAGGAAAGTTATCTTTTTGTGTTGAAATTTGTACACCATCAGAAAATGGTTGTTCATCTAGAAGAGAAAATTATGTTCTTGCAGATGCAATTAAACTTACAAGAAACGCAAGAGAAACTGCAGGCAGTGGAGGCAGAAAAAACAAAACTTGCCAGCAAATGTGAAGAAATCCAAAATAGCTGTGATCAACTGAAGGACCAATTGAACTCAAATCAACAGCAGCAGCATGAGGAGGAGGTGTGTGTTGCTATTACCTAATACAAGGACATTATTTTATCTGACAACTCTCATCATTGTGACTCAGACCCTGTCCAGTCAACAAGCAGGACAGTACGCACCACTCTTCCAATTTGCTGTGAGCTCGGGTATACACATTTCAGTTCATTTTTATGCAGTTAATTTTGGGTGTTTATGCACACTATATATAAAGTATGCACCGTATATATAAAGAAGGTGCTGAAAATGTTTCCTTTTTGTTAACATTCACCTAACAGACATGTTGTTTGTTGCACATCACAGTTCTGTGAGTTAAGCAGGGTAACAGGAAATGACTACAGACAGTTGTCAGATAAAACAATGTTCTGCTGTTTATAAAAATGATTTATTTTCTTAGGTTTCTAGTCAGTCGTTGAATTCTGTGAGATGCAATTCGTGTTTCTGATTGTTCAGCCTTCTTAATTTTTTACAATGCTGTGGTGCCCTACTGGAGTTCTTTCAATGGACTGTGTTGTAACAGTGTCCTTTCTAAGTCTCTTGTGCATCCTTTGACATGTCTTTGTTGTGGATTAGCCAGTAAACTGCAGTACAGGAAAGATGTGTATGATGAACAGAGGCTGGCAAAGACAGATTGCAAAATGTTAATGCTGTCAGGAGCTTTTTCTGTTCATGTGCCTACCGCACAAACACCAAAAGATATGAGATGCAGGCGACTTTTGACAGGAAGTTGTAAGGAACATTTTTGACCCTGGTAACTGGAACAGGCCAAGAGCTTAATCCTGAATGTTAATGTTGAAATTTCCAAAAAATGAATTTGATGCTGTTATTGAAAAGTCTGCTATATTACTGTTGTGGAATTCCTTCAGTTGATATTTCAGAAAAGGACACAAGCGAAATTTTTTAATGTAGGAAGTTGATACAGAAAATTTCAGTTTTTATTGTTGCTAATTCTGAAATTAAGAAACGTTATTTATAAATATTGTATAATTTTACTCCTTATTACTGATATAACCCAGGGCGTAACCAGCAGTCCTGGGTTCTAGATTGCCATGGTATGTAGATCATTTGTTGTTGTGCCTAGGATTTTAGAGTCATGTATTCTAAAGTAATGTAATATTTTATTTTGTTAGATAATCCTGCTTCAGTAGGCAGCTGATTACTTAACAGATTGTCCATTGCCACCAATGAATAATCACCCTACCAAATTGTTTAGTTAAATGTTAAATATGCATAGAAGCATATCTAAGCATCTTTGCCATGATTGGCACTGAAGATGGGGTAAAAAGTCAAGGTAGCAAGATGTAAAGGTGGGTGGTCTTGCATTTCCATGTATATTGTTGGAAAATACCAGTAACAGCAACAGTGGAATGTTCAAGATGGTTGGTCTTTGCAGTATCCACAAAAAAAAAAAACAGTCTGGCTCCTACATGCAAACAAAACTTGTCACATGCTTATTTAACTGGAAAAGTATTTATATGAAGACTTGAGTTTGCTGTGTATTGTGTTAACTGTGATGTTACAGTTAGTGTAACTGTTGTTGCACAGGAGAAGGAACGCCTCATGTTAGAATTAAAGACTGAACAAGACAGGAATCATGATCTGACAGAGGAAGTTGTGAATCTTAGAAGTATGGTGCAAATAGGTCAAGACACACTGAACCAGAAGCAGCAGCTCGTACAGCAGTTACAGCAGCAGTTAGATAACTTCCATGTAAGTACACTAACAGAAGTTTGGTGCAAGTAGGTCAAGACACACTGAACCAGAAGGAGAAGCTCATACAGCAGTTACAGCAGCAGTTGGTTAAATTCCATGTATGTACACTAACAGAAATTTAGTGAAAATAAGTCAAGACACACTGAACCTGAAGCAGCAGTTCGTACAGCAGCATTTGGTTAACTTCCATGTAAGTACACTAACAGAAGTTTGGTGCAAGTAGGTCAAGACACACAATCTGGAGCAGCTTTGGATGGATAACTTACATGGAGGTGCAGTGGGCATTCTTTTTTTTAAAAAAAAAAAATCCCATCTGTCTATGACCTGGCATAAGTGATTAAACAGTTTGTGAGATTTTCATGTAATTTTGTACCAGAAGTTGTCAAGCAAGCTTGAGTTTCATGAATATTCGCTGAGTGACACTCATACATTATGTAAGAACATAAATTAATTTCTGTGTATACTTTCCACATTTCTTATTCTCTTTGGATGAAATTCTGTATAGATCTCCACATAATGCCATTGTGAAATTGTGAGTTTCATAAAAATATGTGCAATGAAAGCCTTACTGTACTTAGGAGCAAAAAAATGTGCCCTTATTTTCAACTTTTTTTCTCCCCCCTCCAGTCTGGATAAATTTCAGTCCCGAGATGTCCACAGACGTTTATTGAGTCAATGTGAGTTTCATGAAAATAAGCAGAATGAAAGCCATACTTACAGGTGTAAATAAATTTCTATCCATCCGTTACACATTTATTGTCCAGTTTGGTACAAGAAATCAGCACACGGTGATGGTGAGCACTTTTGTGTTTTATGAAAATTGGCACAGGTAAGGCCATATATTTTTACGGGCATACGTTACATTATATTTATACTGCAAATGCATGTGACATTTTGAAAGTACTCTCTGACAGAGTGCATCATTTGCAGTCTGGTTGGATGTGTCACTTCTTGGAGGTAATACATCAGTGTGGGTTTTTTATACACCAGCATTTGAAAAACTGGATGTGCATTGTCTCAGGTGGAAGGGAAGAAATGGCATCACTGGACGCTGGTAGAGACCAGCTCTTTTTAAAAAGCCCATCAGATCAGATCCTTCTTCTCCCTTTGTTTGGATCCTGTTTTCAAAACATACTGACAAGGAGATGTTGTGTGCATTGCATTACATCAGTTAAATATATGGGCATTATTTTATATGACAATTGTTGAAGTCACTTCCTGTCCACTTGCTTAATTGACGTAATTTTAACATTCAGTGAGCAGCATGTTTCTTAGAAGTAATGTGTGTGCTGAAGAAGAATATTTCCAGAACTTTCTTTACATATGGTATAGTGAGCTAAAACATGCAGATGCTGATGTGTGGCAGTGAGCACTTCACTGCCTTCCATCACAGTGAAGAGTGACACAACTTGTCAGTTAAATAACATCCTTGCATTGCAAATAGAAGTCAGTTGTGTAGGATTTGAATTTTTCACAGTGGCAACTATGAAGAGTATGTTTTCAGAATGTGGTACCCTGTTGTTTGGTGTATAGGTCCCCTTGCTGTGTAGCAGATGGTAAGTTCTTGATACCTTTGTACCAGATGACATTGTCACATTGTCACAGCTCAGGAGACATACATTTTGTAGCAAAACTTCTATTTCTGTCATTTAAATTCCATTTATGTGCAGTTGTGCTTCTGTGTGGCCTACATTCATCTGAAGGTTAATCCCCAATGGTCTACAGTATTTTTTATGTGAATGGCTCCTTGACTGCAGTGACTGCTTGGCATTCAGTTCCTTTTTCAACCCTAAGAACTACGTTACATTTCTTTACATGCCTTCACAGGGTGTCCCTTTTATTGTGTCCCTGAGCATGTGGGCTGTCATAGGATGTTCTTTTGGATGCAGTCTGCCATTCACAGGGACATGATAATAACAACATTCTGTATTTATGCATGTCCATATGTCACCAACAGCATCTTCCTCACATACTGGAAGCAGTCTCTGATGCATCGTTTCTAATCCATAAATGTAGAAAGAAAATGCTACATTTAAAAACTGTGAAATTTTCATTTTGTTTTGTTCACATCTTACATATGTGCTTTAATGACATGCAATATAAGCTGGTGTTAAAGATACAGGTCCTCCTGTGATGTGCTGTGTTGTTGGGTGAGTTGTTTCTGAAGTTACTAGATTGTAATACCTTAATTTTTCAGGATCAAGTAGTTTTCTTAAACTACTTGACCCTGAAGATGAAAGCATTGGAGTCCTTCTATATGTCAGGAGCTCTTTACCAGCTAACATGATGTCCCATCCCAGAAGACTTGTGGCTCAGTACCTTTGCTTTGAGAATTTCAAGTGTTGCATAAGCTGGTGTTCTCTTTCCTGCAGGCAGTGAACCAGAACCACAGTGTAGCTACCAATGGACCTGCCACCGAGCCTCCTATTACTGAGGTCAGTCATTAGTTGTGGTCATTTACCTACTGAATGTCAGTCACACACATGTGCGCGCACACACAGGCACATATGGGAAGGAAATATTTTATTATGAGCTTCTTTGAGCATTGCAGAACTTAAAGACATTGTAAATCATTAATGAAGGGGTTACAGTTACAAACAAAGGCTTGAAGTGTGTTCAGGAAGTTGCAGTTATGAGTGTGATTCAGAATAGTACCATAGCAAATGTAAGAAGAGTCATGATTTTCTTAAGTTCATTCTTGATCTGCTTTTTACATAAAATATGATTTTGTAAATCCTAAACTATCAGCACATGCTAATGTAGATGACACTCTCTTTTTACTAATTCGATACATTTCAGTCACTTGAACCATCAGGAGGAACAACATATATATATATATATGATTTCTGGAATTAAGAAGCTAACACATTAATTTGCATCAGTTTTTGTCCTGTTTTAAACAGTTCTTTTACTGAAATCTTTCAAAATAGTAGTTTAGATGCCTTCATCTTCAGGATCAAGCCATCAGGCTGATTGAGCAATGCGGATGAAGGCACTGCCATCCTTCAAAACATAGGAATAACTCACCCAGCACTGGCATCACATCCCAGAAACCTTGAATGCTCCCAAATCCCACACGTTTTGTAACAAATAGACACCATCAGGTAGATGAGATAGAATCGACACAAGCTACAAATATAGTTAAAAATAAGCGGGGTGTGGGTAACAGAAGAAAATAGGGACCATGTGTAAATTAAAAGACAAAGCATGAATCAAGTTGTCAACAACTAAGTGACCAACACATTCTAAATGAAAGGTTAAAGGACCTATGAGGTTTTAACACATTCATCGTATGAAACACAGCCATTTAGACTGGTGCTGCAGCAACAGTCTAGACTTGTATTTGTGATATGCCTGTTAAACATCCCAACATGTTTTTTTGTGATATCCTAAAGCCACCCATGCAAGTGCCACAAGAATACCTCAATTTGGCCATACCTGCTTCCTTCCAAGTGTTTGATTGTTTCAAAAAATAAGTCACAAAACCAAATCAGACAATATCTTTGATAGTCTAAACACAATCCTTCAAAACTTTGGGAATCACTCACAATGCAGGACACTTGGATCCTCAGTAATACCACTGTGAAAACCTCAAATCTCACATGTAAAGTTTAGTTGAATGCAGACTTCAAGCTGTTGAATTTCATGATCTGACTCATAATTAATGCAGGGAATGTGAAGGATATTAAGTGTAGCTGTTTAGTTTAACTTTGTATCATGTGAGTTATCATAAAATGTCCTGTGCTTAAAACCTGTTACTCTAGAGAGCAGACAGGGGTGTGCGCTGATGTATACACATCTTAGTGTTGGCACTAATGCATTGTGAATTGAATTCTGCCCTCTTGATACATCTTACACATTGTCTTGTCTTCCATCTGTAATTACAGTAGTTACTAATAGTTTGCTACAGTTCCCCTTTACTAACTTGCTTGGCAAACTTTCAGTCCCCTTCTGCATCACCACAACCTTTGTCTGAAACAACATTGTTGGAGAAAAGGCCCAAGATTAGAAAGAAAAAGGTAGGAGATGGAATGGAATTTCCACCTACCAGTAATTTGTGTGCATCTTGTGTGTCTTCACTTTTCAGTTAGCACCAAATGAGTAGCCAGCATGAAATATTTATGCATGTCATTTTGAAGTGATGAATGTGTAAAGCAAGGACAGTAGTTCCATCAGTGTTCTTGCCACCTTAGTGCACTGTCTAACTATGTCTTCTTGTTTTCCAAACAGACAACTAGGGAAGCTTCTGCTAAGCGTCGAAGGTTTACAGGTAACTTTGTAATGTCAGCTATCCTAAAATGTGGCTGGAAATGGGAGGCAGTTGTAATATTTCAAATAAATTGCTTTGCACTGTGTTGATTTTTGTCCTTCAGTGACTCTAAAACATGGAACTATATACCAGACTTGTGGCATGACAGTAGCACAGTTGAAAACAATGTTCCAACTACAGGGGAAAGAAAGTCGAGCAGTGGAAAATCAAAACTCCTCATCTCCAGTATTGAATTCATTTGATACAAAATTAATTTAAAACCCACTTCCTGTTTCATTTATGTCACTGATGACTGATTACAAGCTTTGACAGTTATTCACTCTTGGTGTTGAATCTGTTTTTGAGTGTCACAGTGTGCAGCTGTGGGTGGTGCCACTGATGTTTCAGAGGAACATGCTGCCTCTGTCTTCAGGGTTGACATTAGGAGACAGAAGCACAGTGTTCATCTGAAATGATGACAGTGTGGCCCTCTTTTGCAATGTGCCATTGTCAAAAAACAGAAGAATCAACATGGGTAATGATATACAAAAACATGTTTTTTTGTATGAGTACAGCATTTTTATAACTAGTTGGAAATTTTCCGTAGCCTTCATACTTGCTGTCAGTAAAAGCACATTATACAGGAGTGGTGATGGAAGTTAGTGAAGTTACGGGGTTTAGTAGTGTGTCATAATCAGTTGTATGAGGAACATTTACTGAAGTAAAGAACCACAATTATTTTTATTTTAAGATGAGACATCCCCATTGGTGTTAACAAAACACAACTATGTATGTTTAAATCAGTCACACACACAGTGCTAATGTTATCAGTTTATTCACAGGTACATGTTTTGGCTCTAACTGTGAGCCATCATTGAAGCGTTTTATAAAATTTGATGCAGGAAAAATTAATTGGATCCGGTAGAGTGCTCATAACTAATATAGTGCCACATGTATATATATTTTTTATATTTTATTAACTTGCCAAGTTTTTGTTTTTTTAACCCTTCATTTTTTTATGTCAGATATGCATTCCACAGCTGATGATGATCCTTCAAACTTCATGCACATTTAAATGGTTTTATACATTTATCATGTATTTTTAATGTGAACATGGAGATGTCTTTCTTATGCAGTATATAATTTTTTCCTGTATCAGAGTTTATAAAAGGCCTCATAATGGCTCACAGTTAGAGCTGACACATGTGGCCGTGAAAAAATTTATAAAGCTAACAATGTGTTTGACTGATTTTAATATATACACTTGTGAAAGATCTGCAGGCTCTAAAAGGTAAACAGCAGTTACTTGTTTAGCACAGCCACCATCTTTTGGGTTTGCCAGCTGCCTTTACATGTCATTCTGCAGGGAATTTACTTCAGTTTGGTGTGTATTTGTTCATACCTGCTAGGTTGTTAACACTTTCAGTGCAGTAAGTGAACATACCGATGCTAAATTTTATTACCACAAAGTGTGACAATCTGTTTGACCATGCAGCTTCACAAACACTTATCCTTTGAGTGCAACAGTTGGAATTGTCCCCACAAATTTTGAGAGTTGGTAGATGCAACTAACTGTGAGCAAAAGTGAAACTCCCTAAACAAGAGAGAGAGAGTGGAAAGTCATTAGGAAATTCATAAAGTGCCTGATAGCATGTTGTGTAATATCACAATCATTGTTTACAATGAATAACTAAACTAGTTCTTTGTGGACTTATTTAGAAACTGTTATACACCATTTACAAAATGCTATGTCACCTTTTGTGCATTTTTTATATTTCATCATTTTTCTGACTACGCAGATATGTAAAATATAACTACCAAAGGTACTGGAAAAGCTTTCAGTTTTTTATGGATAATTGACATTGGTTTGCATGGCAGCATGGAAATTTAATTATGTGGAACAGTGTTCAAAGTAACTATTTCCATCCCATCAGTGATACCGATGCGGCCAATACTATTTCTTGCTAAAGAAACTGGAACCCAAAATTTTCACATTTGAGTAGAGCACAAAAAATAGAAGTTTTAAAGATATAAAAGTACTTTACACATCGAGGTCATATGCAGAGTGCCTCGGTTCTACCTGTTCTCGTAAAAATCAAAAGTACCATAATTCGTTGATTTTTTAAGCAAAGGCTGCCAGAAAAGTTTGAACGTGGAGATTAGCTGTTTGCACACCTCACTCCATTGATCATTGTGTTGCTGTTTCTGTTGCTGTGGGCTGTCCTGTTGTACCATAAAATATAACACCTAAATTCCACGGGGTATTTCAAATTATAAGCATTCCTGAACTTTGCAGTCAGTACTTCCTTAACAGTCCATTCTTGATGGGAGTATCTCTGTGTTCCTGATTCAACTCTGCTTCTTGGTATACCGACATCCTGCAGGACATATTCCCTGCTTCAATAAGCTGTGTGAACTAATGGCTGATGCATGTCTGGTGCCTGGTGTTTTCAACTTACAATAGATTCTTTTGTCATATTCTGCATGATTAGATCCTTTTCATGAAAACTTTGTTCTCCATTTCATTATGTTGGCCATCATTAAGGCTTACATATTCAGTATTTGAAGATTACTGTCTTCTGGGATGTGATGCCTTGTAGTCAGATTTGTTCTGTCATTTCGGGTATATCCATCATTCATCTACCCTGATCTGAGGCTTGTGGTTCCTCTGAAATGTCTGTATGTATTTACCAGATGAGACTATAACTTCCCGAAAGACTGTAATCTTCAGTCACTACCATGAAAATCTCATAGCTCCTATATTCATTATTTGGGGGAGGGGAGGAAGAGTGTGGGCTGGCAATGGTGACATGGATATTAATTCCACATATAAGATTGCTTGTTGAAATTTCTTGTTGAAATGTATGTATGAGGAATGGTCAATAAGCAGGTTCCCTGCATCATCAAAATTAAACAAGAATTCATTACAAAATTAAATGCAACTCTTTCAGTTGAAATGTCATTATTTTTCACCATGATCCTCTAGCATATTCACGCATTTGTCACAGCATGGCACGAGTTTTAAAAGTGTATCACAGTATAACTTTTCAGTCAGTTACTTCAACTTATGCATAACTGTGGAACTGGAAATGACTGCCTGTACATGGCTGTGATGGCAAGAGCACAATTTCTACTCTGACAGAGTTTTTAAACTGCTGCCATGCTATGACAAATGCATGAATATGCTAGAGGATCATGGTGAAAAATAATGACACTCCAGTGCAATACATGAGCAACATGTATGTTGTAATGACTTCTCATTTAATTTTTGTGGCCTAGGAAACATTACTTATTGAACATCCTTTGTAGGTTCTGTTGAACTGTATTCTTAGTTATGGAGTGTAGCAGGTGACATTGAATGTTGCTTGATATCAGTAGATGGCAAGTAAAAAAAGTATTTTCATTATGGCTTTGTTGCATACACCATAGTCAGCACCAGATTGTAATTTTCATTAAACCTGTAAAATATGGAGTTGTCCAAATGCTGTTAGTTATTCATGCCTTCTTGCCTATCTCACATTATAAGTCACTGGACAAAATATGGACAATAGTCTGAAATGTTTGAGAGGAAGAGAAGCATGGAAGTGCACTGCTGGTTCTGCCATTGGGATATATGAAACAGAAACTTGTATAAGCTTCAGTAGTTTAAGGCCTTAAAAACAAGGAAGAAGAGAAAATGCTATGCCTTGTTGATACCTCCACTGCATACCCTACACGTTGTGTTGCTATGGTGTATTGCACTGTCTGCGTAACCTTATGATGATGCAACATCAACATACTATGGCAGGAATTCCTACAGCTCCAGATATGAAAGGGGTCCATGTTCAGTTTAAATAACAATAGTCCCTGTTTATTTTAACATGCCACCATTTTGGCAATACAGATATTTTCCAAAGTCCTCAGCATGCCCAACTGTTGCTTAAAAAACGTAAAAATGTAATTAATTAAATTAAAATCCTACAGGTGAGAATAGAAAGACCTCTACTGGTGTTTTGTCTGCCAGATGGTTTGTTTGTGTATGTTCTTAATTACACTTATACAAGGACATTGTTTTTTATATGACAAATTACCCCACTCTTCACTCACATGATTTTGCATAACAGGTAGTGCAACGCTCACTGCTTAACCAGTTTGCTGTGAGTTGGGGTCCACACATGTTGTATTTCAATATATTGCAGTTAATATTAAGTTTTTGCTTATATTTAAAATGACATCCGTTAGTGTTTTCTTGCAGCTCGCAAATGCACATCACATCTAATGAACACATTATGCATTGCACATTGAGGTTTCGTAAGTTAAGCAAGCTGACAGGCCATGACGTGACAGTTTTCAGATAAACCAATGTCCCAACAGTTCTTTCAGTATAGGTTCTACAAAGTTCTATTAAGTTGGTGTAGATGGTTCAACAAGTTCTTGCAGTGGGGTCTGAGGAGTTGAAGATGTGTCAATTCTTTGCACTCTGCACACCCCACACCTCCTGCAGAAAAAAATTTCCTTTATGTATAATGTGTACTTTCTTCTCTAATTGGCAGGGTGGTTCCGGAAAAAAATAACTCCAAAGAAGAAGGTTAAACAAGACTCCTGAACTGAACAGGGCATTTCTAATATTGCCCTGTGCTGTGCGTATGTGTAATTTCACATTGAAACTCCGTGTATTCAGGAGTGTTTGTATGGTTGCATGCTGTAGTGTGTGTGTGTGTGTGTTGAGTGTGTATCGGTAGTGACTTCTTTGCAGACTGCTGGGGAATTGGGTTGTGTGTACCATGGTGCTTAATAAAAAAAATCACTGTATTTGTATCATAGATTCATTATGTGGCAGAACTGGACATACATGCAGGAAGAGACGTTGTGTGGGTTTCTTGGTGTGATATATGTACAAGAAGTGGGTTTCCTAAGTTTTTGACAACTCACAAAGATGGATATTGAGGAATCTGTTCCTCAACAGGTCTGAGAGTACTTATTTCTCAATTTCTTTTCCTTGCTTTAGATTCCTGTAACTTTTTATATGAATTAACATTTGATTGGTGTTAATAGGCGGTACATTGGGTTAGCATTATTAACGTAATGCCATTGGTGTAGTGAGTAATGAGCACATATAAGAAAATATTTTTAATAAAATAACAATCTATTCTTCTGTAAATTACAATGATCAGTTTACAGAAGTTTTTTCACCTCTCAAATTGCAGTATTTTATTTTGAGTCCCCACATGGGCACAGACTTCTTGTCTATGTAACTCTTTCATAATTAAATATTATTTCATTCAATGCATGTTAACAAATTGTATCTTAGCAGGAGACACAATATGATTCATATAAGCAGAAATTGTGTGGGTTGAGAGTTCATCCACACACACACAGTTAAGGCCTGTGTTGAATACTGTCAGCAACTGAACATGCTCCATATGGAACATTTTCCAAATGCACTAGACAAAAGCCAAATGGCTCAAAATATGAAATCATCCATATGAATTTTCCTGCATTTGCATTTAGAACAAAGCAAATGTTCATAATGTTACAAATTTTTATTGTTGGCTGAATGATGTACCTTTGTATACTTAGTTTGGAGTCACCATTACTTACAAGAGAATAAAGATTGTGCAAATAGCAGAAACTTATTTTTCATAAGCAAGAAGTGACCAAACGTTTTCTTGTATTGTGACTGACACACATAAGACATACAATTGACCATTCCTAAAACAAACATTTCATCATTCACATTAGTGTTCACAGACCTCAAAACTGAATGCAACATGTATGTCTGGAAAAGTGTCCCCCCCCCCCTTCCAGTCTGTTCACCAGCATACAGTGTGGTTTAATGCATATATTGCTACTGCAAATGTTACAGCTTTGCTAGTGCTGCAGGATGAGAAATTCCCGCTGTTAGACCCAAGTAGCCGTGCACAGGCAAAGGTAGCAAACATGATTCGTTTGTAATGTCTTTCAAATACAATAACTACCATGGTCTTTTACACAAACGTACGTCAGCACAATCTATTTATTCTATAGTATGGCTACATGTTTCGACTAGATGTTAGTCATCTTCAGGCCCCTACACTTACTTTACCAGATGCTTTGTCCACTTTGGGATC
>Ga0136643_10006001_pt1 | contig 17316 bp, 11 predicted proteins | sample TergutLab28metaG_FD_96883 | JGI IMG/M metagenome (GOLD analysis project Ga0136643, IMG submission 96883) | Labiotermes labralis P1 segment gut microbial communities from Petit-Saut dam, French Guiana - Lab288 P1 (version 3) (version 3) | ecosystem: Host-associated > Arthropoda: Insects >... | reverse complement strand
TTTTAATACTTTATTTTATATATATATATATATATATATATATATGTAAAACTCTCTTACTGAAACTCAATGACAAAAAATGTGTTCAGATGGAAGACCCAAACTGAATATTGGTTTAGATTTATAGCCATATTTCTTAAACTGTACGAACATTGTTGCTGTAGTCATCATCATTTAAAAACCATACACACAAAGTACTTGCAGGGTTTATGTTTTCCTGTTACAGAATGTACTTCAGTGTTACTAATGGACGTTACATTTGGCAGGTTTAGAATCATAGTAGCACTAAACAGAATATTTTAAAACTTTTACTCTGTGGACATGGAAAGTCTCACATTATTCATATTAATTTTATTTTAACTTTGCACCTTTTCTCCGCAACCTTTTCTTTTAATTTGTATCTCCTGTTGTTGTAACCTTTTCAGTGGCATGAAGTGAACCTCTTAATGGTGGTATTTGATGTAACATCTGAGTTGTCTCTCAATTCAGTAAGCGAGTGGGTTGCCCTTGTACATAATTCTATGCCTGATAAGGCTACCTCTACAACTGCTGGTGTTCTATTTGGAAACAAGACTGACTTAGTTGACCGGAGAGTTGTAAGTCCTAAGGCAGGATCTGCTTTGGCAGAGAAACTTGGCCTCGTGTATTTTGAAGGATCTGCAGTAAGTATTTAGTTGTTTTTCATAAATGCAGACATTGGTCTCAAATCATTACATAACATGGCGTATTGGAAAACCTAAACCCTCTGTGTGATAAAGCAGCCAATAGAACTGAAATTAGAAAGGAAAATGTATTTAATGGAGATCTTCAGGAATATGTGGGGAAGAGAAATATTTGAAGCAATAGTGCACATGGAAGTGGGTTTGTATGGGAGGTATTATATTTACTTACTTTTTATTTTGTGGTTTGTACTTTGGATGCGGTCAAATCAAATCCTAACCAAGACTGGGTATCCTCACTTAAAATAAAATGATATGACATTATTAAATAATGTTAGAAGCAAGCAAACTTTTCATTTTCTACTGCAGGTCACAAACCCAGCAACACAGGCTGTGAAGCAGGATTGAATTTTGTTAACTGGTACCTTCATGGTATGCATGTATGAGAAACAGTTAGGTTGCACTCATTCTATTTAGCAGTGTAACTTGATTTGAACATGGTGGATATATGTCCTCTCATAATAACAGGTTTCCCATGTTATCTATGAAGTGTCAATTCATGATGAAAGTTTGGTGTGTGGTGTGCTATGAGTGCAAGTGGTGTTACTGGGCTAATTCTTCTTTTGAGACCATAAATTTGCACCAATATATCGCATTCTGATATTATGTGTGTTATGGTGGTACAACATGTTTTGTGTACAGAGCGTGTTTGGTGTCGGAATAATAAGCAGAGGATGTTTGCAAGATCTGAACTAGTGCAGTTTTTACCTGTGATGCATCTTTAGAGAGAAAGGGTATGAAAATAATCCTCTCGTTAAAGATGTTCTGAAAGAAAGCATTCAGAATATAGTGTTCAAAATTTCTGCAGCCAATCTTTGATGTGAAATGAACAATGTGTTTTTTAACTGTGGCATGTGTGCAAGCCAAAGGAAACAATTTGTAGCATCATTTTTAAATATGGGGACTAAAATGTAATATTAATTGCAATGCATTGAATTAAAACAGGTGGATTGTGATTCAGGCAAGTGGAATAGTGAAAATTGCTGTGCCATCTGTCATTTTGCAAACTGGTCAAATTGAAGAATGATGGGAGTTCTCAGAAAAAATACTGCTCTTGCACAACATCCATAAGACAGAAAGTCATTTGTTTATAACAGTGTACTGTAACAGAGTGAACATATCCCTGCTGTGATTGTGTACTGATGTCCAAAAACTACTTGTAGACAAATACAATTAAGTATATTTTATTACAGATTTTTATTCTCAGTAATTATCTCCCATACAAGGATTAATTTTTCTGGCAAGAGTTTAATGAGTGTTGGAATGTACTTTATATTAAGTATGCATGTACATTCTTTCATATGAAAACTGATATTTTTAGTGCATATTTTTTCTGTGATTAATTTCTACAGTTGCATATTTCCCTTGTCTGACTAACACATTAGCTTTTTTACAGAAAGAAAATCAAGGGATTGAAGAACCATTTTTCCTGTTAGCACATGAATGGCACAAGTTATATAATGAGAAGAAAAGTGCCTTTGACCTTATTTCATGAGGGAATATATAAAGCTACAAGGTATGTAATAATTCTAATAAGAGACAACATAGAGAAGTATGAATTAAATACAGTGGAACATCAGTTGTATGTATTCTTTGTAGGAAATAATAACACACTACATACGCTGAGTTGTGATTGAAATGAAATAAGATATAATGATTTCATTGCAGCATTTTTCAGTGATATGACTTCACACTACTTTTTGCTGCTGCTGCTGCTACTACCACGGTTGCGCTTACTTCCTCTTCGAGTTCGAGGTTCACTTGGTGTAACATCAAGTGCTGGATGACTACTATTTCCCATCTCACAATTCGAACTTCCATTCAGGAAGTAGGTGTTATCGTGCTGCAACACAACACAGAAGAAACATATACAGTTGTGCTTCTTATTGCACTAAATTTTTTGGTATTGTGTAGATTATTTTTATTCTTAATTTTATTTTTGGGTCAAAATAAATAAATTCATAATTAAATCACCTAACATGTGGTATTTTTTCGAGTTAAAATTATTTTCCACTATCATCATCATCATCATCATCATAGTCATCATTCTTATTGTCATCATCACTGCTGTTAATTACATTAATTAATTAAATTAACAGCAGCAGATACAAAATGGAAAATGTAAACTGACATCCTGCATCAGGTGGCTATTGAGCGGCTAACAGTCATTGGGCTAGTTAAATGGCCTATCGTTATGGAAGCTGAGTGTTCATAACTGTGCTGACAACTGTTCACCCTGGAACCTATCCTGAGCCAGAGGAATCCATTGTACATTCTTATTACTTGATTCCTTAAACTCCTTCACAATATTATTACTCTTACCCATTGCCTACATCTCCTTTCAGTTTTTCTAACTAAAATGCTTTTTATAAGTCTCATCTCAACATATTTTTCTCCCCCAATTGCATCTTTCATTATTTGGTCTACTTAAGAATAATTAGGGAAGAAGATAAATTATGAATTTTCTACATTTTCCTGTTACTGTCAGTCTGTTTCATCAGGTTTTTTTTTTGTGTACTTTATCAAATTCCAAATATTTGGGACATACTAATAAGGAATAAAATTTTTTTAAATAACCCAACAGCTCTGAAAAACAGTTTTACCCTCACTCACCAAAGTGTTGTGCTGTAGGTTACGTGCAAGTGTGCTGTACAGACCAGATGGGAAGTTGGAAGGCTGGAATTCTTGCATTAGTGGTAGTTGGTCCAGACAGTTTGATACTGCGTTAAACATTTTTTGTGCTGTGGTTTCATCAGACAAGCAAGGCAGTGCAACCTCTCGTGTTGGTAGAACCAGTTCTGCTGAAACTGCTGCGTTCAGTAGTAGCTCATTGCCATCTAAAGCAAGAGAATTGTTCTTGCATTTTAAGTGTAAAACTTTTGCAGTATATAAACTACCTGTTGTTTTGTTGCCAACTTGCACTGTTTTGTTGTAATTTTTTTATTATTCTGTAATACCCCCTTAATTTGTGTATGATATGTCTACTTCTACTTGTTTACACTTACCACAGTAATTCTGGGTTTACATCACACAGGCTGAGGGCACATTTCAGTGTTTCAGTACACATGCCCACTGTGACCACTGACGTGGCTGTGGTACGAAGACCAAGGGTCATGCGCTTAGAACCATTGATGACCACTGGACTCATCAGGTGATGATGAATCTTCCATACTTTTCTTAAGGTTTCATGTTGCACTGCTTTTTACTTGTAATCAAGCAGTCTCATGAGTGAGATGCTCAGAACTGATTGGACGAGTCCGGCGGCAGGAGAGGTACCTAACTAGTTTCTCATCTTGTAACTCAAAGACACCAAATATACACATAGTAAAACCACTATTTGGAGTATGTGGAGGTTATACTGCAGAGCCACCTCCTCTGTCTTTCTCCTTCAAGTATCGAAGTTGGAACCAAGCTCTGAGTGGACAACATCTGAGATGTGTCCGACCAGAGGTGCCCATCTCTAGGATATAACGCACCTTCATGACTGATCACTCCTTTTTAATATTTGGATAAACATAAATTGAAATGGATTTTCCAAGGATTTGTAAAATCAATCATGTATGATGCTTTTGATGCTAAACAGGGAATTGTAATAAGATTTATTATTTTTGCAGTCTCTCATCATTGAGTGTGAACAGAGTAGTAACTAAAAGGTAATGGTAAATTTTGCCCTTTTAACATTCCATTATGACTCGGGTTTGGTGTGAGTGCAAGATGGAGGCAAAGGTAAGGTAAAGTTCACCCTAAAACAGGCCATGAAGGCCTGTGGGGGAGTAGAGTTGTATCTTTGCTCTTTTTGTAACCTTGGTGCTAGATGGGATTGGTGTTCAGCGCTATGCCTCAACCACTTTACCCCGGGAAAGAGACACTGTACCTGTTGTATGGGAGGGTGAGTGGGGCACAGGGTCGGTCTGGACGAGTGCGGTAAATCTCACTTTCACCGGGATTCGATCCCCAGACTTCCAAGCTTGTAGTGAGTTGCTGTATGGACTAAGTTATCCAAGCCCACACTTGATGAGGTAGGGTGGTTAATGTAATGCCCTGGCCACTTCACTGTTCAAAAGAGACTCAATAACCATTGCAGAGAAGGCTTGGAGTGCTGCTGGGCTGGTGTGGATGTGTATGGAAAATCTGCCCCCCCCCCACCGGAGTTCAAACCCCGAACCATCCAGCCTCAAGCAACTCTTCTATAAATCTAATGACACGTACAAATTTAGAACCATAATTTTCTGCAATAGGAAAATGCACATCCTGGACAAGTTATGCTTTAATGGACCATGTTTTGAAGTTACTTAAAAACAGGTGTGTTCTTTTATTACTATGTATTTATTTCTATCAAATGCTACTGTAGTAAGCTATCCATCTTGTAGTAGCAGTGAAGGAATATAGCTGAGAATAAATAATTGGATTTGGCAACATTAATCAAATAAGGTACATCTGTTTTACTGTACCTGACTCTAAAACAAAGTAGCCTGCTAATTCACTGATACTGTGGAAGGGTCCCTTTAGTCTTGTAAGTAGGTACTGGTCTCGTTCGTAGAGTGCCTTGCTTAGTGCAATGAAGAGCTGCAACAGTTATCTCATTTCAGTGACAGCAATACAGACTTACAAAAATTCAAGTCTTGTGTAATCGTCAATACAGCTACAGATTTTAAATGAAGTGTGCTGTACATATTAAGTTGCATCTCCAAGGCATGCTTTAATATTCTTTTCATTTATCTCAATATTTAACCAACTTGATGCACAAAATTTGTTTCACAATAATTTTTATTTCATGCCTCTACATGTTACAGTCAGCAAAACTTCAAAATTCTTTTCATGTTTTACATTGTAATTTTCAAATTTTCATGTGTTTCATTTTGCACTGTGAATCAAATAGAGTGCTGCACTATTTAAGGCATTGTTCAGTTGATAATTACCTGCTGATTGTTTAGCAGTTCCTCCCACTCTAAATGCCAGCATTGGGTTGGATAGATGTGTGCTGGCTGACCAAATAGCTGCGACTGACAGATGCTGGTTGATGATAAACAACCTAGCACCTCTAATTCATATACTGGCATGTCATTAGCTGCCAATAAAAGCATGTTGCAAATATTTAACTGTTGTAGTTTACTGAGTTTGAAGTCAACTTAACTATATAGCTATTCTAGGAAGAGTGTCTTCCCAATTGTGTGTGTGAAACTAGGAAATGGTATGTAGTCAAGCACAACTGTGTCACTGAGGTGTATTTAATGATTATATGATGGAACAACTACATGTTTCGACCTGTATTGGCCATCGTCCTGTAGTTGTTCCATCATATAATCATTAAATACACCTCAGTGACACAGTTGCGTTTGACTCCATACCATTTCCTAGTATATAGCTATTCACAAGTGTTAAAACATCAAACAACTTATAAACTTCACAAACCATACTCTAACATAACACATATTTTTGCAGTGGTGCTTTGTTTGCAAGATAGAATGATTATACAGCCATCCCTATACACTCTTCTGCTTTTGGTGAGAAGAGATTCAAAATGCAACTAGAGGTATAGTTTTTTTTTTTTTTAATAATTTTCTAGGTACTGCCTGTACTTGGACCAAGGTAACCACAAAGTGCATAAAGTGATTTTTCTCAAAGGTTGTCTATGTGTACAGCATGTGCGCAAGCTTAGTTGTAAACATAGCACAGTATTGCTGAGGTAAAGGTGACCCTGTGACATGGTATGAAGGCACAGAGGGGAAGTAAGGGTGTAGCTTTAGCTGAGTGTTTTGTATGATATAATTTTGATATGCCATATTTTTCATGCATTCAATCTTACCTTTAAAAATGTAAGTGAAATACAAATTTCTAGCCAAGTAACATGCCTGGAGATTTTGTTAGTGCACTTCCTCCCAGCTGGATACTACAGAAATCCATCTGAATCTGATAACGATGACCAAATGGAAGGGAAAATGGGTTGATGAGACATTCGCCAATGTCACATTTTAGTAATGGAGATGATGAACCCGGTAGATCAAGCGTTGCAGGTAAAGCTATGCGGAGATGCTCATGATCAATGTCACAGTCCAGCAGCCAAGTCTTGAACATACTGTCCAGCTCTTTCTCAGTTCCTGCAACTTGAGTTAATACTACAAACTCTACTGCTTTTAGGAAGTCTGTGTTGGTTTTTTGTTCTGGTTCATCTTCCTTGTTGTTTTCCATATCCAGGTTACCCAACAGATTATGTAGCTGCACTATCTGTAATGGAATGGTTTCTATATGATAATTTTCTTTATTTGAGGTTTGTATACATAACACATGTGGAAGAAATTAATTTTAGTGCTGATGTATATGAAATTAATTTATGTACTGAAAAAGTGAAACTGCTTATATATAAATGGAAATGATTCTGAGAAGGAAGTTCATATCAGAAATCCTCTTCAAAGTTGTAATCACTGAGGGGGACATATTTTCTAAATGAATATATTGAATATTCTGCAACTTGTCTGTGTAAAAGTGTTATATATATAATTGAATTGTTTTGCTATTAATACGATTGCAAGTGATCTCTGCCTTTGTTATTTGAGGCTTTCACTTTGAAGATCTATTCATACATAGAAGATTGTAGTAAAATGACTCATATAGAAATAGGCTGTGAGGCCATGGATTGGATTAATATGTCTCAGGATAAGGACAGTGTTGAGCTATTGTTAACATGGTGTTGAAAGTTTGCTTTTATAAGATTGGAGAGTGGGGGATTTCTTGATGGGGAACCATTATTTTCTCAAGAATGACTCAATTTCGTGGTCTGAGATATTATTGGCTTTCATTACTGGGACACATTTTTTAATGAAATGTGAATGACAGTGAATGTTTGATAAGAAGCTCAGATGTCCAGAAATATTTTTTTAAAATGTAATGTTAAAACATGAACATGAATTGTTATCTTTTTATCACATCATTTAAATTCATTTTTTCCTGATGATATCAGATTAGTTAATGTAAGTCGCAGATCCCACTTTCATATATTAATTTTAGGAGGAATCTTTAATTTTTTTGTGTTCTAAGCTATACATTACCTAGATTAAATATAAAAGTAATAAGTTATTTTGTGTGATGTAAGTCTTGTCTGATTGTACCAATTGCTAAGATCAGTACTTTATTACACTCTATTTCTATAGTGTGTAGTTTTTTATATTTCTGTTTGTACTGAAAATACTGAATTTTTCCACCCTGAAAATTATGTTATTTAAAAACACAGTATGCTTGCTTGTTTGTCAGAATTACCTGAATCTTCTTAAGCTTTGAAATGTTCATAGAATTCGCAGCTTCTTCCACACATTGTTGAACATTAGAACCATTCTTTGCAGTCACAATTGTTATCTGTAGTTGTGGAGGAAACTGCCATTTGTTGTTACAATACTGAAAGAAGAAGAAATAATTTATTAATATTTGCTTCTTTCATCCTGTGTGGAATATGTTGCTGTTTTGATGAAGAAAGCAAAATTTCAGTTCAAGTCAAGCTAACAAGGTGGTAAGAATTATATCACAAATTAAGACTTTTTCAGGATGAATAAATTACACTTTATTTTCTCTTATATAGTTGAAAATAAACTTGACATTCAAACAAAATCCTCAACTCCATCACATTTCTGTGTAGTGTTAAAGAAAGTTAATTTTGTGCATTGATGTACTTGTCATTAATCTGAAAGTAATGAAACCTTACATAATGTAAATGAATACTGCTCATAGTTATTACCTGTATGTCTGAAAGTAATTATTATCTATACTGGTTTAGTTTCGAAAGGATCAGCACAGTTTTATGAGTGGTGAATATTTTTATGTATTACTTACACTGCAAACATAATGAATAAACTGTTGTGAGGAAGTGGAATTGTAAAAGTTTAGAATGAAACACTGGATTCCAAGATAGCCAAAATGAGGTGATAGTTGTAGCTAGCAATCTTCTTCCAGGTATTACTAGAATCGGAATATAAAACTGCTAATAGGACTGTTCATACTCACATCATCCCATGTAAGTTTTCACATTAATTAAATTTTGAAAAACCGACTTGATATGAAGAATTTTGTACTGTGTTCAAGCTTTGTGCAATTGTACGAAATACTGCACCTCATTAGTATTTACAGAAAGGCAGGGATGAACTCCTGTTCTGACACTGCACTTAAATGTTGTTCAAATGTATCTGACACACAAATCTTGAGTTCCATGTTTATGTAATGTAAATTACAATTTGGTCTTTGATTGGTTGACCACAAAATGCCTTGTTCAGAGAAATTTATATGGAATTTGTTGCAAATAAATTATAATTGTTAGAGGCTTCTTTGTGTACTTTCCTTATTCCTGGAAATCAGTATCCCATCTGTGTTCCAAGTGCATTTATCACTTCCAAGAAGTGTGTTATTATGAATAACAGTTTCAGTCTTCAGCTGGAACTTCATCTCTGACTTGCACTAGATCAGACTTAAAAATTGATGTAGATTAGATGCCCCTTTTAGACCTAACATAATTTCACATGACAGTTAAAAAAATGTATAAGCAGTTTTATGGAACTCAACAGCATATTGTCAAAAAAGAAATGGGGAGGAGGTGTCACACATAACTATTTAAGAAAAAGTAAAGTTATGTATGCAACTAAGTACATTATCTTGAGAGGAAGAAACTGATGTATTTGAGCAAATGTTTGTGTGAATTAGGAAGTTTTTTTTATTATTAAAAAATACAAGAGTCTTAACTCATAATCATTGACTATCAAAGTTTTTTATATATCAGGAATTACCTGAATAGAATAAAGTACTTATTACAGAATGTAGCAGAAACAACAAAATTAAAGCTACATTGCAGGCTCAATGGCACACCAGAGTGCTAAAATTTAAACTGCTGAATACGTTGTCATGTAAGTAGAGTTTATGAAAAATTGTTCATATGAGTAGTTAGGTAAACTGGACTTTAAAACTTAGATGTTATTGCAAATATCTTTGTAGTTGCATACATAAATTTCAACTGTATTAGCTCACCATCTTACCATGATTTCAGATTTAGACTTGAAATCCTCCAGTAATGTTTTTATTGCCAGATAAAGATAGTCTTTAAATTCCTGCAAAGATAACCTTTCACTGAGTTTAGCCTGCAAAAAAAACCATAAAGAATTAAATAGCAATAATTTTTTATCAAGGGAAAACAATAGAATTTCTGTATTTTACATCACAGAAATAATCATTTCACAGTAATTTACTTTACCTGATATGAAAGAGAATTAAAGGCAGCTACAATCTTAGCAAAGTTTCCTCGGATTGTATCTAGACTGTACACATTTTGGAAGTTCTTGTTAATCACTGCCAATCCAAAAGCAGGAATGCGACAACCTCCTCGAATTGAACAAGCCAGTACCAAAACATTTTGCACAGCCTATAAAAACAAAACATGTATAAAAACTCATGTTTAAAGTGGTTGCATTAAGCTTTTCATTTGTGCTGATTATGGAAGAAATACCATTATAGTGTTACGCATTTGTGTTGAAGTCATTGGATGTCCAACATCAAAAAGCAAATAATGAGCTGGTTGGCGGCTAAATGCTGTTCTGTTATTTGGCTTATAACGACTCATATTCGTCAAATGTTAGTTTTGCGTATAAACTTAAAAAGTAGATTAAGACAATAGTTTTGCCTCCAAAGAGAATAATCAAACCATTCAAACTTCCCACGACGAATGACGATAGTCACGTGTAATGATGGCAGTGCCATCATCGTATGTGGAGAAAACATGAAGTAATATCCGGGATCGGCTGGGTGTCAGTGAATAATACTGTGATACACACTATGCAATATCCAAATAATCCTCGCTTGTTGTTGAACCTGTCATTTTCTTGATGAAGCTATAAAGAGTACAAGAAACGGCCTTTTCGTCTGTGATCGTCATTTTTGACTTGGGCCCCAGGTATAAGCATATTAAGTGATTGAATTTGGGTCTTTATTTTGTACCTATTTGGGTGAAAACTTCAAATATGGATACCACAATGGGAGCTGTGTATGTTTCCATTGTCCTCTAATATACTGGTGTATTTACAGAAATGGAGCTCCGAGTGGGGAATAAATACAGACTAGGCCGTAAAATAGGCAGCGGATCATTCGGCGACATATACCTGGGTACGTAAGGTTTAATATCCCGCAAAGTGAATGTGCATTTTAGATTCAGAATTAACTTCGTAGACTGGGATAGTACAGAAATGATGTTTGAGTAAGTGGTTTATTTGTTGTAGGAACAAATATATCTACTGGCGAGGAGGTGGCCATCAAGTTGGAATGTATAAAAACACGGCATCCACAGCTTCACATAGAGTCGAAGTTCTACAAAATGATGCAGGGTGGCGGTGAGTTTTGGTTAATGATTGAATAGTGTGGATTAGACTTTTTGCATTTGGTGTGTTTCATTATTGAGAAAATTGTGCCCGACGTACCTTGTACTTGCATGCGAAGCATCGTTAACTTTGTGTAATATTTTTCAGTTGGTATACCAACGATCAAGTGGTGTGGTTCCGAAGGTGACTATAATGTTATGGTGATGGAACTGTTGGGACCATCACTTGAAGATCTCTTCAATTTTTGCTCACGTCGCTTTTCCCTCAAGACTGTGCTGCTATTGGCTGACCAACTAGTAAGGAAATGATAGTTATAATAGTGCAGTGACTGGAGGATATTATTTTTGACCCATAGAACCATTCTTTGGGTGCAGTTACAAGTGTTGTATAGGCTGATGTAATCATAGGTAATCTCCCTGATTTTGGATTGTTTGTAATTGGTGATAGTTTGAACGTTTATTATAAACGAGTGATACGCTGAGTTTGTGTATAATCACAAGGAAGATTCCTTGTGTGCTCTTGTGTGCACAGGATGCAGGCTGGATGACGGAAATCAGTTTTATGTTATTACTAGTGGTATGTAGTGCTTGTTAATTTTTGTATCTCTTCCTGGAATTCATTATTTACCATTCATGTACCATTGACATGATCCATAAGAGGGGTTTGGATGGCTGATAGTTGGCTGATGGTGTTCTACTACTGCTACTACTACTACTACTACTAATAATAATAATACTCGTGTGCTCATAAGGGCTGTCTGGCAGGTGGGGACAGCTGGAGGGGGTGGGAATATGTTTCAGTTGCAGCAGTCAGACTTTGAGGGTGGGTGGGTGGTATTGCATGTGGGTATCAAGGCAGAAGATAATGCTGCAGGCATTCATAACCTTGGCACTAGTTGGAGGTGAATGGTCAGCATCATATTTAGCTGCTTTAATTATGCCTGTCCCATTTGCATGTATCATTCTGTCATGTACGTAAGGAAGATTGCTGTAGTGTCATGTTTCCTAAGGATTTAATCGTAGGTGATTCTTAAATAATGGGCAGAGACGGTCTTTTTGATGTTACCATAATAATGGCACAAAGGAGGAAGAAAGCTAATGTGTAGTTTACAGGGTTAGTAGGACTAATTAAATGAGACTTAAGTAAAATATTACTCAGAATTCCATTATAATTAATTGATATTTTATATTTGCTACATTACTGTTTGATGTTTTTCAAACACACATTTTGTCATAAGGTTGAGTGTAGTAATACTGGCGGTTAGTTTTGAAGTATTTTGTTGTGGCAGTGTGTTTATTCATTATTCTTTTGTTGACAATGTATGTTACTTTCCTAGCTGCATGATGAAGAAGTGTTTACACCTGTTTCTCTGGACCTCAAGATTTGAACGAAATTTTTTACCTGCCAGTTATGGTATTAATGATGGACATACAATTTATATTGGAACTCATTTTTTGACGTTCTGCTGACCGTGCATCTCAGTATATTTATCTCAGTATTTAACCAACTTGATACACTAAATTTGTTTCACAATTAAGTTTTATTTCATGCCTCTACATGTTTCGAGCACATGTACTCATCATCAGGAGGTCAAAATTGCATTACACAGCCTCTGGTATCAGGTGTGACGATACCAGAGGCTGTGTAATGCAATTTTGACCTCCTGATGATGAGCACACATGCTCGAAACATGTAGAGGCATGAAATAAAACTTATTGTGAAACAAATTTTGTGCATCAATTTGGTTAAATACTGAGATAAATAAATTGGAACTCATGTTGTATGATTGTTTTGAATTATAACACATATAATATTCTTTGAAATTGATATGTTTTGGTCTCTTTTTTTCAGATTTCTCGAATAGACTATATTCATAGCAGAAACTTCATCCACAGAGATATCAAGCCAGATAATTTTCTTATGGGCCTTGGTAAGAAGGGTAACCTTGTGTACATCATTGACTTTGGTTTAGCAAAGAAATACCGTGATGGTCGTTCACACCAGCATATACCATACCGGGAGAACAAGAATTTGACTGGCACTGCACGATATGCCAGCATTAACACGCATCTGGGCATAGGTACGTAAACTTACAATGTGCTCAGTTATATGAAAGAATGAAGGATATTAGTGCTTAGTTTGTTGGCCACTGGGACACCTGTATTTATATCACACTTGCTGTGGTGCTTTCCACATGCAGAGTGCACTGTGAGTACATACAGCAAAATCCGTTTAATCCAGTGTCTGATAATTTGGAAATTCTAATCCAGCATGTGAGAAGAGTAGGCCCAAGACTGGAAGTTTTGCCATTTACCAGAGAAAAGTTTCATCACTGAAAGGGGCAGATTTTATGGACATGTTCAGAAAGTCTTCCAAGAATGCGTACAGCAACATTTACAGTATCGCCTGACACGTCATCTGCTACTCCGTAAACTTCTTCAACTATAAAGACTTGTAGAAACACAGAAGAGGACCCTGATGGCCCTGAGTCAGCAGATGAAGGATGGAATGCGCCTGTGTTTAGATGTACAGTCCAAGTATAGGAGCTGTAATAAAAAATCACCTGTAAGGACTTGGCTTGGTATAGGTACCGTCTTATAATCAAGAATGTGCTGGCACCTCTCCTATCCCATGCGAGTGGTTTAATGGAATTTTGCTATATTAACCTTTAGACGCCTAACGTCAACTATAGTTGACGTACCGCACCGCTAACCTCCAAAGTTGCATTTTATATGTTTATTCAGCAAATGTAGGTACCGAATATTTTAAACATAGTATATACTCTCTGTTTTTTTCTCTTCAAAATGCAGTTTGTTTCATAATTCTAACATATTTGGTTCCTGTATTGTTCACAATTTATATACAGGGTGTGCTAAAATTTAAAAAAATAAATCCGGCACCAAAAGGTTAATCTGGAAAGATAGATGTAAACACTTTGTGTGATTTGGTTTTGGTGAAATACACATGTTACAGTTGTCCACTGTATTCCTCGTATTCAGTCATTGCCAAAATTTAAGTTGACCTGCACTTTTAAGTGGAGAATGCCCTGTGGTCTTAAGCTCTTTATTTTGCATTTATTTTTTCTCCAGAACAAAGCCGTAGGGATGACCTGGAGTCCTTGGGGTATGTACTGATGTACTTTAATAGAGGTTCCCTGCCTTGGCAAGGACTGAAGGCAGCTACCAAGAGACAGAAATATGAACGAATCAGTGAAAAGAAAATGTCGACGCCTATTGAAGAACTATGCAAAGGTTACCCAGGTGAGTCATACAATGACTGGTGGCTGAGTTTTCATTCTTTGGGCACTTGTTTTGAGTGATGAAATAGGTAATTCAGACATTTTGTTCATACAGAGATTTTTCAAATGCCATTTGATTTCTAAGTACAGGTGGTCCTTGACTTTCAGATATATGACTTTCATACAACCCACCCCTAAACCATCTTTTGTATGCTGAATTTGGGCTTTAGTACACAGCTGATGAAAAAAATTTTGAGTTTTTGCTCAGTGGCGCTGTAAAACTGAGTCTCATACTCTATTTTGAGTCTACTAAATGCCAGAAAGGCCAATCCCAGTGGTCGTGTGGTCGAAGGTGTGGGTTTGTGGCACCTCGCTTACTGGAATTGTGGGTTTCAATCCTGTTGGGGGCATGGATGGCTGTCTGTTGTGAGTGTTGTATGTTATCAGGTAGAGGTCTCTGCGATGTGCTGATCACTCGTCCAGAGGAGTCCTACCGATTGTGGTGTGTCTAAGGCAGGAATTACGTGAGGCTACTTTACAGGCTACTATTCGCCAGCGAGCTTAGTTGCCAGCTAATGAGTGAGCAGGGAGTAAATTAGCCATGCCTATTATGCGTAGGAATGAAAAGGCTGGGCAGTCAAATAGTGGCACATTAGTTAATCATGTGACATCTCAGAGATGAACTGAAAAATTTTAGTGTTTTATCACAGGGTACTTACTGGTCATTTCAATTACGCTCATTGAGTTTACAAGCAGTGTTGTATACTAGCCAGCGAGTAACAAGTCAAGCTGAACAGACTTCACCTTTACTTAATCGTGTTTAGTTGTCAGTGAGTTTAAGAGCTGCTAGTGAACTCACTAGCAACTAGTGTGTAGAGTAGCAATGCACAATCCACACCTGAGTGTTATCATGTAACCTTGAAAATGAGGAGGCCAAGGCCCACTAGGGCTGTCGAGCCATGATAAAACGGCCCAAAGAGGTATATGAGATAAGTATAATTTGAGGCAAGGCGTAACTCTTGGAAGTTTATTTGTATTGTTTATATTTTGTAACCCAACTAACATGTTGGATGTTGGTGTGGACCATTGAGTTTTCATGTTGGCTGATTTTGATGAGGCTTTGTGTTCTTCATCGTTGGCTATCCGGGCCACTTACACTTTAAAGCAGTTTAATGGAAGAAAGGTGACTGGCATCGTGATGGGGCAGTACGTAATGTGTGTGTGGAGTATGGCCATTGCATTGTAAAGCAGATGTATGAAAGTTTTTTAAACAGTGTTGTTAGGGTTACTGAAGGCTTTTGAGTTTCATTGGGCATTATTTAGCCATCAGAATTATGGAGGATATTTGCTTATGTGATGGCAGGAACGTTAACAGTTACCTTGGTTGAATGAATGCATGAATGTTACCATAATTGTTGTTAAAAACCGTTTTGTTTATTACCCATAAATGGGGATTTATACTTTTTAAGCAATGGGAACAGAACCCCTGTTGTAACATGTAAGACTTGCTCTGCTTCCTAACCTTACGACTTTCGTACGCATTTTCAGGAATGAATTGTGTTTGAAAGTCAGGGACTGCCTGCATATGTTGATTTTCTTGTTCCTGTAAAACTTTTTAAGGGATCACTTGTCATAAACGCACTCTATACCATATTTACATAAATATTAGCTGCATGTTTGTTTAGAAACTGTTTTGAACATTTATGTGATGTTAACTGGCAGATATAGCATGCGGTTTTACAAAATGACATTTGTAACTTATAAATTTACATGAATGATATCAGAGTTAATTAAGAGTTAGAAGCTGAAATACAGATTTGCTGTGTAACTTGCAGTCTGCCCCACCCTTACCGCCTCTTGATACTACTTTCTTTCCACATGCAGTGATGAACTGGGGTGCACATTTGCTGGGCACCAGTTTGCTGTGATCATTAAATGTTGTATGGTGGTGCCTAATATTTGTGGGTCCTCTTATGGATCTCTTCGTGTCACACTTCTGCCACCTAGCATTTTAAGATGGCTGTTAGATTTTTGGAAAATTTTATCATCCTTGGTTATGAATGACAACTAAATGCTGTCTGTGAGGCACCAGACTGGAAGAATTGGATGCTGCTCTCATTATCTGATAACCAGTGCCTGGAGGAGAAAATAAATACACATGGATTTAATATGTGATGATTATTAAACTGCTAGGTGCACAACTGTCCAATTTTCGGTGACAAAATTTTGGGTATGCGTATGAAAGGTTTGTGATTCTTGGTGTGGCATTGACAGGGAGTTATTTCTTCTTTCCTTTTGAAATTCAAGGTGCAATCCTTACACACTAGTAAGGATGTTAATAAAGTGTGTGTAACTTTAAATGTTGGGAGTTTAATGTGTGTTATTACCTTTTAAGAAGTATGGTTTGCGTTATGTTTGGGCATGTACGTAATGTAGTTAATCTTGGAAAAAAAAATTGAGGTGTGAAAAAGTATCTCCGTTTGAAAGAAATTTTCTCTCATAATTCTTGAGATGTGTTCACAAAAGAGTTGCTGAAAGTGACGTGTGTCATGCCCATCCATCCGCCAACATGGAACAACTTGGCTCCAACTGGTTGGACATTTGTGAAAATTTATTTTGGGAATTTTCACGGAAATCTGTTGACTAAATCCAGATTTGGGCAATATAAACGAAAGTAACGGACATTTTGCATGCAGACTAGCATTGTAATACCTTATTGTGTAGAAGATAAGTAGAAGAACTGTGTTAAGGGTTGAGGGACCAAAGAAAGTGTTTATGATGTAAACGTGGGAGCACGTGGATGTGATTTTCTTACCAGTTGGTTAGGGCTAAAGGAGTAATATGCTGTCATTATTCTCTATTTACAGCTTTTTACTTTATAACATACACAATCTTTAGGTTTCTGTGACCGTGCATAGTGAGCAAATTGTGAAGTGAGAGAGAAAACCAACAAGATGCAACAGTTAGATGTTTATTATCAACACTTTCTCAACATGTTTCGGGCATCATTATGCCC
>Ga0136643_10006000_pt1 | contig 17316 bp, 8 predicted proteins | sample TergutLab28metaG_FD_96883 | JGI IMG/M metagenome (GOLD analysis project Ga0136643, IMG submission 96883) | Labiotermes labralis P1 segment gut microbial communities from Petit-Saut dam, French Guiana - Lab288 P1 (version 3) (version 3) | ecosystem: Host-associated > Arthropoda: Insects >... | reverse complement strand
GTTGCGCTAACCACGTGACACCCCTCTATCCGCAAAAGTTGGCACTAACTTCGCCGACCGGCGGCGGCCGCTCTGTCGGTATAGTTCGCGTGCGGACTAAGGCCACGGAGTTTAGTTTAGTTTATATATTTATTTATTTATTTAAAGGGCCTTGAAAATAAGCAATACAAGTAATACGCGGTACAAATTTTGAACTGACGCGACGCATCTGAAGTTTTTCATTAACAATTTGATGGCAAGATCCTGTGCTGATGCCCATTTCGTCAACAACCTCTCGGACAGATAGACGACGATTTCCACGAATCACAGCACGAAATCTCTCGACATGGTCGTCGTTTGTTGATGTGGAAGGTCGTCCAGGCCCGCGATCTTCACCGACAGACATTCTGCCCTCTTTAATAAGCTTTAACCGCTCATGACACAGTGTTCAGCTCCTACAGTCCTCCCCGTATGCTTGGTTAAGCAACTGAAATGTCTCTGCAAAATTTTTACCAAGTTTGTAGCAAAATTTAACACACACACGTTGTTCTTCAAGCTCTTTCATTGTCACTTTGTCACTAATCCGACGAACAGCTTGGGCATGGGCTCAGTTCAGCGGATGTAGCTCGACAAATAATGCTCATAGCGAAATGGGACAAATGGCAGTTTGTTGTCAAAACCTGGCGCTAGGTGTGCTCAGTAGCCGCAGCGCGCTCTCTGTACTGGTTGGCGCGCTATTTAAAAAGTTCGGTCCCTTTTTGAACAAGCCTCATATATCAATATCACACACATATTTCCTGTGAGATCTCACATACATTTTATTTACAATTTTTAACTGTATTTACATTCTCTATTGGTAGCGTAACTTGTGACTTGCGCTGTTGACAGTTTAGTTTTCCAAATATTTTAAAATATCATACATTTTAAGAATGTTTCTGCGAAGATCTCTTTGAAGATAACGGTATAGGTTAAAGTATTGAAACTGAAGCTATAAGCTTATTCTAAGTTTGTATTAGCAGGACTCTTTCGGATGTGTGTGAAATATTTCTTTCCTTTCTTTCACGTTGCTTTTCACTCGTGAAATAACGTCCTTTCTGTTGTTTGAAATGATTTAAACACTTCACATATAATTCTTTCATCTTAACAACATATTTTAATTATGAAATACAATTATTGCATGCTTTGTAATTATTGGGAAGATTTATGTATAAATTTATTTAATTTTATTTACTTCCTGCTGGTTATTCATGAAATGGCATTCGCGTGATATTATTGTCATTCCTAGTGATGACTAATGGGCCAAAACACGTCAGAATGTGAAGAAGTGTTTGTGTATATTTATAAAGTATAACTAATTGATTATGTCTTATTTCGAACGGGATACTTCCTGAATAACAGTCAAGATGCTTGCCCGCTTGAGCCAGTTCTTTCGATGCCTATATAACTCTTTTTTTTCCAGAGCAGGAATTCGATCAGTTTCTGAACTGCCTGATGCATGATACGACCTATACAGATACACGTTAATACATTTTATGTCCATCCACGTTATAGTCAGATGGTGTCATTGAATTTTTCATTGACATAAAATCCTTCCGATCGCACTATGGTCCTGGGGTCGACTCAACCCCTAACAGAAACGAGTACCAGGAATATTTCCTGGGGGTAAAGGCGGCCGGTGCGTAAGGCTTATAACCTACCACCATCCTGTGCCGTTGTCACGAAATCTAGGAGCCTTAACTTCCTGGAACCCTCTGGGCCTGTCCAGGCCTGTAATGGGACTGCTTTACCTTGTACCACGTTATAGTCTACCTTTCTTTGTACTGATTTGCCGTGCTTTGTTTCGACTCACTTATTGTAGAGTACGATATCTGGCCTCCAGATGTGGTCAGAGGGCACATGTAGCATTTCCACTCCACCATACTCCTTAGGTTCCCACTGCAGCTTGTAATCAAACCACGCCTGGAACAAAAATATTTGTCATTACCGCAGATCGGCAGTTAGCAAAATTTTCTTAAAACGTCTTTCCACCTGTAGTTAAATTTCGGTGATTAAAAACCAACTAACTAAACACTTCATTATCCAACTAATGCACAAATATATAATTCGCAGATACAATTAAAATTATAAAATATTTAAAAGTGCTCCAACATGTCTCGGATCACAGAGGATCCAATATCAAAGAGCCTTGTATAGTGCTTGGCTAAAATTACAAAAATGGTTCTTTCGTGTCCGTTGACATGGACATGGTCGGTGTTATGGCAGCATATTGTGACTGTAATTGGATAAAACAAAGGCGGTCTGTTTTAGAGACAAATTAACAGCCAAAACAACATGAAATGGAAAGAACAAGATATAATAGAAGTATAACATAGGATTTACCCCGTTATGCGTGTGTGTAGTTCACTGTATAGGAAGGCACTACTGCGCCTTCATATACAGTGAACTACACACAGCACAGCGGGTCAGACTATGCTGCCATAACACCGACCACGTCCATGTCAACAGACACGATAGAACCATTTTTGTAATTTTAACCAATCACTGTACAAGGCTCCCTGATGATGAATCATCTGTGATACGAAACATGTTGGAGCACTTTTAAATATCTTATAATTTTAATTGTATCTACGAATTATGTATTTGTGAATTAGTTGGATAATAAAGTGTTTAATTGTCATTGATGGACGGTGCAAACATGAAGCCCAACTAACTACTTTGATGGAGCGGGCATTTGTTATGAACGAAACAACGAATCGTCAGCTTACGTACAATTTGGGGAAATTCTTGACCATCTAATAAATTATTTTAATTTAAATTATTCCCTCTCCTATTTGTTTAGATACATACGCATAAAGAAGATTAAATTTTATTAGTTTCGACATCTTGGCAAACGTAACAAACTTTGATGTTACGCTTCCTAGTAGATAAATATGTGTAAGTAATAGAATACAGCCGGCTAACATAACATATAATTCTTTTCTATGGCATATAGTCGGCAGTTCGCTACATGTTTCGACCGATCTTCTGGTCATTACCAGTCCGTGCCATTTACGAGGAAAACACAGATGTAGTTCAAATGCATTTGCATGCGGACGGTTGAGATCTCAGCCTATTACATAAGCGTAATCTACGTTTCTTATTCGTCTAGAAAAGAGAAGAATCGGTTGGATGTGTGAGAACACAAAAGAATGGAACTCTTGGGGGTAGTGCGCGTTGATCGTCTGGCCTGTGGAAAGACTCCGCAGGGTCGTTCTTGAGTTTACTTTAAATATGGGAAAACAAATTTTGGTTAGAAAGTATGGGGAGTAAAACGTAATGGAAAAATGTGGATTGTTTCTTTTTTGCACTTGTGTTTCCAGATTTCATACTTTCAGTATAATGAGAGTGTAATGACATAATCCACGTTGCCCCAAACGGTAATTCTAATCCGTTTTAAATCGACAAAATTTACTTTTATTAAGCGTTTTATGTATGACATATCTTCTCACAAGTATAGTAATTACACACAAATTCTTTAAAATTGTGCGTTTTATATCCTTGCATTGTTAATTCTTATAGAATAGTCTTGTTTTGGTAAAAGACATGAAAATTGTAACCTGGCACCCTCAAGTACAGGGAAGCAACTCCACGCTTCTGTGACTTAAAAGTATTTATGAAACAGAGCCAACCAGCTTGTGTCCCCTAACCGTATTTTAAAAATTAAAACCAATTAGAAGCAGTGGTTTGATCTATGCCTTCCTCTGGCCACAAAGCACTAAAACACACATGTTTTTTAATTGTGCTTGAAACATGCAGTAGGTAGACAGGCACATTTCAGACGTCAGATTTTGACAGGCAACAAGCTGAAGCTCTGCTTTTGTATGTAAAATCCAACGTAATTTCGAAATGTTTGTACATGAATTGAAAATTTCTTTCAAACGTCGGTAACATAACGTATGGTTTTAAAGTTCTTTGTATTTAAGCGTTGATCAATTCGAGAAAACGTGACCAGATGAGAGTAATGAGACATAAACTTGTGACTATAAATCTGAATTACACGCTACCGCCGTATTTACAATCGAGGAAACGTGACCAATAACACAGGTACACCAGTAACAACGAGTACACCACTGAAGTTTTACGTCATACATTTATCTATTGTAAAACTTTGATAAATATGCTACAAAAAGGCGCATCATATTGATATTACTGGAGCCCAGGCTTTCGATCAGTTCTTTAGTATGTATACCGAAGGTCTTAGCACTGATAGTTCTGAATTTTATTCACGCTGTGTATTTACTTGAGTTTTATGGTTGTAACATAAAAATAATTTATTCTCGTGTACAACGTTAATGTACTGGTTTTTTCAACGGATGCACTCTGTGTTGTGTTTGAGGTGCGATCTAAACTTATGTGTATAATGCAGATTGATTATAGTCTTTAACACTACTCCGGCCTCGGTTCGATTCGGGGCCAGCCCCTGTGGGGATTTTGGTAGAAATTGTGGCACGGGGACAGGTTTTTTTTTTTCTAAGTATGTCCTCCTTCCTCTGTCACTATCGTTGCACCAATGCTCCATAGGCATGTCATCTTAATATAACCCTTACAAGGACAAATGGGCCAAGTTTGGTAACATTCAAACAAAGCAGTGCTCTTTCTTATATTCGAAGAGCAGCAGACAGAATATTCCTCTCATATTTTTCATTTTAAAGGTTACAAATGTACCATCAAATCTTGAGTCGTAGAGACAGCCTAACCACTGCAGTGTTAAATAACTGCACGAAGTACAGTCTCTGAAAAACCCGACTCAAGAAATTCTCCACTTTGTATAAGAACCGAAAGTTCGTTTTTCTGTTCACAGGGATTCGCCGCTTGTCCCTATTCGTAGCCAGATAAAGTCAATATTCTATCAAATTACTCCTTGAACATGAATTTCAGTATTATTTTACCATCTAGCTCTACGCCTTAGAAGTAGCCTTTTCCTTCAGCTTTAGCAATCAAAATATTTTTCAGCACATTTAATGTGTTCTGAATGTGAACCGACGACATTTATTGCGATCGGTAAATCTGGTTGCAGCATCTATGTTTGCGCGTCTGGGGGTGTATTTTGTGTGTGTACATGTGTACGTGTATGTATGTGTGTTTGCATACATGTATGTATGTATGTATGTAAGCACGTATGTATGCAGTATGTATGTACTGATTCCAGTGGCCGCACGGTCTAAGGCGTGGTTCTGCAGCCGTTTGCTTGCTGGGACTGCGGGTTCCAATCCCGCCGGTGGTATGACTTTGTCTTTTGAGTGCTGTGTGTTGCCAGGTAGAGATCTCTGCTTCGGGCTGATCGCTCGTCCAGAGGATTCCTACCTATTGTGATACGTCCAGTGAGTATGATCGCGAATCCCGATAATGGGAGACCGTGACCCCTAAACGGAAGGAAGTGCCACAAGAAAAAAAATTATATATATTTGTATATATGTATGTGCTTATATAGGTAGGTAGGTGGTTGGGTTTATGTAGATCTTATTGAGTTCTCTGTGATATCTGTGTTACTTAGGTACATATCTGTAGTTGCCTCCCCTTAGTAGATAGGAAACATTGAGAATACGTCTAACGTTTTGGATACCGAAGAAAATTTCTCTGTTTCGTAACCTCTTAAGCGACAAGTAAAATTAATTCTCTGAGAGAGAAAAATGCCAAATGTTCTTTACTCGTCTTTAATTTAGACTTTAGATTCGACAAAGTATAACCTCAAATGCTCTGTTTCAATATCAACCCTTTAAAGAAGAAGCACGGATTGCTTTAGTTAAAGACCCAGTTCGTACCGCGCAGTAAACACTTTTCATCTCGGTTATAAAAACAGCCAGTTTATGCTGTAAGTGGCACAAGTCGCTATTTGTTCTCAGATAAATACAAAACACATAAATACACTGTGGGGAAAACGTACGATTCTTGAATGTTAAACTTGTTTTTGCATCACGTAGTCACTATGCTCCAAACAGTTAATTCCTACATTTGTGCTGCAGTATGTTTGCTTAAGGCGTTAAGAACTTGAAGAGTGAAAGGGAGATGAGAGACACTTTATTTCTGGAAGCAAGTGGGAAATAACATCCTTTATTAGGTTTTTAGGTTTCGTCCGCTTGTCCTCCTGTTATGATTAGCATGAAAATAACATTGGAATGGTGAGAAAGAGCCGCTTCAGATAATGAGGGTAAATTTCATTTCTTAATGAACGATGAACTGAGAATTCGGAGACGTAATGTGATGTTATGTAGGGAAATTAATTTTTGACTCGTGTGAACAGCATGTTAATATCCCATTCCTGCCGCACAAAGAATACTGTATCTACAATGTAAGGAACAATCATTTAAAAGTGTTGAGGTAATTAACAGGTAAGTAACAGGTATGTTTTGTTCGAGAATCACAGAAAAAGCACAGAACGTTCTGCGGGCAGTAGAAGCAGCTGCAACGATATAGTAATTATTGCGCTTTAAAGTGACCTCCTTCTCACCCAGCCTTCTAACCGCTACCGATAATTAACGTTGGCTTCGCTGCAGTTCTCTTAGGAATATCAACTAAGAATCCTGCTCATAAATTTACGAGTGACAAGGAGATCGACAGCAGCGCAGCTCCGTAAGACATTCCCTATTTTCTTATAGAGAATTCTTAATTTTTTTATAACTGATTTAGTGTTCAGTGAACGGTAGGTTTACTTTGCCTCAGTGTCAGCGCCTCACCTACACGTCAACTTCTCTGACACCTTTGTGTTGCGGGTTAACATTCAAGACGTGCAGCAGATGTTCCCGCAATATAACAGTTTATATTATTTGTACATATCACAGAGGCATTATTTTACATTATGAATCATTTATAAAGTATATTAAGAAATAGTTAACTGTTTTGTGAGCTTATAACTTTAAAATAAGTGTTAAATAATGTAATATTTAATTTTTTCATAGAGATTGCAGTTTAATAGATAACAATAAAATTTTTTTGCTACACAAAACAGAAGTTTCGCTACAGTTCACTGCAAGATCTGGGTCCTGAAAACAGCGCTATTTAATTTTTTATATAATGAACAAACAAATGCACAACTGATACGCAATTCATTGTGCAGCCCTGTATTACACTTCTCCTGCATGTAGGGGAAGTGTATCAATTGTGCATTTGTTGGTCCATTATACAAATAATAAAGATGCACAGTAGAAATGTTGAAATAAAAAAGGGAGCCATTTAAGTTATAGTAATTTTCATGTAGAAATTGACTGTGAATGAATATGTGATTTGCGTCATTTCCTCTACGGTCCGAATTCGATCCTTTTCGATTTCCCTAAGTAAGAAAAGAATAATTCTTCTTCTTCTTGGATAGCACATGGCGTGTTTAAGGTGTTATAGCCTGCCGTTACCGACGGCTTAATTAATACAGAGTGTTTTGAATTTACTCCAATCTTATTTTAGTGAAGTTTTGGTCTTTGAATGCTTCTAGTGACCAGACTCGTCTAGATTTCATTATGCTCATTTTTGTACTGTATCTTTATGATCTATATTTCTTATTCCATTATCACATATTTTTTTTTATATTTTCTACCGTATGTTTTCTTTCTTTTATTCTCCTCCTCAGTATCTACCTGCAATTGGCTTCTTGATTGTACCAACCACTTTAAAAGCTTATTAAATTATTGCTATTGTTGCTATTGATCATAAACTTAATGGAACGGGCTTCTTGGACTGCTCTGACTCCAAAGACTTTGTTCGAAGTTTGGTTTTCATCTTCTACAGAAAGTTCTTCCTTTCGATTTGTTTTCGTTCCTTGCCAACATCGGGGTAAGCCAAGCCAGGCACTGTGTATCATTAATCTCCTTCACCAGAAACAATAACTAGGCGCAGCACTGAGTATAGAAAAGTTGGCAATACGGCATTCCAAGTAGACTAGTGGAAAAGTCCATTCAGAATTCAAGAGGATGTTTCTTTATTGATAAATGTACCTACACATGGAGACCGTCTGAAAATTAGCGTTATTTGTCAGACAATGGGGGGTCTAGTGTGTACTCCGAGACGTCTGGAGATAATTGTTGCGTCTGATTGTGGTGGAAACTATGTCTGTTCAGCGTGAATCACGTGTGCATTTAGTCAAAATATTACGAATAGCCAAATTGCATACACATGTACGTGGCAACAGACAGACACATAGAACAAATAATCCTACAGCGTGATTATTCACCCTTACGTTTGGTTTTAAATAAATCTCTAAAAAAACCCCGCATAATTTTTGCATTTTAAGTTTTACTTCACAAAGGAAACACATTAATGAAAAAATGTTTTTGACTGAATTCATAGACTGGAAATGTAAGTCGACGTCAGAATGGCAGAGCACTTCTTGCACGTGGATGAATTATGCAACTGAATGCATAATGTATTACTGCCTATTGTGTATTAACTTCATATTTTCATACGGTCTCTAGCTTCTGCTCAATCAAAACTGTGTCTGAAAATCGGGGCCAGATTAACGTATAAGCAAGACAAGTTCCTGACTGACATTATACAGGACCTCAGTGTGGCCGCCTCACTTAAAAAAATTAAATACATGGTCAATGTTAAGAGCACAAATGTGAAAACATTTACTTGTGTATATTCAAACTCCAAGCGGGAGCGGGAAAATGTTATGTATTTTGGCCGGGTTATTTTCATCGTTATAATCGGTAGTACTAGAGCCCTAAGTGGGTCTTGGTCTCTTTTACGATTCTGCCCCATCCTTTTCTATCCTTAGTTTCTATCATCCAGTTCCTGGAGGATTAGGCCTCGGTATTTACATCCCCAGAGACAGGGTGAACCAATTTTACATCCGAGTACCTCAGGATTGCCACATTCTACCCATTTTACTTGAATCAGTGAGGGGAGAATTTTTAAATATATATTACAGAGTAACTTGATGTGAATCTTGGAAGTGTAGGCAATTGGTTTGCTAGAGACATTGCTGGCCACAAATGAGACATGGTTATATTCGAATACCGCCTAGTCAACAAATCAAACAATTTGAATTAATTCACTGAATTTAACTATTGAATGCATAAAAACGGGGAAAACAAGCTACCGGGAAGGACTGCAGAAAAATAAGTGCATAAAATATTATACGATATTAACAACAATGAAGTACGACCATCATGCTGCTGATGACAACACTGGAAGAAAATTTTTGAAGCCTAGAGAGTTGCCTCAGCAGGCAACCCTTATACATCAATTATCGAATCATTATTAGATATCATTACGAAAGCTAAATATAAACATTTAGAGCTAAATTTATTAATATTTATGTAGATTTCATAGGTCGCAGAAATGTATGTGGCAAAACGACTGTCGTTTGCGCGATGGTAAACATTAATTAAAGAAAAATGATTTGTAATTGTCATAGCACTAAGTGCAGTAACAGTATCACGAATGGACGAGAAAGTGACTTTAGGTTGAAGACATTTAAATGAAACAGGGTGCTGATTTAACTCATCTGTGCTGAAGCCTTGGTAAATTTTCCCTAATGTAGTCTCATATACATTGTCACAAATGACAATAACAATTCTTGTTTAGAAAGAGGATAAAAATTATGAAAAATACATGCAAATTCTGTATGCTTCCGACAAAGCAGTCAGTTCAGTCCCTCTCCCGGGGAGAGATGTTTATTAAAAAAAAACTGCAGTACAGTGTGGTACAGAACCATGAGAATATCCGTAGCAAACAGGATGGTACAACGTAGAGACTCAAGGCCAACACTTTTAAGATTTACGTCGAAATAATTTTGGAACCTAGAGTCCAACCAAATCACATGATATTTAACAAATTGGCAACGAACCCTTCAATTCTCTTTGCTTTATTAAGACAATATTTAGCAAACCGTATTTTCACTCACATTTGTGTCCATTGCATTATGAAAAACCCCCCTTCTATACAAGTTAATATTGGCCTGCAGAATTACAAGCTTCAACATTTTTAATACTGAAAACTACGTTCAAACTGTTGGTTGAAGTTGAAGTTGAACTACAAATATTCTTAACAAAATCGATTAAAATTAAGGACCCTAATGTGGATCCACCTGGAACTTCAAACTTCATAATGTAAAAAAGAATAATGGTAAAGGGAATTTGACAGGAGTTTTCTTTGTTGTTCCACCATCCATATTACCATATAAGAGAAATATAGGCTAATACGAATTGTTAATAGTGTCAAAACAGTTATTTGTTATTGTAGAAAAGCGTAATTTAAATGATAAAACAGGAATAAATTGCCCTTCAGTATCCACCACTACGAAAAGTGTGCATAAATCCGTAGAAGTGAAATAATATTTCATGAAACCGAGCTGAGAACGATCAAATTGTGTTTGGAAGAACGATGGTGTTAAATACACTGAATTCAAAAAAATATGAAGAGTTTTATTTACAGAGGCAGATCACCGATTATGAACATAGGAATTGTAATTTTTAAAAAGCTGGAACAACAATGATTTCTTCCACAATGAGGATATCTCTGACTATATGAACGAAAGTTAAAAAGCCCTTAAAATATGATGATATCATTTGAATCCGAAGGCTGAAATTCCATTAACCAACTCAAAATTTGAAGGTTTCAAGACGATTTATCTGGCTTCGTTAAGAGAAATAAGGGACGTAGGGATGTGGCCAAAGTTCCTGAACGAGGAATAAATGTCGGGTCATATGAGTTAAAATGGACTTGAACCTATTTCCAAAGGATTGGCCTGTCTTTTTAAAATCATTAGCAATCAGGTAATTAAGTTACAATTAATAAGGTACTGTATTTTCTTTTAAGGCTAGAAATATTTCAAGGAATTACTTAGGTGGATTTTCAAACCTATCATTAACGGGATTTAATTTCTGCTTGTTGTCTGATTTAGGATTAATTTTAAAAATTCACCAATTTTACAAAGCTTCGTTTCATTGTTATAAAAAATCATTGTTTCTTAGTCCATATAACGCTTCAAAATGCTAGAAATCAAGATTCAAACTTTGACTTCTTGGGCTACTAGAAGAGATGAACTTGATTCAGAGAATTTCGAGAATTTTTTTTAATGCCAAAATGAAAAGATGCCTGCTTATGAAAACAATTGAATTTTGAGGATATAATTTCATAAAACAAAACATGGTTCTCACCTGAATAATTCCAACCAGAACAAATACAGAATGGCAGAGGCTATGCCCTAAATAAGCTAAATTGAGTGACGAAGGTGGTAAGTTTCAAAAAGAATAAACTATCGGAAGTGTCTGAATGCACAAGATCAGTAAAGCCCTTGTCAAGAACGTGGCATAGTTGCACTAGTGAATTCCACGTCTGATTTATTCAAACAGATTTTAGCGTTGAGGAAAAATATTTTCAAAAATGAACAAATTTTTGTAACTAATTGCTACCCTTCCTAGAAAAGTATTGATGTAATTAAAGAATTATTCACGGGCACGTCAGAACGCCATGAAATACCATTGTACCTGTTGACCAAATGATGTGTTAAGAATAGGAATCATTTCCGCTCTGCGCCAGACTGTCACTAACAGGAGTAGTCAACGTTGTGTTCGGTGACATTCCAGCAACAGCAGGCGAGATGCGACATTAATAAGCTAACCAGTTGTCCTGGAGGGTTACACCTAATCAGGAGTTTGTTTACCGTACTATGGACAATTACACTCCTGGTAGGATAAACGGCAGTCTTCTACATGCAAGCAAATTCCTCTTCAATAACACGATGTGAACGGGTGGGTACATATCCGTTTTATTTTCTAAACTGGTGCGGACAAAATTCTGGTAGATTTTGGGTCAGAAGTATATCTTTATAATTAAACCATTAAAATAGAAAGGCCTCTGTCATTTCTTTTTTCAGAATAAATTGAAAAGACACCAAAGTCTGCAAGTATATCCAAAGCTGGTGGCGATCGCTTATTAAGTTAAACATTGTGGTGCAGGTGCGGACTGCTGTGTAACGGTAAAATAGGTTGTGGTTTTTTGTGCTTGAAAACCATCCGACGTCATGTACAGTGAAAGAAGCTGAAGTTGCAAGCCAATAAGAGTTGTGTTCTTGTTAGACCTTGTAAGATATACAGAATTATAATTTTGCCTGTTGTTTTATATGGGTGTGAAACTTGGTCGCAGACACTGAGGGAGGAACGTAGGCTGAGGGTGTTTGAGAATAGGATGTTGAGGAGAATATTTGGGCCGAAGAGGGATGAGGTAACAGGGGAGTGGAGGAAACTACATAATAACGAACTTAATGATCTGTACTGCTCACCCAATATTTTGCGAGTGATAAAATCAAGAAGAATGAGACGGGCGGGCCATATGGCGTGTGTGGAGGAGGGGAGAGGCTTGTACTGGGCTTTGGTGGGGAAACCTGAGAGAAAGAGATCACTGGGGAGACCCAGGCGCAGATGGGACGATAATATTAAGATGGATCTTCAGGAAGTGGGATGTGGGGATATGGACTGGATTGAGCTGGCTCAGGATAGGGGCAGGTGGCGGGCACTTGTGAATGCGGTAATGAACCTTCGGGTTCCATAAAATGCGAGGAATTTCTTGACTCGCTGCAAACCGGTTAGCTTCTCAAGAAGGACTCTGCTACATGGAGTAAGTAAGTTAAGACCAAGCATTAGTCAGAAGAAGGCAAAGCAATAAAAACTAATGACACTTTCTTTCTGCGACTGTCGACGATGAATCTGTAGAGGGGGTATAAAACTAATAATGAAGACGTAGGTACTGCGTGAAAAACCTCCGTTAATTTTATTTAAAATAGTCACTGTCTTCACACAATTGGTGCACAAAGCTTTGAAGTTTTAAAGCGCAAAAGGTAAATAGGTAAATCAGTCCCATTACAGGCCCGAGGTGCCCAGAGGGTTCCAGGAAGTTAAGGTTCCCAGATTACGTGACAATGGCCCAGGATGGTGGTAAGGTTGTCAGCCTTTCGCACCTGCAGTTTTTACCCCCAGGAAATACTCCTGTTAATCATTTCTGTTAGAGGCTGTGTCGACCCCAGGGCCATAGTGCAATCGGAAGGACTATGTTAATGAAAAATTCCAATGACACCATATGGAATCGAACGAGCGACTTTCCGATTTGTAGCACAGCACCTTACCTGAGCTAAATTTGCAACCAAATTATAAGTAACAGGTAAATAAAGAATAAGTCAGTCCACCACAACTGTCAATAAACCGACACGTTAGACTGATTCATATATGTTTTAACAGAACGGATTATCTCAAAATCTTTACCATCCTCACCCCCTCCCTCGCCCAAGCTAAAGAGTGAATAATAATTCCATTAAGTAACGTTATCTTTGAAACAAAAACAGTGAACGAATTCTGCTGGTCGGGTAGAAATTCCTTTTCCAAAGATATGATCTTGCCGGTCCCAATGGCCACGCTGTCTAAGGCGTAGGTCTATGGTCGCTCGCCTGCTGAGATTTTGGGTTCGAATCCCACCGGGGGCATGGATATCTGTCAGTTGTGAGTGTTGTGTGTTATCAGGTAGAGATCTCTGCGATACACTGATCACGCGTTCGGAGGAGTCCTACCGACTGTGATGCGTCGTTGTGTGTGATCTAGAAACCTCAAGAATGAGGAGGCTATGGCCTGCGTTGGGCCGCAGCGCCACAGAAGATAAATAAATAAATAAATAAATACGATCTTCTTTGGAAACTCCGCAGTAGATTCACACCGCACGCTGTGCGTAGGTGTGATATCGTTCATAAAAACGAGGCTCCTGAACAAATGATGGGAACTACGCACTTATAATATGTAGATTCCATATTCGGCATAAAGTCTAATATTAATTATAACCCTCTGTCAACACCTGAGGCAAAGGACCAATGTGCTTGGCCCATAATTTTTAATGTATTTCCGTATTCCTATGGGAAGCCACATTGCACAGTGTGATTCTGAAGAATCCCTCTTGGCGGCAGAACTTGATGAACTCCAAATAACACCCTCACGTTTAACGCAGCAACAACATAGCTATACGGCGCAAGGGCTGAATAAATAAAGACATAAATACTAGTTGGCTTCTATTTTATCCTAAAACGTAATATACTTTTATCTTATGTTCAGTAAAAGCAGTCCTGTTACAGGCCTGGAGTGGCCCAGAGGGTTCCAGTAAATTAAGGTTCCCAGATTTCATGACAACGGCACAGGATAATGATAGATTTGTCAGCCTTACCCACCGGCCGCCTTTACCCTCAGGAAATGCACCTGTTAGAGGGCCTTAGTGCGATCGAAAGCATTTTATGTCAATGAAAAATTCCAATGACACCATCTAGGATCGAACCAGCGACCTTCCGATTTGTAGCACAGCACCATATCCACTGTGCCACCGCGGTCCCCATCTTATGTTCACTACATTTTCTTATTTCTTAATCGAAGAGACAAATATGTCACTTCTTGAAACTGCCATTTTTTGCACACAAACCCTTTCTGCTTCTTTACTTTGCAGGTCTTTAAATCGGCTTGATTTCCACCAAACACACACAATATTTGAATCCTCGTGTGGGCAGTACCTAGAACACCGGTGTCTAATATCACCAGAAAGGGTTTTTATGATCCTTTAAAAACGCAAAACAAATGTTTTGAATTTTGACTTTTAAGTTTGTCTGTCTTAAAGAAACTTGTGTACTACGTTACGGCAGGCCATTGAAACGTATGATTTCCTAATTTTTGGTTATGAGACACAAGCGTAAGTTAGATCCCATTTGTAAAATTTCTCACTCATTCCTAATGCAGGACACAAATAACCTATCTGCATTTACCTATACTTCTGTACTTCGCTACTTTAGAAACTACATATATGGAAGTTCTGACAGACGCTTTAACTTTTTAAATGACAACCATTTTTTTTCGAAAGCGGCCATCTGCTTTCAAACTCCCTCAAAGTGATAAGTTTGTTACAACTTCGTAAAATGCTTCCTAGAAAGGCGCAAGTCGAACTTCAGACCTCCTGCTTTCTTGTTCTTGTGCCGACGGCAACTAAAGCAACAATATGTTGCCAAGATATCTGTGACACAATTTGGTTTGAGATTGCACAGCAGGATTGTGTTCCCAGCTGCAGCTGAAAGCTTTTTCCACCTCGGATGGTGTAGCTTATACCCATGCCATTATTCTGTCGGTACTTCCCATGAATCATTACGTGCCAGACAGTATGCTCTTTCATAATCGCTACAAACTTATTTCAGCTCAGAATACCAGGAACTAATATGATAAAGTAATTTTTTCAAACACAACGTATATATAATCATTAATACTAATGAACCATCTTCAGGGCAGTTCTTAATAAACAAGCATGGTGCAGTCAGTGAGTGCGCACATTTTAACTTGAATGTTAAAATCAAAATGGTTTGTAAACAATTCGGGATCCCATAATGTGCGCACTCACTGACTGCACAATGTCTGTGTGCTAAGAATTGACCTGAGGATGGTTCACTAGGACCGAAATATTTGGCCAACTAATGTATTAATGATTGTATATATATATACACACATATATATTTACATACATATGTTGTGTTTGACTGAATAAATTACTTTATCGTGTTATATAACACAACGGGATGGCTCCTGTCAAATACCAAGAAATAAATTTACAGTTTCGTGCTATCAATAAATATTTACTATGGAACTTTATAATGTCCTTCTTCATCTTGGACTTTAGATTTCCGAAATTCAGGTTGAAGTCCTTTTTGAGGTACTAGTCTACATTTTCGCTTCTCTGCAGTGCATTGCCTACTGTAGGTGTTGGTCTCCCAGCGGTCCCGTAACTGGTCCAAAATATTCTGCCAAATGTCTAGTAGATGTACAGTTTCAGAGTGACTTGTATGCAGACCGAGCTGGCTAATACTGTAAATCGAAAAAGATCAGCTATTTTTCAAAACTCCAAGAAGGAGACTGGATGTGTGTTAATAAACACATACTCACTTAATTCGTAACGTATTGCAGCCATGGTATTCACACAATTTAACGTAAGCTCTTCTGTTACAATTCGAACCGCGTGCCATTAAATACAGCGCTCACTCTTATTCGTTCAGTCTTTCAAAAGGCCCGACATATTTCGAGCTTAGAGGTGCATTTTTGTATACATTACAACTTCTGAGGTTGTACCCGTAATTGACCTTGTGTTTTCCAAATTTTTTGTTAAAATATAATGATAATTAAATATTATGTCCCAAAATACGAGAACCAGTTGAAATAAAACTATTACGACTTTTTTTATGGTTTCTTTCTGCTTCCTTGTAATTCAGAATTTGTGTGTGTGTTTGTGTGTGTGTGTACAAGTAAAAATATAACATTTATGTGCAAGACAGGTATGATTATTCACTGTCGTCAATAAACTGTCACTAATCTATTAGTCCTGTTTATTTTATATATCCATTCTGTCAACGTAACACATTCATAATATTTTGACATTTTGCTGACCGTGCATCTCAGTATATTTATCTCAGTAATTAACCAACTTGGTGCACAAAATTTAATTTTACAATAAGTTTATTCCATGCCTCTACATGTTTCGAGCACATGTGCTCATCATCAGGAGGTCAAAATTGTATTATACAGCCTCTGGTATCATCACACCTATAGGTGTTAATTAATGATATACACCATTCATAATAGTTACTAGTTGTAATGGTTGTGGTGTTAACGCCACAGATTGACTGATTTGTAATCGGTATAAATAGCGGTATATTTACAATCTTATTGTCACAATGTGCATCTTACGGGGAGAAGTAATTTTTCTTTTAGACGCAAAAAATTATTTGAAACAATTTAGTGACTTTCAAATAAACTTACATTCAGTCAATTTCCCGCATCTTCACATTTTCTCTTTAATCTAGAAGAGTTTCATTACGCAAAATGTGCCATACCGTAATATTGTTTACGAAGCCACAAGACATCATATCCAAAAAAAAAAGGGGGAAAAAAGACTTTTATCTTCATCAAAGCAGCCCGATGTGAGAATCTCAGAACTGGCGACCAATGAATGTTTTACAAAATACAAATATAAATAAGACATTTTTTAAATAAAGTGAATTGCCAACTTGATGCAACAATGTAATTTATTGAAGTTTCTTTAGCTCGACATGTTTCGAGCGCATACGCCCATCATCAGGAGCGTTAGATGTTAAGTTGCATTATATGGTTTTCTGTGCCCAGTTTGTAGATGGGTGGTGGTCTTGAGAGCCGCTGCGTGAGTCGTGTGTACGGTGCGGATGGTGCCGTGCACGGCAGCACCATCCGCACCGTACACACGACCAACGCAGCGGCTCTCAAGACCACCACCCATCCAAAAACTCGGTGCAGAAAACCATATGCTGCAACTCAACATCTAATGCTCCTG
>Ga0136643_10005993_pt1 | contig 17319 bp, 14 predicted proteins | sample TergutLab28metaG_FD_96883 | JGI IMG/M metagenome (GOLD analysis project Ga0136643, IMG submission 96883) | Labiotermes labralis P1 segment gut microbial communities from Petit-Saut dam, French Guiana - Lab288 P1 (version 3) (version 3) | ecosystem: Host-associated > Arthropoda: Insects >... | reverse complement strand
TTGGTTAAAAATTAAAACACATAAAAATGAAAATATATTTAAGAAGAAAATGTTTATAAAATGGAGAAACTTTGTTGAAGAAAAAAAATTAAAAAAAAAAAAAAAAAACAAGGGACTCCTAAACTTGCCCACCAATATGTTTCCATGGAGGAGTGCAGTAGACCGGTCATGGAAGAAACTGAAGAAGATTTCAACTTCAGAAAACTGGGAAATGTTTCAAAGCACATAATTCTTTGTGGCGAAAGAAAAAGAAGGAAAAAAAAAGAATAACAAGAAGAATTAAAGAAGAAGAGCTACTTCTAGTTTTATCCGTCAAGCAGCGCACTCAATCATCCAGTCACTCCTTTTTACAGTGACAGATTTCTAGCACAAACAAAATGTCACATGAAGGCAATTGTTAAAATTGAGGTCAATGTCGTCTCATCTTTTGAGTGAGAGTGTGCTTTCACTTCAGGACTGCATTGTTGCCGCGTCCAGAACGGTCCCGCTATAGCCATTGGTTACGCAACAATGACAGGAAAATTGTTAATAGCTGTTTCTAAACTTCTCCATTTAACGACATCGCAATACGGAACTCCTGACACAACGGGCAGTTTCTCCATTTCCACTTATATCAAATTAACATGCGCAGGCACGTAGGGAAAAGGAATAGATCAACAATCAAAGTAATCCAAGGAAAAATTGTGGTTTAGCATTTATGTTAGGGTCCTATCCAAGAGTTACTTGGCCTCGTGTTTAATCACTTTTCCGGTTTTAAAAATGTTCACTCATATAAAAGTTAGAACATCTTTGTGCCATCGCGCCTCTCCCTTTCCCTTCGGGACACATTTTGATTAAATTACATTAAGTCTCGCGATAAAGAATGAAATTAGACTACAGGACATGTTCGACAAGTTTTTGCTTACTATATTTTTGGCATAAAATTAACAACACAGTAATCACGTTTTATGTCAGAGGGCAAAGTTATGTGCCACTGAAAATTTCTATAGTATTAAAAAAATTCGGACACTGCTACAAGAGTTATACTTTCTATGCATTACACAATATCATAAACAGATGAATATTTTAGATGAAACAGATATTTTGTAGAATGAGAAAAGAGGAACAAAGCTTTACCTAATGTGTCCAGCACTGCAGTTCCTAATGAACTACCATCAGAGTGGCAACAGCGATCTGGAGTACGGCAACACCGTAGCAGGAACCATCAACCGGCCGCACATCTATTACACTTACCCTCCAAACAACCACTTCAACAATTACAACGTGAACAACAGGCCTACTGTAACTCCACCTAATACCAACAACCATCACTTATACGACCGTCCAACCGCACTCCCACCAGGACACAACCACCACCTTTACAACCGCCCTACTCTCCTTCCGCCCGATATCAACAACCATCACGTGTACAATGGCCCAACTGCACACCCACCAGGTCACAACAATCACCACATGTACAACCGCCCGAATCCGCCCCCACAGGCAGCCCCAGATATCATCTACCTGAAGCCTGGATATGTGGGGTCGGTACAGCCGGAATATAATCGACCAAACGTCGGTGTCGTAACGCCCGTCAACAGACCGTCCACCGAGCCGCAGCCACCCGACGTCATACAGAGGCCCACAGTACGACCGATGTTACCATCCAGCCATGGGTCTGCCCCCAGCAACAACAGGGGTACGACTTCGTGATATTGCACTCTGCACCACACCGACTGACTGACAGACACTGACAATCCAGCGACCTTTGGACCAAGAGTTTGGAAGGATCACTCAGCGGGATGCTTTTCTTAGACACGGAGAACGTGCCAATGTTAGTTGTTTAAAACCATGTCCAAAAAAGACCGCCACAACGCAACATCGCTGTAAACTAACATATTGTTCAGTATTGAGCAATATGATAAATTCGCTGAAATTTTCTTCTTGTATTCAGAAGGCATGCAGTTTGAACTTGGCTGGAACAGTCTACCGTATGTTTTAGTTTCTCTGAGTCACTAAGTTGCCATAAGTTATGCCATGACCACTTTCCTTCCCACCACTTTTGATATTTCTAATATCGCGCAGCCTCAGACGCCTGTAATTGTTACAGTCTCTGACTTACGTACAGTCTTATACAAATTTTACGCCTCCGAAACCTCTAAATCACTCAGATAATCACCATATTACCTACCTTTCATGGAACCCAACAACCCACTGCCATGATCATAAGAATCAGTCATTCATCCCTATACAGGGCTGTTGAATAACTCAATTAATAAATAAGAAACACAAGTATCAGATATTTACAGTATTTAAAATACAGAGAATCCACAAGAAACATTTTAAATGTTTAATTTTTTTTTAATAGTGAAATGCTGTTAGATATGAACAACATTTTTATTTTACTTTGTTTTGAGCTCAACTGATGGCATTTCTCCACACAATTGATATACTTTGAAATGTATACCCTTCAGTTTAACTGAACTGGCTTCACTATTACCATTATATCCTATAAGAACATAAATGATGAAAGTTTCTGCTAGATACTATGTATATGTATGTTTAACCCCATCCTGGGTTTTGGTTGGAAGAATTCTTGAAATGTGATCACACTGATGACAAAGAAGCAGCTGAAAGGCTTTGGTTTTTGTAATATTAAGCCTTCAGATTTTACTACAAGATTGTTCATTAGAATTCATCCTGAAGCTTACTAAAATACATACAATCCTATGAATAGTCTATAACTTTCAAGGTTAAGAATGGGGTACATGACACAGATTCTTGCAGGAGAAATATTATTAAATCCAACATCATACAAAATCATCAAAGGCAACCTGTTGGTGCAACAGGCTATTTTCATGATCATGTTAATAGGCATCTTACTGAACACATTACAACAGCCACATGCTAAAGAATGGGTGCCTTCCCATACATATAACAAGAGAAGTTTCACTCTGTTATAACAAAAGAAGTTAACTTTTTCCATTTTCTTTTATACCTACAGCTCATATTATATTGCAAAGATGTGAGAATATTTTAGATTGCAGGAAGCTTCAGTTGTTTTGAGACAGGAAGAAAGTTTATTTCATTGATCTTGTCTACACAAAATAAATTCTGATCATAAGTAAATATTTATGCATGGCAACAAAATATTTAAAATTGTGCAGGACATCTGATATATAGAAACTCACGTGTTCCTGTATAACAGACAGTCATAACTATGACTTCTTCAGGTCTAAATATAATTACTTCCAGTGATGCTTTAAGAATACACCCTCTTCGTATGAAATCAGCAGAGAATTATGAGGAATTCATATCAATTAACCCTCAGCCACATGTAATAAAGAGACATTAAATGTTTTGTGCAGCACTTAACATGCAGAAACAAAGCATAAGAAAAGTTATTAAACTGACTGCTCTGGTAATACCAGGTTTCAGTATAATTTAAATGGGGTTAGGGTACGTATATGACATTCACACAGGGATTGAAGAAAATTATAAGCAGCATCATTGACAAGGACAATTGTTCCAAAAGAGATTTGAACTATGGGCCTTCTGAATACAAAACAGAGCTAATAAAGTTTGTAACCCCACACATCTTTAATACATTTTTAATAGCATCTAAATAAGTCATTAATAATATTTCACATTTTGAGGCAATGGATTTTTATAACCAGCCTTCTCTGTACTAGCAGCCTCTATTGTTGATGTTACATTCTAATTGCAGTGTTGAGTACTGGTAACAAAAGCATTTTAAAATGTTTTATTTGGTATTAATTTTTTTAAATTGTTATTATTTGAGTTTGTTTCAATAATAATTAACATAAACTATAATTAAATTCTGGCATACTAATGGCATTAAAGTTTTAAAAGATTAAATTATTAACCTACAAGTTATCTGCATGTTCAAATGTTTTCACATTACAGAGTAACACTCCCAGAAATTTTCTCTTTTCTAAATGTATCACAGCCTTATCTGAGAGACCTTTCCATTAAGGACATATTTCACTACATATTCTGCATTAATCCTCATGTACCGGAATGGTATATGAATTACTTCCACTGACTTCAAATCAGACTATGACCTAGTCCAAGACCCAACTAATGCACTAAATATCATAGTAGAAATATTCAGAATGCATGTATATTAAACACACAGTAAATATTCAGTTGTACTATTAACAGTCACGGTGGCACAATTCTGGGTTATTGTAAAAAAAACACAGCCTTTCACTGTCTACATGTGGCACAGTGATGAGAGGGAATGTGGTAAAAATGGTGATGAAACTGCAAGATAAAGTGAAACTACTAATACACTTATTAAACTAGAAGTTCCATAATGAATCTCAATGTATGCCTGCACACTCTGGAGCTGAGGGTAAAGGAGATCTCTCAAAAACTGAGCTGTGACAGACCCGAAGATGACATACGGCTTGTTTGACATTAAAGGGCCAAAATCAGTGCCAATTAGTACATACATTAACAATGAAATAATATTACAACTGAGGAAGGGAATACAATACGAAGGTTTGAAAAATTCTTTTGGTATTTTTGTGTCAGGATGATTTTATTGTAACAGTCATAGACATTTTACTTGTGTTATTAAGATACCTAAATCTAGGAAGCTGAAATGGATGAATCACGTAGCTAGGATATAGAGACAAGGGATAAGTGCAGAATTTTAGTGGGGGCACCTCTCAGAGGAGTGAGAAAGAGTGAGAGAACAACACTAAAATATATTTTTCAGAAATAAATTGTGAGTATGGGAGGTGGAGTCAATTGGCTTAATATCATGACTAGTGGTAGGCTGTGGCATTAGTAGTGTTCAACCTATTGCTACCAGAGGGTCAGTTAATATCTAATAAGTCACATATTTTAATATTCCCTATAAACAATAAATGAAGAATGTTGGACTTTGATGTCCCAGAGATACAGCAGAGGTGTAATATCCAGTACAAACCTTATTATTCAGGAAGGTTTTTCAAAAATATGTCTTATTCATGGCACAGAAAAATTCGTACTGAAAAAGAAGCTTCATTTCTTTTGTATCGTAACAATAACAGTAATACTTGGTGGTGGTGGTAGTGGTAGTGGTGGTGGTGGTGGTGGTAGTAGTATTAGTAGGAGTAGTAAACCCTTAATATAAAACAATTCAAAATCTGATAACATCACTTACTATTTTGGTGGTTAAGCAGCACCATGGTTTGGGTGGTTAGCCATCAGCTTGTCACCACAGAAGCACAGATTCTTCAATCTCAGGGTAATGATTTGTGGTGGATAAGTGGCATGGGAAAGGTTTTTCTCCAAGCAACTGTATTTCCTTCGGTACTCTATAATCATTGACCATACTGGGCTGACTTTATACACCCATCTGAGATTGCAGTAGCAAAGGACACAGCTCTGCCCCAGTCCTATAGTTCAAAAACAAAAACTTTATGGTACAGAGACCACCTGATGCTGTTGCTACAGTATTTACTGTCCTGGTCAAGAAATAACCTATAGCTATTGAATCAGAAGATTTATATAATCATCATAAAATTCTCTTGCTGGACATTATTGTAAACCAGTTCAATTTAAAAAATATTTCTAAAAAACATATTTTAATGTCACTTATCCAGTTTATTCCAAGATTTCCCAAATGGTCTATTCCTATTAGATTTTCCAACAAAAACTTGTTTCCTGATATACGTGATATATCCTTGACTAGCCACTTGATCATGAATGAATCTATTTGGATGACAATGAAATGGTATAACAATATTGCACTGCACTCCAGTTATAGCCATAAACTATAAATACAATTATACATGTCATTTAAAGAAATATTTTTATATAACTTTGAAACTTGTTAGGCAAGTTCCAATCTATGAAAATTTCTCATCTAATAATAAGTTTTCCATTCACTGCATCCTGATACTTTGAGATCAGTTAGTTTAAATAACTTTACATTATGAAGATTAATAAGTTAAGCAAAACAGGAGGCATTTAAATGCACAATTGTCTTCTTATTCTTCGAATAAAAGCTAATGAGATGTACTATTTCTCAAATTTATTTTGATAAAGAACTCTACATGTTTCGGACAGATCTACTGTCCATCATCAGCAATAGGTATTTGTCATGCTAGCATGACAAATACCTATTGCTGTGTATACAGTGTTGAGACTCCTGATAATGGAGAGTAGATCTGTCCGAAACATGTAGAATTCTTTATCAAAATAAATTTGAGAAATAGTGCATTTCATTGGCTTTTACTATAAGAATATATCACGATGCACGGTCCTCTAAATGTAAAATTCGCACAATTGTCTATCACATCATACACAGCAGACAGTTATATCATGAAATAAGTCCAGGTTTCCCACTTTTCATACTGTGATTTAGGACACAAAGCTATATAACACTATCATTAAGGCACCCCTAGGGAAACATGGAAGCTGCAGTCTGTCCGTACTTATGGTTATTAGGTCTTCACTTACAAAATTTAATCTGTCAGTCTGTAACATCTTTGAACAAAATAGTCATAAGTGTCAGAAATTCTAATTGAAAATGATGCTTTTTCAGCTTGTGGAGAACTGTATACACGAAGCAACCGCATTGTGGGTGGACACAATTCTAACTTTGGTAGCCATCCGTGGCAAGCAGCACTTATTAAGACTGGTTTCCTGTCCAAAAAGCTGGCCTGTGGGGGTGCTCTGCTCAACAACAGGTGGATTGTGACAGCTGCTCACTGTGTTGCCACGTAAGAAATGAAACCACACAGACTATAATTAGTACATCATCATTTCATTCTACATCTGTGTATGGTTATGACCAAAATTCTAAATGGAGATTGTATATGCCCATACAGATTAACTCTTAAAATCTTAAAACTTTAACGACAAGAAGTTCCTTTTTAAATGCTCATATTTTCTGACTGCCTTTACCCAATCCCACTTGTCATTTCAAGCACTTAGTTTCTTGCTTGCACAACACTTCATGAGATTCACCTGCACAGTATACACCTAGATGTGGTTTTCAAGTGTAGCTTTGAATACTGTGACTTTTGCAGTACCACCAATGGCAACCTGAGAGTGCGCCTTGGAGAATGGGATGTGAGAGACCAAACAGAAAGACTCCACCATGAAGAATTTGGTGTGGAGCGCAAAGAGGTGAGTCTTGTTGAAATGAATAAATTTATTCAGAATAATGCACAAGCTAACCAAACATGTTTGTTAAAACAAGGTGTAGTGCCTAATGAGACCTCACATAATTGATTCTTTTTGCACTGTCTCAGCTGTCTAGACAGTTGAGACCTTACTGCTTTGAACTCCAGTAGCACAAAATGGTAAATGCCCTATGTGTCACAAACTACTGTCGAAAGTATAAACTGCAGAACAAGTACTTTTCTAGTAGAAGAAATAATAAAAAAGAAGCTAGAATAGGAATTAAAAACGGAAAAGTTTAAATTAAAACAACTAAAAAATGTGGATTTTAAAATGTAAGTGCCAGATTAAAATCATATGATTTATGGTTTGCAACTTTTCAAAATGTAGAATAAATAACTAAATTAACATTATACTACATGGAAAAGTGTTCACAGGAATATGGAAATTCAGTTAATGAAAGTGTATAACATCACAATATTTTTCGGAATATTGTATGGATTCCTAACGACTCATTTGTTACACAATTTAAACTTCCTCTCTTTCTTTCCTTTTTTTTTTTTTTTTTTTTTTTTTTTTATTTGTTATATAAAATGTCCTTTTCTAATCAAACACACTCCTTATTCCAATATATTTCAAAGGTTCAGCTTCATAAGAAGTGTTTTTTTCTATTTCTTGACATTTATTGTGATACAGGTACACCCACAATATAGTCCGACAGACTTCCGCAATGATGTGGCTCTTGTAAAGCTGGACAAGTCAGTGGTGTTTAAACAGCACATCATTCCAGTGTGCTTGCCTGACACCAATACGAAGCTTGTGGGCAAGACTGCCACTGTTGCAGGCTGGGGCAGAACTCGCCATGGTGACTGAATTCTGGCTGATTTAACTTATAATATGCTTATTTACATGATTAGTGAAATAGAAAATCATCATTAAAGTTGTAAGATTTGGAAACGTGAAATTTCATTAAAGAGTAAAGAAACACACAACAACTATTCATTGGTCACAAAAAATTAAGGCATTTAAGTGAGGTTATGTCTATATCTCTCTTTCATTTTCAAAATAATTGTATTGATTTTGATCATTACGGCCCAACATAAACTTTACTTACAGCTTAAACCGAATTTTACCAGTATTCTTAAAAATTCATACACAAAATTGCACTTTCATACTACATGTTCCACCCACTTTATCTTCTTCTGATTTATTGATCCCGACAATATTAGGTGTAGAATACAAATTATGAAGCTCTTTGTTATTTTATTTTATCCATTATTCTGATATTTTCTCATTTGTTACACTACACTTAAATCCAGGATTGATGAAAAAATTACAGGACACTTTGTGGGCTTGATACAGACTTCCTGTGAACATTTCTTGTAAGTCTAACGTAAATAGGTGGTGGAGAAACCAACACCAGGCTAGATTTCCCCCCAAAATTTTCTTTCTTAACTGTTAGTAATTTATTACTTTGTCAATTGTTACTATCCTAAATAGTTTGAACAATGCTGTAAAATAACCTAGAAGAACCAAAAAAGCACAAGTCCTTGGGCAGCAACTGACTTTCACATACTTACAGGGGTGTCAACGGTACCAACTGTTCTGCAAGAAGTAGATGTTGAGGTGATATCCAATGACCGATGTCAACGTTGGTTTCGGGCTGCAGGACGGCGGGAAACTATACATGATGTGTTCCTGTGTGCAGGCTTTAAGGAAGGTGGCAGAGATAGTTGTCAGGTAAATGTCACTTCTCGGTTTCTTGTTTGTCTGTCACATAGTCTCAGGCTCGGTTGTGTAGAATTAATTACCATATTACATCAATCAGAGAAAAATTACAAGAGTATAAATATAAGCTATTCTTTACAATAAGCTCAAAGTTCATTCCTGCTTCTGTCTGTTTATTTTCCTCTGACAGAGACAAGGAACTTGAGGATTGCTGGAGCAAAGATGATCACACAGTCAAGGAAGATATGATGTTACTTTTACAGCACATGAACATGCAATTCAACACAAATAATTTTATCATTACTTGGTATTCTAACATAGATTTTAAACCTTTTACCTAAAACTTAACATTTTATATTTGTAAGTCGAATGTTCTATGTAATATTCCTTCAAAGAACACTTCCCTGAAGATGGCCAAAATATGTGGCTGAAACATGTAGGAGACTGCGCTGATTAAAATAAATCTAAATGTCATTGTATGTACTTGTTGGTTCATTCTCATAAGAAATCATTAGTGCATGGTCATGAATCATTTAAAATTTAAAATTTGTTTATCTAATCTGAGAGTATCTGGCCAAAATTAACAATAAAATTCCCTTTAATAATTTGCTTTTTTTTGTGGCCTATTCTTATTTTAAAGATACTTTTAAAGGTATCTCATTCAGAATTTTTGTGCTGGTTCAGTGGAGTACATTTTCTTACTATATTTTGACTTACAGGGTGACTCAGGAGGTCCATTAACAACAACATTGGACGGACACAAGGTTCTTATTGGACTGGTGTCATGGGGGATTGGCTGTGGGAGAGAACATCTTCCAGGTGTATATACCAACATTCAAAAATTTGTACCGTGGATAGACAAGGTCATGGTTTAAGAGAACAAATTATGAAAAAAGTTCGGACACTGGAGTATGAAGCAGTAAGTGAATAATTATGTACTTTCTGCTAGAGTGAATTTTGCCTACATTCACACCAAAGTGTGTGCTGTGTGACCAAAAGGCATGTGCCATTGAGACAGAACTTTACTGCATGTCTTACAAATATTCCAGTCATGTTACAAATATTCCAGTCATTCTACCTCATATTTGAGTGTCTGCTGTGTCAACAGTATATGCATGATATGCAAGTCATATGAAATTAAGGACATGCAATATTGAGGATTTAAGAATTCTCAAAAGTATGTGACAGTGTTTGATTCATTGCCTCACAAATTGTTTAATATTCTCCACTTTCTGAAGTGACCTGAATATACGTAATGATTTGGGAGTTACCTGTTTTCTCATATTTAGTTCATCACTGTACATTATCCTGACATACATCCTTCATTATTTTTAATTACAATATTAGCAGCAGTGATAACTTTCATCTGCCCTGGTGGTCTACTTGTTAGGACTTAAGTGTAGTACTCCAAGCATTCAAGATTTGATCACCTTGAACACTCTTACCAATATTGTAAAATAAAAATATTATAGTGAAATTCTTCACTTAACAGGAATACAGTTAAATCTTGAAGTGTTGTGTATATATATAACATATGACAGACAACAGAAGTTGAACATAACTAGAGAGTAAAGGGAAGCAACAGTTTGGGCCTAGTCCTGAATATCTGTTTCGCTGACTGGACCATTACAAACAACAATATGGAGATCACAATGAGAGATTCTACGAACCTGTGATATTTGTGGACACAACAACCACACAGCCACATGTTCTCTTCCATACAACACTGTGTTTTAAGGTAGCACAGCTGTGGACCTTTCATTCTTATGGATAGAGTGGTCTCACATACTGTCATCCTGGTACACAACATGGACACATGATGCTTGTAGACACAGAGGCCTAAGGCTCTATTCCATACTACTGCTTGTCCTATAAAACAACTGTGGACTTACAATGCTGTGCACACTGGCCTTATTTACCAGACCGTACTAACAGGTACCATGGAATACAATTCTGGACCTATGATGTTGGTGGGCACAGTGACCTGATGCACCAGGTGATGCCAGCCCATATTATGGGGCACAACAATGGACCTGCATTACTTGACAACACAGTGGGCAGTAGTTGACAGAAGCAATCTCTTTGATTTTGTTACTGTAAGATGTAATGAGAAATGTATAATTAATTTCTCTGAAAAAATTTTAAATCTTAGGAGTAATTAATGAGAATGTTTTAAACAATGATCCTACATTTTGTAATTTGTGAGAATCTTAATAAGGCGATGTGGACGGATTTTTTTTTTCTGGATTCATATTTCAAATAATGCAGATTTGAAAAAATAATCAGAAAAAGTTGCCAGGATAAAATTATATAAAAATGTATTCTAGAGTAGAAAACATTTCAGATAATGCATATGAGAACTGAAAGGGCAGATTTCTTCATTACCTGTTTAGATCTATAGTGACCAAAATATGAAGGTTTTAATTTCCTTTTTCAGTGAATATTCATTCAGGTCACAAACTACACCAGAAACAAATATTATCACATTAAATCACACTGTCTCATTAAAAATTGTTAGTGTAGTGACAGCATAGCTGGGTAGCAGGGTGGCCCAGCTTATCTGTAGAAAGAGGACAATAGTGCAGTTTAAAATTTCTCCTTTGGATGTTAGTACAAAAACTGTGCTCCACTGCAATGAAGGTAACAAGATATGTGTATGATTAATGATATGTGAAAAACAAAGTATTTTGATTTCAAAGTACGTATACATTGTTTCGAGTGTCAACAACCAGGAAGAACTAAGTAGAATCCTATAAACATAAAGCATAACAATATAATTATTATCGCAAAGTCAGGTAATTACCAACTTGACTGTAAGCTATTGTAAATGTATTGAACCCAACAAAATCAGCCAGTAATGAAATGTACATTAAATAAAATGATTAATAAATATTCTGGGCTGCTCATTTGTAACTGCCAAATTTATTTTAACATTGACCTATAAAATCTGCCCAAGTTATGGTTCATAGTTCACAGACTGAAAATTAAGATGTGTTAAAAGAGTATAGGCAGATGTGAGCTTATGTATATTGCAATTTACACCTGTACTTCCAGCAGTCACATTTCGGACAAACATGGGGTCTTGAACTGCTGAGGTGTAAACTATGGAATACCTGCTAAGTTATTGTTAGTGTTTTAACTGGTGCCTTACCACAACAAACAGTTTTTGCTACATAATGCCAATTGTCATCATATTTAAATTGCTTCCTTTTAATATTCCATGTAACTGGATGCAAAATACAGCATGTCACACTTAAGAAATTCTTCCTCCACAAATATTTTGGTTTCAAAAAGAGAGAGAAAGGTAAATAACATAAGGCCACAGGTTTAAGTTTAGCTTTACAAAATGGACCCAACTTAATATTCTGTTACCCTTAACTTACCTGAGGATGGAGACAGAGTCAGTCCCCAGAAAGTTCACAGAATACTGCATTTTATTAGATAGTGGTTGAAGTCCAAGGAGATTCCCATAGTAATAACAAATTAAAATATTGTTCAGATGATGAAATCACAAAGGATGATATCAGCAAGGCATGTAGCATGCATGGAAGGGATCAGGAATCTGGTCAAAACTTTAACAAGAAAACGTGAAGGGAAGAGTGCAATTTGAAGACCTAGGTGCAGATTGAATAATGAAAATTATGATGGTGATAAGGATGATGATGGTGATATGATCGTCGTCGTCGTCATCTTCATCATCATCATCATCATCATCTTAAATAAATAGCCTAGGTATGGACCGAATGAAAAAAGGAACCAGTGAAAGGTTCTTATGGGCACTGTAATTAAACATCAGGTCCTGCAATATTTTCTACCTTTTGCTAAGAAATCTGTTCTTGTGGGATATGATTCTGCATCAGCAGTACATGAAATTTGAAATGGTTGAAATGGACCTCTAGACCGTTTAAGACAAAGGACATATATTCCTTTCAGATGTTAGAAGCCACTTACCCAGAGACATAGCCTCAAATCCTAGAAGGATGGATTCCTTAATCACATTGTGGTTCAAACCTCAAAACTCGCATTTCTTGAATAGTTGGTTGATAGATGGTTGGGCTGTCAAGAAGGACTCCGGTCCATGGAATTTTTCATTCCTTCCTTCAGAGGAGACCAACATTTGTGCCATCAACATTACAGTAAAAAAATCTTATTTGAAGAGGAGCTTTTGATGAACACAAAAAGTTTACTTTATGTTGTTTGGACTCTCTTTTGAATTTCAATGGAATTTTCTTCAGTTGTCTCCGAATGTGAAGAAAATCTGATAATTTTAATATTGACTGCTTTGTGATTGATAGTGTTGGTCCCATAAATAATGTAAAGTCATTTTAAACAGTGTGAGACTGATCTTTGTGTTTATTTGTACTGAAGGTCCATTAATTACAGGTGACAGTGTAACAAACTGAAGACAGGTCTGGGTGAATAGTAGAAATAATAGTGTAACTGAATTGTTCCTGGTAAAGTACTCAAGTTTGTGAAAACTGTTAAAATATATATGAAGCTAAAATACAGGCTGATATGTTTGGAATTCACATAACCATTCAGTATCTGGACAGGCTACAACTACTGCAGAAGAAGAGGCAACATATGAGAGATATTTAATAAGTCAGGTTCCCACAGGCTTAAATATGAATACTAAACGAGAATTCGTTAAACCGTAATGTGTCACTCTTTTATTCCACTGAATTATCACTGTCTTTATCTGATGCATTCGTCCCAATGTGGCACAAGTTTAAAAACTTTTCACCAGTTATATTATTTGCCACCATTCATGAATAGCAGTTTCCACTACCTCATCACTGTGGAATTGGCGACCTCCCAAGTAGCCCAAGAACAAATGAACTGCTGTAACATGTGGTAATGCAGCACAAAAACTCAACCCCATGCAATGCGTGTCATACACAATAGTTGTTGCAGTCATTTGACTGGGAAATTCTGGACCATCTTCTCCACTGTTTGGCACTGAAGTAACACTTGGTTGGTCACACATCCCACACTTAAAAACTGCAAGTGGTTATTGATGAATGCTAGTGAATACAACAGGGCAGTTTCTACTTCAACAGATTGTTTAAACTTGTGCCAAATGGGAAGAATATAACAAAGTGCTCAGTGATTGTGTAAAAAATTGATACTTCAGTGGAATGAAGGAGCTACACGTAACACTTAGTGATTTCTCATTAAATTCATGACCTAAAAATTATTATTCTCTGAACATGCTATGTATTAATAAGTAACAACATGATTCATATGAGCTGAAGGAATAGATATTATGTCAAGTTCAGGGAGAAATATTCTAGTAGCTGGAACTTCAGCATCTTCTTTTCCTGTGAAAGGCAGAGTTAAAACCACTGCAGAAAGATTCACTGAAGAGAAACTGTCTCTTCAGCACCCTTCAAAAAAGGAAATATTAAGGTAGGCTCCTTCTCGTGACCATGTTGCCAAGTATGTAAGCTCCAAATTCTCTTATTGCATACTTTGCAGTCTTTTGAATCCCCTACCATCTACCACTTAAGTTCTGTGTAACAACCCTCGTTTTTATCTCTTGCCACATTTTGCACTTCTAAGTCTAGTTACTCAGGTAATCTATGACTTACCATTCATTTTATATGTTTATTCCAGTGCAGCATTAAATTCTTGTGTTATTTTACATCCACTGTGTCTCGTGATATTTTCTACACAGCGTACTCAGGCTAAACCACAACACCAGAGGACTGTGATGAAAAAAGATCTGGATAGGGGGTGGAAAGAAGAGGCAAGACAACATTGTAGGTGGGCAGTTCAAGGTCTTCTTGGAGGGACTGCACTATAGCCAGAATCTAGCAAAAGTGTGGAAGTGAGATGTACAAGAACAAATTTGGTACAAAATTTAGGATGTGTATGCATGGAATGTGGCATAGCCAGCATCTACGTGAGTCAGGATGGGGAATATTTTGCAGAACACTAGTCACAATAGCATGATGTTAAGATAGGATAATACGAAGAAAGACAAGGATGATGAAAGTGAACAGAGAAAGAAGATGTAAGAAGTGTCAAGGAGGAATAAGACATTGGCAGGAAAATGAAGAGATGGAGCACAGGAAGATAAATGGAGGAAAAAGAAGTAGGAAGATAGGACAAAGCAAAGAAAATGGTTTGTCTTTTTATATTGTCTCTGTGTTTGTACTGTTCAAGAAACATTATTTCACAAAAATGCTCTTCTATCTTGTGACTTTTGCATAGCAGAGCCAATACATATAAAAAAAACTGATTTCTCATTTTTCATATGTATAGAAATATTCAAGAAGTAAAAGCAAACATACTGATTGACCCAGCAGAAATATAAAACTGCAAATTGTGTATTCCATGATGTAGTACATAGACATTAAAAAGGCCTTCTTTACTTTCAAAAAGCCATACGTTTTCAAAGTACACGTGGAAAAATAATTTCATTTATGCCCCCTATAATAGTGTTGCTTTTCCTTCCGCCGATGTCTATGAAGCCCACAGATTCTCAACAGTATTATGTTTGGACCACATATACCGAATTTCACCCAAACCAGAAAGTAAATGTGGAAAGTACAGGGTGATATTCATTTATGCCCTTAAATAAACCACGGATTTCCCTGCACCAATTTTCATGAAATTCACAAACATTCAATAAATTTCTGTGGACATCTTCTCTACCAAATCTTGTCCAATTTGAATATAAATTGTGGAGAGTAGGTCAAAATATAATTTATGCCGTTAAGTAGAGTATGGCTTCCATTGCATCTATCTGCACAAAACTCACAATTGCTCAATGACATTACCTAGTGATCTATAGCACACGTTCCCCACATTGATCAAGATATATTGCAAGTATATGTAGACATTCACTTATGTCCTTCCATACAGCATGACCCTTAACGAACCAATTTTTCATAAAGTCTTCTTGTACCGAATTTCATGAAGTTTTGATGAACAGTTTAGCTGCTGACTCTACATCATGGACAGATGGGCGTGGTCTCTAGGTAAGGTGTGCATTTCTTTAATTCCATCCCATAAACCTACATTCATTCATTCCATTGGCATATGCAGAATGCAATGATTCCTTGCCATTCTCAGGCACTTCTTCCATTCCTCTCTGTTATATACCCTTTCCTTTCACCTTTCTCCACCAACTAGTCTAACATCCTACCTCACTTCATCTTTCCATCTATTTCTTGGTCTACCTGTCAGCCTTGTTGTTTACAAATTCATATATTATACCTTTTGAGAATTCTATTTCCTTCCATTCTCTGTACATGCCCAAACCAACATAATCTATTTAAACTTATTGTCTCTGTTACAGTGGGTTTTTTAACCACTGCATAAATTTTTTATTGTTAATATTTTCCTATTTTCTTTTTCATTGATATATACGGGGCCTAAAATTCTTCTATACACTTTCCTTTCAAAAATGATTATTTGCTTTCTACCTCTGTTTGTTAGTATCCAGGTTTCTAACACATATGTAAAAATTTTGTCTATTATTGTGTTCTTTAGTCTTAATATTAGTTTTTTAGATATATTTTTATCATAAACCCTCCCTGTCCAACATTATTTTATGAGAGACATAGGAAATAAATGTGGGTGTGGGTGTGTGTGTGTATACAGGTTATTCTTTCTTCATTTAAATAAATATATTTTGATGATAGTTCCATGTTTCCAATAAATAAAATAAGTTAACAGCCGATGTCATGATTCCTACATGGCTTAGGAATTGTCATGATTTATCTTCTCTTAGTAGATATAACCTCAGATTTGCAAGTGACACCACTGAACTGCATCATCTCCTTGGTACTTGTGATGTCCAACAGAATGCATGTTAGGTCATAAAGATAAGCATTTGCCATGATCGAACTTTTAAGGCTCATTGAATTATGCAATTAGATCTCTTTTTATGTTTCAAAAAGGAAAACTTAGATTTTTAAGTGGAATCTGAACTGAACTTCAGCAGACTACTCACAAGCAGAGCTTTAAAGCAGTACACTGAATATGTGACAAAACCAGTTGTAGTTAAAATCAAGATGCCAGTAACAGTCACTTGTAAATGGCGCAACAAGCATAAAGGCACCTGATATAAAAAATGACTGAAAACAGCAAAGGACATCTTAGAATGTAAAGTTACACACAGGCAAAATGCTTTGTTGAAATACCATTCCCCTCCCCATAATCATGATTGAATATGAGTATTCTCAAACACATACAGTGCTGATTTCTGCTTTTTGTCATGGTGTGAAAAGCCTGAGGAGTTTGGGCAAATTGACTTCTCATTGTCACAAATTGAGAAATTTTGTAAGCTTCTGTTGGAATTGTAGCTACAGTAGATGATGTTCCATCAGACATCAGTTATGAATATGGCATTGCAAATGAAGTTCTGAACATAACACACATACCAGGCTGCAATTCAGGATGTCATCTGCTACAAGATCTCATAAGTAATTGTATGCAACCTACATACATTTTCGCATA
>Ga0136643_10005992_pt1 | contig 17320 bp, 15 predicted proteins | sample TergutLab28metaG_FD_96883 | JGI IMG/M metagenome (GOLD analysis project Ga0136643, IMG submission 96883) | Labiotermes labralis P1 segment gut microbial communities from Petit-Saut dam, French Guiana - Lab288 P1 (version 3) (version 3) | ecosystem: Host-associated > Arthropoda: Insects >... | reverse complement strand
ATTATAAGACACTTTTTTGTTAAAAAAAAAAAAAAAAAAAAAGAAAGAGAAAAATTAAAAAAAAAAAAAAAAATTAAAAACAGGGAACCACTTTTAACCCCGAATTTCCCCCCCCCCCCCCGGGCCACTTTAGTGGCCGTTTGGCTATTTAAAGGGCCCACTGCGCGACATATATGTGTATATATATATATATATGTCGTTCGGCGGCTAAGGGCTAACATGATTCTGGAAGGAATTTTAGATGACAATGATATTCAGGGACATCGCTCTCACAAAGGAGATAATGTACAATTATCCCAAAGAACTCACAAAATCAGTGGCAGTGAGGATAAGGGTAAAATAACACTAGAACCAGAGGGGATATCATCACTTTCATGTTGAAATTCCAGTACATTTGGTAGTTCATGGCTGAAGCTCTGTGAGGTTTATCGACTCGAGTTTGATCCTAGTAGCCAAGTTAACCATGAAGTCTATTTAAAGATTTTCTTGACCTGAATTTTATGCAACACATCATACAGAAAACCTAGAAATATTCACAGCAACGAATAGCTACAAGTGTCACTCCATTTACTTGTAACTCAAGGATCAAGCACAAGCAAGGTAATGGACAAAACGTAGTTTTGGCACTGTTAATGCTGAATGAAAATGCAATAGGACCTGACAAAAAAAGGTCTCATTATGACGACGACAACAACAATTACCACCACCACCACCAACAACTTCTGTATTCTCTTTCCTTCTGGAAGCTCTTTCTCCTAGAAAGACTAGAACTCATAACACAAACACTGTATTTCAATGACAACTCTGTACTAAATGAATACAATAGGGCAACCAAACTTTTCAAAATCTAACCTATGTTTTCAAAGATTCAAGTCTTCTGCTATGTTATACCATACCAATGCGCAAGAGTTCCCAATATTTTGCATAGGACAACACACTCCTGAGGTGCAAATTAGCCGCAGAATTGTACAAGCTATGAAAATACAGAAAATGGAATGTCTAATCCATTACTGACACAGGGAAGGGCATGAGTTACAGAACAAGTTCATAAATGCAGAGACAAGGAACTGCCAAAATAGCACTAAAATTTGTACAGCCTGTCTATGATGGTGTTAATCCAAGTTCCCAAGCTCACCACTACAACTGAGAACAGCATGTAGCACAGCTTTCTGCCATTACATGCCCCAGTATCACTGCCTTCTGAGTCAGTCTAGTGGGCTTTGCAGCCATAACCCTCTCTACTCTTCTCAGTTGCAGCCACGAGGGCACTGATTCCATGATGTCCCTGAAATTCAGAGACACTTACTGCCCTACAGGCAGTTCCAAAACTAGCTGCAGCAGCACTTTCAGCTGTAGAAGAAACACTAGAACCATCACATAAACTCAGAAGGGAACTACTCCCAAGACAAAAACAACCAAGAGCAAATACATGAACGTTTCAATAATGACAAAGTCTGGGAACTTCAGATATGACCCCGCACATTACGGTTATATTCACTGGATGGACAATTTCTACGAGCTGCCAGTCAGGACTCCCTCTAAAACCAAAAGAAGACAGTGTTGGTGCCTTACCTATTAACAGAGTTTTCTTCCCATAAGGGGAGGGAACAGTGGGGAGGGGGGCAAAGGGACAGAATCTTCACCATACCACACAGATGAAATGTGTCAGTAGCGACAGGAATACAGTATATTAAAGCCTTTTGTTCATGACTATAACATCCATATACCACGTCTGATCTAAACAACAAAATGTTGTAGCCATATCTGGCAAAGAAAGAAAGCTTGCAAACTATGTAGAACTTATTCAATGTCACCGTTCACAATTCTGTGGCTGTCTCTGCCATGAAACACGGTAACCAAACGCCTAATATTCAGGCTTTAAATGCCACAGGGTCTAACAAACATGGAGCAAGTGTACCTTGTCCTGCAAATGGTCATCTGCCCACTCCCTAACCTCCTAAATAACAGTGAATGTCACGGTCTGCAGACAATTCCTGCCACAAGGAAAAAGGCAAAAACTGAGAAGTTTTTCACTGTTCTTAACAACAAGCTGTTAAGGAAGGGATCAAACTGCTGGTGCCCTGATTATGTAGTAGGTTTTGATAAATTCTGTGAGTGTTATTCCACAGATCTTCACTTTTGCTTCCTTGAGTTCCTGTATACAGTGCATTCAAACATTCTAAACTACCTTATGAAACAGATGTAAATATTTCAACTTATATACAGATCAAAAGCTATGTAAACTTAAAAAACATGCTGCAAATATCAGTGATATCTAAATAAGTATTACAGCAGAGTATACTAAGAGTGTGAGGTTTACAAACACCCATGCTAAAGGGATGAATGTCTGAAGTTGGAAATAAGGGGAGCGCGGCACATGGTTTGGTCCCATAAAATAGACAGCTCTTCAGAAATGGGGTATAAAAGAACAAATTTGTCAAAACTCATGAAGAAAATCTGAAATGTGGCAGTGCCAAGGTTTTTAAAACAAGCAAAGTTGGCAGTCTACCACAAACATGTGTGCCACATGTAATTACTAGGTACAGTTAATATTTTAATGGCAAAAAATTATCAATAACTGATTTGCTGCATTGTATGCTTCCAGTTTAAAAACAAACACAAAAAGTAAAGACGTGCATGGTTTTTAGAAGTGGGCTAGGATGTTGCTAAGAGTTCAAAACCTCTGTTTGGAATACATGTTCAGGATTTTTATATTACGATGTATAAAATACAGTAAAACTCGTTCACTCAATGCCAGACTATTAATGATACTGCTACTTCTGATACTACAGTTCCCCAGCCAAGAAAATAAGATTTTACTGACTTTCCAACATGAATAATTAAAAAAATATCTGCACTGAAACTCAAAGTCTGAATCAGATCCACTGAATCATGAGCAGTTAATTTACTTTATCATCCAGTATTTTTTACTTTTAACTGTGTGCATACCATTACACAATTGCAGGTGTTATCAGGTTTGTGGACTATACTGGAGAAGCTCTGTACCATACATAATTCAAACTATAATAGGAGATGGTAGCGCTGTAGGTGATTATGTTACTGCAATCACTCATATCCAATCTATTCAGGCATATTAAAAATAACCGTAGCTCTGTGAACACACGAGACGTCTGCTGAATGGTCAACATTCTGCTTGCACTTAAACTGCAACAAACCTACTTTAGGCTCCTTCAACTTCAAATTCAGATGTCTTACACTAACATGTTTGATGACTAAATTTCACAACAGAACAGTGTGACTGCTGATAAGAGTAAAGAATAGAAAGGTTCTTCAGAAGTAATATCAACATGAACAGAACAACTACAATAAAGGCTGTGTAAATGGTACAACTGCACTTCTACATGTGTACGTACTTTGTCCATGTCTTCATCCCAATTCTCTTCTTTCTCGTCGTCATCACTGATGTCTTCAGTTGCTTTAGATCCTTCTCTTTCACCCTGGCCTTCTTTTTTAGTTGACAATGCAGCCTCCCTAATCCTAGTTATTATAGAACAAATTTAGTACATTTCAAACCAACACATACAAACAAATTATAGAAATTCATCCTCCCATTCCACCCTTGTGCCAATGTGTCCGACGTTATGTCTTGTTAGAGCAGCAGTGTCCATCAACTTGTTCATCTCCTTTCTCGATACACTTATTTCTATCTTTCTTAGTTATGTTTTTATATATATATTCTATGCACGTACACTGAAGGCTGTTCATCTTCAGAAATAGAACAAACTGTTTTGCATACATTCATACTCCCCAATCAAGGTATTATTTTTTTTACAATTAATTTCCTTTTGCCACTGTAACCCATTTCCCTCAATTTCAGGGTGTGTAACAATCACTGCAGTACACCTGATTTTTGCATAGGTGACATCCAACAAATTTACATGCAAGTTAATGTTTCTGGTTGTTGCAGTTGCCATGTCTAACATAAGTAACTAGAGACAATGCTTTCTTTCAACTCTATACAAGGCCATCTACTCCATGATTAGCTCAATCCATTTCCCCTTTCAATCTCTGTTATCTTTTAAGAACAAATATTTACTCAGAGGTGTGAAGTCCAATTTCCTCTTGCTCTCTCTGTATATCATTTTGTAACCATTCCATCAGTTTCTTTTCTTTTAATATACTTTAAGATATTACCTCCGCAGCCTCTGAAGCTTGAGCCTCCTTAGGTTATCAGCTTGTGATCTTGTTGCTAACATTCTTTTTCGGAAGGTGTAACTAGAATCCAAAATGCTTTTCTTCTTGAGTACGGTGTCGACTCGTCTGGGGAAAATCATTCTCGACATGCCTCTTGTTCCCCTGCCGCTAATGCGCCCCCTGAAGGAGCCTCGGGGGGAGGAAAGATGCCTCGAGGGGGCACTAGAGGGTGGGGGCATGCTTGAATCCAGCTGTTCAGTCTTTCTGTGGGGATAATCCTCCCTTGAACGGTCTCTGAAACTACTGGCGGACCGCCTCTCCTCGCGGTAACCGCGGCCCCTTTCATCCACATAGCCTCCCTTCTCCTCAGAGTAACCATAACGGTTACTGTAATCACTCCCACCCCCGTAGCTGCCTTCGTGGCTGCGGCGGCTAGACGAAGCCTGTATGGCAAACCCAAAACATATACAGCTATTACAAGGAAGAGATGTTCTCATCTGCATGTTCACCACCACTGAAATACTGAAAAAATGATACTGTTGTCAGGCTTTCAAACATCAACATTCTTCAATTAACAATCAACTATTTCCCTTTTTATTAGCCAGGTCAAGCAAGATTGGACAGGTTTGCAAGTTACACCAACATCAAATGAATTAAAGAATTACAAGTCCACCCAAACATAATGGGTTGTCATAACAGTCAAATGTTTTCATTAATACCATCACAACTTCTACAAAGCAAGTTTGCATAAAACATCTTCTTATATGAAAATAATGAAAAAGTATACTTTACTTGGTTCATTACCAATGTTATGTACAGCCTGGAGTTTCAGTTACTTTAGCAATTCAAAAACCACCTGGTGGCACATTATTCTGATGTTCAACTTTCCTCAGGGAAGTTTTCAGTATCAATTTTCTGCTTTATCTCACAAATCTAAGTACTTAATCATCAGACAATCATCTGAATTCTCTCTCTCTCTTTCTGTTTAAGATGAGAACAGCCTTCCTTTTCCAGAGGCATATCAACTATTCCATGGGATGTTGTTCTAACACCAAGGAACTTAAATTCTCATCCTTCACACAAATATTAATATGAATATTACAGAACTGAATAAGTAAAATGGAAACCTGTCCACAACAGGAAAATATACATCACAAATATAAGTGATACATTATGCAATTATCTCAATTATCATTCAGACCTGCCTTCCTTTCCCAGAGGCATATCAGTCACTGTGTTGCACATCTGTTCTAATGCAATGAAACCATTGAATTTCTCATCCTTGCTACTGACAAATGTAAGCATAAAAACTGTGATACTGAATAGGTAAACTGAAAACCTGTCCACAGTAGTAAAAATAACACATATCAGATGTTAAGTATAAACACTCTTCGTCCAATTAGTCTTCTTAGATGAAGAAGTTTGTCCCTTGTAATCTGTCACAAGAAAATGTGATTATTCTATTTATGGCAAAATACTAAATATAAAACCTTTCTTCTTTCACATATGGCAACTCAGATCTTCAAATTTCCCATCTCCTCTTTAATATACAACCATCTTCACTGCTGTCCTTCCTGTAATGGCGGTATAAAGACAAAAATCACAAAAGCAGCCCTCAAGTAATGTTAATACGATCAACACTTCCCTGGTTATACCAGTCTAAGTGGGAAGACACAAGATGTGGTCACTGTCTCCACAATAAAACATGACAGTATAATTGGAAACAAATGAATCAAACAGAACAAACAAAAGAAAATCATGCCAACAAAATATACTCTTCACTTTCAGACTTGGCTTTATATCTGTGTTCTCATCTTGGACTAATCTCAAATGTGTATTTAACAAACAATAGTGAATGGTAACTAAATATTACTCAAGTGTTCAATGATGGTGTATACTTCAAAATTGTGTTCTCAGTTGCACAAAGACAAAACAGCATCAGGTGAAAGAATTTCTTGGGTTTAATGCCATCACCTACCATGGCTGCAAGGTACAATCTATGGAAGAGCAAGATGTAGATAGCCCTACTGCAGCAAATATACACCAAGCATCTTGGTTTAAAAAAATTTCAGAGAGGAAAATAAGAAATTGCAGTCACAGAGTTTTAAACAGAAAGTCAACAAACACAGATGTACTAGAGTAATGCCAGCAGAATGTAATACTACTTTCTGGTGACCCAAAAGCGACAGCAGATGTAAGAAATACACAAGCCATATAATGCCACTGCATTCAAACTAAAACTCTTCTTTCTAACAAAATAAGCTTTTGGGCTCACATTACTTCACTGTAGCATAAAAACACAACAAGCTATGCATTCTATGCACATTCGTTATGCTTCAGTAATATACGTTGTTGCTACGAACTGTTCACAACACATCAATGCCCTAAAGTTCCCCCTCTCCTGTAGCATAGGCTGGGAATCAGAGTCAATATTATCTTTTGTCACTGTCTGCATGGACCCTGCCACACTAGAAGCAGATGTTGCTGTTGTATGGCCTAGTTACGTTTTTGTCTTCCAGTATTTTGATTCTCCAAATGCTACTGAAACAGGCCAATTCCTACTCAGTAAAACTCAGCCGTATTTCTAAAAAAATGAAAGTAATAGAAAAAGGAAAGATGCCAAAAATGTTGTCAGTGGGACACAAAATGTTGGGTGCCTTCAGTACAGTCAAGGAGATTAGACAATTTTATGTAAAATCAATAACAAACGTCGATATGAAAGTGTGTTAAGCATGGAGAAATGTTAAGTAACAACACACTTTCAGTATACAGCCATAATTTTCCCCAACTTCAATCCAACATATATATGCATAGCCAGTATAAATTGGTTTAAAAAGTCGATAAACTGTAGAGTAAATATGGTATACAACAGTACTGACAAATCCACGTATTAAGATTGCCCTATTTCAAGAGAGCATGAACAGCAAAATGGAGAATCGAGCATTAAGGAGATTGAAATTTTGACTTGGTACGAATTATAATTAGTTCTAAACTCAGCTCTGCGACCTGACACTGGAAATATGTAGGTGGTTTCATGGGAGCAATTATGTTCTTGAACATACTAACGCAAGAATGAATGGACATGGTGTGGTACACTGTGTCTAACAAATATGATGGAAGGGCCAGTGTGAGAACACAGCAGTATCAGCACTGTTAATTGCCGAGTCAATACACTTTCCATTGCTAGTAGCTTGAAATACACCCATATGAAGAGCAGGAGTGTTTCTACCTCCACATTGCTGGGGCCAGAACTCCCTCATAGGGTTTCATACTTTAGCACTGGGATAGACTGATCAAAAGCAAAACAAAAATTACAATACACACACAAGTATCAGAGACACAGGCACTACTAACGTCAGTCTAAATGCAACACACTGAATCTTTTGTCAAATAGGCTCCAACCTATATACTGAAATGATTTTATATCTTATTTATGTTCTGTATGCGAACTCCCGCATTAGGCAACTAACATACATTGATGGTACGTGAGAAAAGGGTAGAGATGAATGCACGAACTTCAGAGGGGGAATTACCAGGGGGCTGGTGAAAACAGAAAACAGCATAATGGCATCATCAAAGAGTGGGGTTTTCAAATGGACAAAGTTGAGCTGGACTGGCAACACACAGCAATGAAGAAAAATACACAAAGAATTTCAGCTGGAAAAAGCCCACTTTGGAGTTGCAGGCATATAACCAACCACCCAACCAGCATGGTCTTGAAAAGTGAACAGGACCTAAGCTAGACAAGATTTTCCTTGCATGTTATAGAACCCAAAGATTCAATATCACGTTCACAACACCCCACCACTTATTCACATAAGGCACCAATCAAATCTAGTCCACACCCTTCCAACCTTTTCTTTTAAGATTCTTTTTAATACTATTCTCCCAACCAGTGGTCTCTTTCCTACAGGTTCCCTGCCAAAATCTTTTCCCCTCAGGTAAGCCATGTTCCCCATCCAACTCCTACGTGACTCGATCACCCACCCACCCATTTGGTGAGTACAGATCACAATGTTGCTAATTAAGCTATTTTCTCCACCCTCCTGTTTCTTCCTCCATTTTCTGCAATAATATATTTATTCCTTAGCACGATCAGCCTGTACTTCCCCCTTAATACAAGAAACCAATTTATACTTTCACACTAACTACAGGCAATTTGTAATTTTGTACCTTGTGATTTCAAGTTGTTAGACTGCAAAAAGGAAATTATAAGGTTGTGGGCCAAATGATAGCATTACTTGAATCTGACCTGCTCCTAATTTCTTTTGGCATGATATTTTGACTTGTCTGTGCTGATCCTACATATCTGAACTTCCACAAATTTCTGAAGGATATATAAGCTATCTTTGCACTATGACACTGCCCTGCAGTCAGTTGACAAGACAAAAACACACACTTGGCATTTACTCCTATACCAACCACCTTAAAAGCAACAAGTAATATTACTGTGTCTTTGCTATAGTATACATGTTTCTGCCCAATAAATTAACATCAGGAGCTGATGTGTCCCATTCAGTTTTGATTCATCCTAGTTCTCTAGACTTCCCTCCGTTACATTCTAGTGCACAGTTGAAAAGCAAATGCTGTAAGGTATCCTCTTGTCTCAGATTATAGTAAACAGGAAACACATCCAACTTTTTTCCTATTCAAACTTTAGATTTAAACACATCTGAATTAACCAAACCAGTTTCATGTGTACACCAAACTTAAACCTGGCATCAGGGGTACAAATGGGATAAAAATATTAAAGCAGATATAAGGGTGGAATGGATTTTTCTGGCACTGGGTAACAGACTGTAAACACAGTAATAAGTTCTCTTCATTCACACAAGGTGAGAAAAGTTGTTGATAAGGTGAACAAATATAACAGTCTCAAAAATAGCACTGCTAAATGTGGTTGTATCAAATCAAAGAGGATGAGACTGCACAGCAAGCAGCGGGCATGGAATAGATAAGACGTGCACTAAGGGTTTCATAAAAAAAATTGAAGTGAACAAGGTACTTAAATTTTATAATAATCGGGGAATTAAGAGACTACATAAACTCTGCTCTCCTGATGTTTGTTATCTTTCAAGCTAGACCATAAAACGTTTTGTGACAGAAATATCTCTGGCATATAATAAAATGTTAACCGATACTTGATACAAATACTCACAGAATATTACTTCATACATGAATGGAATTTAAACCCCATTATGAACTTGTGTATGCAAAATATTTCAAATCAATGAATATGACATAAATCTACATGAGAAAGCTGAAGAACACTAAGACAATCAGCAAAGCAAATATACTGTTCTTAAACATGTGGGGACAGGCATGAAAATCTGCAAATACATAGAAGAATGATTAGTCCCTTTCAAATTAACCTAATGGTTTAAAAACGAAAGGGTCAAAATGAATTATGGCTTACCAGTGGAAATTAACTTAGACATTAACAATGGTCACATTAAGGAAAACTTGAGAACTTACCTAAAATTACTGGATGAAGAGAACTGGGAAGGGATAAATGAAGAAACAAAACAACAGTGATAAACGAACATGAGTGGTCAGTGTGCATATTGCTAGCATAAGATCAGCACTTATTCAAGTTTACACACCATTAAATCGTGTCACCAAATTAAACTACATGCAAAGTTCAGGCATGATCTTCACTAAGATACACCATCAGAGCTCAAGTTCTGTAAGCTGACAATATTTAAACCTTGGCTCTGTACCTGTACATAACCATGCTCAGTTCTCAAACGTTTGCGTTGTGACTCGGGAGATCTGTGATGACTGTGATCACGGGTGGAGTAACCTGGACCATCCTGTAACATAAAGCAAAAATTACACACAACATAAATGGGCACATAATGTGAGCACAGGCACACAACAGAAATTTCACACAGTGAAACATAATCTGAAATACTTACATCTAATGTTGCATCTCAGCCCCTTGAATTTCAAACACACACAGCATATACTCAATCTCTGGTCTCAGCACAGTGGCTATTGTAGATGCTGTAGTGCATATAAAGCCTCCCTCTGCTAAGAGTTCAGTTTACATTTCCCTTGCACTTCACCTTACCTTACTTCAAAGCACAGGTGCAAAGTGCTGACCTTCAGCTTCTAAGTAGGTCTCACACTTGAAAAATGACAATATTTCTTGACACATGATACAGCCTGTCTCAAAATACTGGCAATATTTCTCCAAATATTGCCTTTCAGTTTTTGCAAAGAATGTAAAATGTCATATATTTTCTCTTCTGTTAATTCCCTGAATAATGGGGTCAAGACTGATATAACAAAATGGCCGGAATTTGTTTCTTCAAAACAAAGAGGCCATAAGATTACATATGCACTTACTGCCCTTTCAGGAAATTTCACAAACTGCATGCGGACTTTGGTAACACCACATCTCTTATTCTGGCCTATCATCTTCCTACTTAACACAAACCATGCATCATCCAGAACGTGTACCAGTTTTGGCATTTTATTTTATTTTTTGTCCAGCAGTGAACCCGTGACTTAATATTTTGTGACTGTTTGGTACACGGTCCTTTTAAATGACACAACTGAAGCACGCTACAATGACATAACCTTCAGTGACATTTTGCCCACAACTATACAGACGCATTGTAAATGAGCACAAACTGCTTCAAGAGAAAACTTATTTCTCATGCAATGACCTGCTCTATATGACAGATATCATATAATTTGGCTAAGGAATCTATATCCAGCATTGTCATGATGATGTAACATGTGGTCAACATACATTGCATTATACAATTCATTTTTCCAACTGATTAAAGCTGCAATCTACATAATTAAAATCTCACCATACGGCTGTAACGACGATAACTAGAATCATCTCCACGACCTCTACTGGTGTACCTCTCGCTGCTGCTACTACTGCCAACTCCTCCACCTGAAAATAAACATTTCCTATTTAAACACACTTCCGTTTTTGACCATGACTAGCTGAAAAGGAACTAAACTGATTTCATGTAGAACACTATTCAGTGCTAAAAGTCTGGTTATCTGGAACATGAAACCTTCCAAATCTTGCCTTTCAGTTGAGGAATAGCTGTCAACAAATCAATTACACTACCACAATATGTATAAAAGACTAATACAATCTCCATTTCTCTCATTTTTAACAGAAAAGCTGTAACATCACATTTTTTGTGCTTAATTCAGCAGCTGGCCATGATATAAGAGGGGGTGGATATAAAGCCCACACATTCTTAACTTGGCATAAGTTGGATGCAAGTTGTCAGCATGCAGCTTCAGCTTCTTTACCTGTAACAAGAGTCCATTACCCACAGGTGAGAAAATTGGGTGGGAACCAGAGCCAGTATAGATGTGATGAAGGGAAGAAATATCACTGCCCCTGCTGGAAATCAAACCTTCGTTAGCCAGCCTGAATTCCTCTTAAAATACTGAGCTACCCTGGCTCAAATGGTGTCAAAATAATATGCAAGCTATAAAAAGGACAGCCTGCTGATACCACAAATGACCAGGAGGTTTCTGGTGCCCTACAGGTAGTAGATGCTCTCTCTTCATGGCACAGGTGGATACAGCTTAAAGCCAAGTATTCACTGCTTAAAGCTAAGAGTAAAACTCCATCATCTCCGTCATTCAAGGAGTGTTAAGACACCATGTCAGAAGCAGACAACAAGATACAGCTTAACTTGAAAGACAGACATCATTCAGACTTTTAGGAAACAGTACAAAGAAATATCGAAATGATTTCAGCTTATGAAATTTGCTGATTTAAATGATACACAAGATAATTAACTTTTTATCGTACCTAGAACTGGATCAGCTACAGATACCACAAAATGGATGTTTGAAACACATACTCCTGTGGGAGAAGTGAACCTCTCAGGAAGCAGCTACACTGATCATTCACAATGCTTGTTCTTCATATATGAACACTACAGAAAAACTGTTATGGTATTAACTCAGCTTCAGAGTCCTATCATCAGTGGTAACAATCCAAAAAATACCTGACACAGACATGCAGTGGCACTGCATCCATTATGAATATAAGTGTGTGTGCATAACATCCAGTGAATGAAGCATGAAACATAACCCTCACCCGCACCAATCCATATTTCCCCAGTTATGCTTATATAGAATTGTGCTTAAACATTTAAGACAATTTTAAACTTTATTTGCACATCTAATTAATTACCTTCTAGTGAGGTCACAATTATACCTTTAAATGACAAATGCCTTAGCACCATAACATTAACATGCACAGGTGGCACAGAACAATGCTTTCCAGCTTTAATTTCACTCCCAAAGTTACATGAAAACAATATAAGAGGAACCAAGACATGTGAACTATGTTTTATGTTCATATCAAGTGTACTGGAACAACTATTTTGTGTTTCAAGTATTTCAGTTCAAATTCGCATTAAATAAATTTGCAAGTGAGACCTGCTACCCAATTCACAAATTCCTTTATATGTATGAAGTATTCAAAATGTTATGGAATGTTGAAACCAGTACTGTAACAGAAAGGCAAGCTGAAGCGACAAAAAATTACAACATTCAACATTGAAGGATTAACTGCAAATTCCGTCTGAAAGTCATGAAAACTGTCTACAGACAGGAACCAATTAAAATTATGAAGATGAAAAACAGCCATGCCAGAATTAATGGTATGTTGAAGCCAAAATTAGTAAGATTTGAAAAAGCATTTTATAAAATATAGGATCTAAGCAGAAATATTCACGCAATACTACATGAACAATTTAGTTAAAAATTACGGATAATAGTAACACATTTTTTCCCCTTTAGGTATGGATGATATTCTCATATTTTATGTCCAGAGAATGACAGGTATAGAAAAGTATGAACATCCTATTCAATAATTTACATCATTCAGATTCCAAACCATCCGAGAGAGAAGAATTAGCAACATACAGGTTTCTGTTACATCAGTACAACAATGGCTCCTACAAAAAAAAAAAAATAATAAATAAAATAAAGACACAAATTTAAAGACAGGTTATGGAGCCACTAAAACTGCTTAAAATAAGTGCAATATCGAAAGCCAAAAATGTGTACAAAAAGACTTGGATCTATAACTTTGTCACAGCTGCAGGAAGATGAGATGCATGTTGGTCAGAACAAGCACAGTGCGAGGAAACATTTTGGTAAAAATACTGGATATTTTAAAAACAACAATACACCTTATGCACCTCAAATTCTTAAAAGACGTCATGCACGTTGGGAAACTTAAGCTACTATGCAGATCACACACTAAAAATGGGCTTCATATGGGCACTTAAAAAAGTTACATATCTCTTTAAACAAAAATAACAACATCCTGATGGGCTAATAAACAATGGGCAAATTTAAATGACCTTTTTTGAATTAATATATACAGCAAAATTCACGATATAAAGATTGATAATAGCTCCTTTGATAGGGTGGAAGAGTTCAAATATTTAGGAACAACCTTAACAAATCAAAATTCTATTCAGGAAGAAATTAAGAAGTCAGGGAATGCTTGCTATCATTGGGTGCAGTATCCTTTGTCTTCCAGTTTAAAGATTAAAGATTCCAATTTAAAGACTAAGATATACAGAACTATAATTTTGACTGTTGTGTATGGGAGTGCAACTTGGTCGCTCACACTGAGGATGGAATGTAGGATGTGTGTTCTAGAATAGGGTACTGAGGAGAATATTTGGGCCTAAGAGGGACGAGGTAACAGAGGAATGGAGAAAACTACATAATGAGAAGCTTCATGAACTGTACTCCTAACCCAATATTGTTTGGATGATCAAATAGAGAATGAGGTGGGCAGGGCATGTAGCAAGTATGGGTGAGAATGGAGGTGTATTCAGGGTTTTGGTGGGGAAAACTGAGGGGGAAAAAACCACTTGGAAGACCCAGGCATAGATGGGAGGATAATATGAAGATGGATCTTCAGGAAGTGGGATGTGAGGGCATGAACTGGATCAATGTCCCTCAGGATAGGGAGAGACGATGGGCATTTTCGAATGCAGTTATGAACATCTGGGTTCCACAAAATGTGGGAACTTGACTAACTGAGAAACGACTGGCATCTCAAGAAGGACCCTGCTCCATGGAGTAAGTCTGGGGTACAGATGTCATAATTTCCTAGCACATTTCAAACAAAACAAAGTAATCTCTTCTGTGACAATGCACGAGTCGAAAAACAGAAGACAATTTGTAAAAACGTGGTGTAATGAAGAATGACACAAACTGAATGATCACACATTCATATGTATGTAAATGTATTCATTCTTTACATATCAGTTTTTGTTGGGACCAATTCCAATTTATACAATTTCCGTCTAAAACTATGTATTTCAAAAATTAAATGTCCAGGCTAAGTTAGAAACAATATATGGAAAACTGCCATACCAAATTTCATTCACATACAACAAAAAAATATGGAAGTTATCTGTGATAAAAAGAAAACAGGCATTTTCCAATGGTTTTAGTGAAATTTGAATACCCTTAAATACTGCTCCCGCATCGTGCTATAGACAAGGTTTAAATGCTCTCCACATTGGAGGGTTAAGATGGGCGGAAACATGTAGTAAATGCTTCAATGAAAATAATATCTTGTTGAAGCTCAGTGTACATTTGCAGGTACTGATTTGATATTAGCAAAGCAAGAATTCTCTTTGTTTAGGGGCTTTTAAAAGAAGCAGTGCAAAACAAATGGCTGGAACTGGCAGGAACACTGCTGGTTTCTTCACCATGACAAGATTCACATACATGTCACTGTATGTAGAGTTTTGTCATGACAAACAAAACTCACATGGTTACACAACCACCCTACAGCCTCACCTGTCTCTCCAAAACTGAATGTTATCAACTTGGATCAAGAGAGAAAATACAAGAAAAAATGCTACAGCACCAAACACAAGTTCAACATCATACACAGAATAGTCGCAAAAAAAGAAACATCCATGGAATCAACTTATTAATGCAAGTGGACTACTCTGAAGGAAAGGTTTAGTATGATTTATCTGGTATGTACTACTTTTTATTTAACCGGTCTGAAAAGGTGCACAGCACACCCCAAATGTCAAGCTTTTACAGATGTTCTTAGGTTACTTTTAAGGATTCTTTTATCTTCTGCAGCCATGTGTACTGCAGGTACAAACATTCCCTTCTCCATTTCCTCCCCCAAAGGTATTGTTTCTTCATCCTCCTTTATCCAGCACAATTTCTCTCAGTAAGATCATAACCACTCGATGAGTAAAGGGACATCATAATACACTTTTTTTAGTGGCAAGGAGTTACAATGCTTTAGCCTATGGAGCCCATAAAAATGACAATAATATTCAGGTGACAAGGCACTCGAAGCCAAAATTTTTAACTTGTCACACAATGACAAAAGCACAAGAATTTATGAACATTACTATAACTCACAAAAGTTGCAACAGAAAAAAAAGGTAAGAATAAGAACACTATTAAAATCAGATGGTTATTCCAATTCTTAATATTTCTTCACACCGTCTGTTCCTCCTCCTTCTTAGTTCAGACAATGACAACATATATACCTACCTCTCCCTCTCCTGTTGCTGTCAGTGGCCACTAGATAGTTATCCTACTGCTATGTATGCTATCTTCATAGAGGGGGAAACCAAAATGATTGTATATTGCGTCAGAAATGTTTTAACGATATGGAAAAACCCAGAACATTGGCCACCCCAACTGCATTTGGTGGGACAATGAGACCAACTCTTCAAAACACATAAAACCAAGACCACCGTAGGAAAACCAGGGTGAATGGGTTCCCTATTTTAGCCTTACCATTAGATGCCAAGCAGTCAATTTCATGCTGCAGCCACCTGGAGAAAAACTACAAATTACCACTTGTCAGGAAGTACGAAGTCCAGAGACATAACAGCACAGCTGTATTCACAAAAATAACACAGTCAGGCATCATGCCGAGGTGGTCACTTTTAACAAATGTACTATCACATTTAAAACACTATGAACATAATACACACATAGCATTATATGAAACTTTCATTCATAGCTATACACTACCTGATGGGTATCTGCTCCGAGAGTCAAAGCTTGAAGAATGTTCTTTGTACCAACTAAAACGTCCCCTCGAAGGACCTGAAAATCCACCTCTTCCACGGCTGTTGCTCTCACCACTCCAGCTACCACCATCTGACCCTCCTCTGCCACGGAAGGAGCTGCCCCTCCCACTAAATCCTCGGCCACGAGACATCACTTGAGTTCTGGAATCATATACATGCTATTCATAAAAACTGACAGGTTCTAGCATTAGCTGACCATCTTGATGGACAAAAACATTACAACCGAAGTAATCAAAACTTGTTACCGATGGCTGAATTGCCATAACGCAACCAATCGCCAAATTTACTGAATACCTCAAAGACGCTGAGTCCCTGTGCATTACATGGCAGTTCTACAAGACTCTTTTGAATTTCCCCAATTTTATGGAACTTAAGGTTCATTACCGTCCTCACAAAAGTCCACGACTTGTCCCTAACCCACGCTTGATGAATCCAGTCCACATCCTCTTATCCCAATTCTTTACTGTAAATTCCACTATTATCTACGATGCAGTCTACCATGCAGTCGCTCTTCCTGAGGTGTTCCTACCAAAAGCCAAAGTCCGCCATGCGTGCCTCATAATCCGCCCACCTCATCCTCCTATGAGCTGCATAAATCGGGTTTATGAAGTTTAACTTGTGCCACGATAGTACTTACATTACGCACCGATTCCTTCCATGACCTTTACCAGTTATTCCATAAGTACCTAACATCGTACGTTATTCAAACACCCGACAGCGTTATTAAATAAAAGACGTGTTCTATATACAGAATATATGGTACAGCACAGTGCTCTGATTAATACTGATAAGTTAACGAAAAAGAAAGTAAACCACATTCAATAAAAATCGGACAAACCTAAACCTTACTGTGGTCACGAACACCGGCACTTCTTCGCGTACAGCTTGAATACTTCAAAATGGCGGCCAAGCTATACAACCCTGCGTAACCCGCCATCATAATCCATGGTATATAAGCTTAGCAGGGGGGGGGGGGGGGAGGCCCCCTTTTTTTTCAAAACAAAAAATGGGGAAATTAAACCAAAAAAACCCTTCTCCCCCCAAACTTAGGTATTTCCACAAATATT
>Ga0136643_10005988_pt1 | contig 17329 bp, 12 predicted proteins | sample TergutLab28metaG_FD_96883 | JGI IMG/M metagenome (GOLD analysis project Ga0136643, IMG submission 96883) | Labiotermes labralis P1 segment gut microbial communities from Petit-Saut dam, French Guiana - Lab288 P1 (version 3) (version 3) | ecosystem: Host-associated > Arthropoda: Insects >... | reverse complement strand
TTCCCACCCACAATGATACACAAACTAAGGCATCAGATAGAACATAAAACAAAACACATTCCACCACAAGACAGAAAAAACAAGAAATGGGTGACTTTCACATACATTTCCCCATAAATACACAAGATCACGAACTTGTTCAGAAACATAAACATAAGGATAACATATAAATGCCGCAACACCATAGCTAACCGGATAAATCCACCCAGAGACCACACACCACCCCACAATAAAGGGGGAATCTACAAACTGACATGTAACACGTGTAATTTGACGTATGTAGGCCAGACTAGCCACAGCCTGAGCTTACGTTACAAAGAGCATATACTTTACATCTGTAACAACAATCCCCAGTCAGCATACGCCCTACACATTCTTCAAAACCGACACGAATACGGTCCAATGAATAATACTATGACTCTACTCAAACACATAAATAACCAAAGCTTACTCTTGCCATATGAAAAATACCATATCCAAGCCCTCCACCACAATAGAAAACTCATTCCCGAGCACAGCCCAGCCGAAACAAACCCCTTGTTCCAAGTGGTCATAAAACCCTAAACCCTCACGGTCCACAATGAACAGGTCAGTAGTGGTTAAACCTGCATTCGGATACCACAGCACCAACAGCCAATCTGCTACATAATACCAACATGCCTCAAGCCAGGTATGTACAAGCTCATACATATAAACATCAGTGCATATGCATAAAACACCACCAAAACACACCACATGCTAGAAAATTCAAGAGCCACAGGACACCACATGCTTGCAGGATCACGCTCACTCAGAGCCACACATGACGCATAATATAGGTATAGCACTTACCACTAGATAAATAAATGAACGCATAAACCTTTATCATTACAGCACAATACAACCTATGCAATAACACACCAAGTAGTCCCAAGCTCCTGAAGATGGGTGTATTAACATCCGAAATATGTTGAGCAGTAAAATGACATAATAAAATAAGTGACATCAAGTTGGTCTACCTTTATTCAATGATTGAATAATACTGGATGTTACCAATGCTTTAACCGGTATCCGACTAATGCGCCATGTGTTAAATGGCCATTTAACTGCCAGCGGTACAAACCCACCAAAGCTGATTAGCGCTGCGGCAATTTAAATGCTTCATACATTCATGTAGAGGCATAGAATTATAGCCCCACAAGTTAACTCCACGTTATATAATGGTTTGTGGTCAGATTCACGCTCCGGCCACTTTACCCAATTATGTCCATATGCACCTCATAAATAAAGCACTTCACAGACAGCCTGCAATCTTAGAAACCTGGTATGTTTATTTTGCTATGCTATGCAACAGGGGGCCTTTCATTACCTTCTCACAATACGTTAGCAGTGCGGGCAGCAGTCACCATTCCTTGAACAAAGCCGCGTTCAATCAGCTAAGCATTGCTGTCTACAGGAATGTCTAAATAACGGCGTGTTTTGTAGCAGAATGTTCCTGTTGTGTACCCCACTGAAATATGAAGATATACCATACCTAATATCGCTGCTGACACATGGCACGCCGTTTCCCAGCCAAAACAACCCGAGTCACTGTGTGACTGTCGCCTGAGATTTGACTATGAGTACTAAAATGGACTAAGCACCAACTTTCTTTGTATCATAATTTGCCAATGTTATATAGGTTCTTTCATGCCTGTCTTACATTTAGTTTGGATTATGCCTTCTTACAGTAGGAAAACGATAAACAAGATGCATACCAAAATAAATATAGGTAATTACTGGTTGCACTGTGAAGTCATGCTTCTTATGCTGAAATTGAAATGCCTTGTTGCTCAACTCCACTTGGGGTTATAATTTCAACTGAAGGAATACCGGTAAATAGATTGCTTGTTCCAATTTGTCACGTACCCTAGTTATGGAAGAGGGACGCCAAAAATCTAAAAGACTATCATATACGGCAAAGTTTAAACGTGAAGTTACTCAGTGCGCAGAGGATAAGGGAAACCGCAAAGCCGCTGTAATTTTGGGAGTTGATGAAAGCAACGTTCGACTGTGGCGGAAACACAAGGCAGCAATCAGCAGGTGTGAGGCGTCACAAAAGAAATTCACTTTACCAAAGAAAGGACAATTTCCTGAAACTGATAATGCAGTCTTTATATTCTTTCATGAGAGACGCAAGACTCAACTGTTTGTGAGTTATGATCTACTTCACAAGGAGGTGATAAAATAGGCCAGATCTTTGAACATTCCTCGAAGTCGTTTTAAAGCCAGTAAAGGATGGGCCATAAGGTTCATGTGCTGGATGGGGCTGGCATTGCGGCATAGGACAACAATATGCCAGAAGCTCCCAAAAGATTTTGAACAAAAGTTGTTGAATTATCAGCGGTACATCACCAACCCGAGGAAGACGCTAAATTTTCTGATGAGGCAAATGGCCAATGCCGATGAAACGGCCATTTATCTTGATATGCCACCAAACTATACGTTGGAGAAGAAAGGCGTGAAGGAGGTGCTTTTGAAAACCACTGGGTGCGAGAAGCTTCGCCTAACAGTAATGCTGGCAGCAACTGCTGATGGGAGAAAACTACCACCCTTGTTAATTTTTAAAAAGAAAGACAACCCAAATCAGAGGCTTTTCCAAAGTACGTTATAGTCAGGGCCCAGGAAAAAGGATGGACGACGGAGGAGCTGATGTTGGAGTGGCTGAAAATAGTATGGGGTCGCAGGCCTACAGCCTTCTTAAATCACCCATCAATGCTTGTCCTCAATGCATTCAAAGGGCATCTCACTGATTCCGTAAAGAAACAGCTCCGCGAGATGAAAACTGAGCTTGTTGTCATCCCGGGATGAATGACATCAGTGTTGCAACCAATGGACGTATCCATTAACAAGCCCTTTAAAGACAGGTTGAGGCAACAATATCTGACCTGGATTGCAGATCCTGCCCGTGAGTTAACAGAAACTGGAAAAATCAACGCACAGCTCCTTCAGAAGTTGTACAGTGGGTGTCAGCTGCATGGAAAACTATCCCGGAGAGCATTATCATCAGATCTATCAAGAAGTGTTGCATAAGCAATGCTTTGGACAGATCCGAAGATGACATTTTATGGGAGGACAATGGTGAAGATAAAGATGATAGTGACTGGGTGACAGATAACAATTCAGTTATGAGTGGTGATGCCAAGTCTGATGAATAATATATTATATAATATTATAAATCATAAATTAAATAATAAATTATTGTATTGTATTGTTCTTACAGCATGTACAGTGGCTCTATCATTTTTTTCAAAATCCAGCTCATGACCGCAAATCTAATCCGCATGCGATTCTAATCCGCATCTGATTTTTAGCCCTCTGAAACTGTAATGAGGGTGTGGATAAGATTTGAGAATATATGGTATGAAGTGAAAAATTTTATGAATAACTAGAATAATGGTAGTAGTTTAGTATCCATACCTTAGTTCTTCAAGTTTATTTTGTTCCAGATGTCATCCAAAACATTCTAGGCATGCTGCAAATGCACACTCAAGTTCTGCATAAAATTCTACAATAAAGCACCTTTATTGGTTCTAATTCCCTTCAATATTACACTGAATGGTTACCTCTCCATAATATGAAGGTGGCTATTTGTTGTGGAGTTTATTCGTTTGGTGTGACAGGGCTTTATTTCTTTGTGATAAACAATCAGGCATTTATTGTGGACCCTAAGTGCCACAGCAATACACTGCAACATCCGTGGGTATACAACTGTGAAGAATGAGGCAAAGGGTGAGAACGTGTTGTTTCAATGAGATGGTGCAATGGTACACATGAAGAGGCAAAACATGACATCTCTTATTGGAGTGTTAACTTCATAATTTGGCAACCATCACACTCCCCAGACTGCCTCCTGTGGGAATGTCTGAGTGTAAAGTGTATGCTGCTTGACCAGGCTGCAACCAAGCACTGTAAGACAGCACTACAGGGGAATTGTAATAAATAATAATGGTGCCTTATTACAGCTAATTATGCAGAACTTCATACAATTACAGCATTGATCACATGTCATGGAGGTCATATGGAACAAGTGATCTTGGGGTTCTACACTGCAATCATTATGTTACTGATTATTTCAAAGTGTTTTGCTCCATCTATTGTCCAGTCTGTCACAGCAGTTTAAGGAAAACCATTACATCCTCATGCCCCACCCCGTACCTGCCCTTGCTATATGATTCACTGGTCCAGCTACAACAGAAGAAATAATTTCTGTGATAGCAATGGATCATGTCTTGATACCCTAAACTTCCTTGCACATGAATCAGCACCAATCCTGAGTTCAAAACATTCTGGTCCTCATGCTTGCTACCGCTGTATGCACAGAAGAATCATTTAACTGTTCGTAAGTACCATGCACTTCAGTAAAGCTTGGCACTAGATCAAGATCATGTTCATCTCCCTCTTCATCTTCCCCACTGCTCCCCCACCAACACAATCATCACACAACTTGTCAGAACGTGTCATCCAAGACACTGAACTATGTCAATACATTTGTTTCTTGGTCAGATTTTTCTCCATTTCTTCAGTGATATTCAGTCATATGTGAGTGTCCTAACAATCTTTATAGGCACACTATGGTGCATAGGCCTTATGTACAAAAACAGTAATATTAAGAGAAATAATAGCACATAAGAAACGATATAACAACACTCAATTGCACAACCATTAGTTGCTGAAATCAATGAAATACAAATCCCACCTTACAACTGATACTGCTCCTCACCTCTACCACCCAACTAACATTCCACATCTGTCTGATGTGTGGCAACATTTTCCAAGGACAACTGTCAGAGTAACAGTTGGTACAGGCAGGTAAATGCTACTGTATGTTGCAAATACATCTTGTTACTTTCAATCCACACTCCATTGATTAGTGGTGCTACTACATATTTGAAAACACCAGGTTACTGTCCCTTGAAAATGTATTTTGAGAATACTGTGGGTTAGGACCAAGAATTCTGAATAATCAACTTGGGAAAACAACACTTTAAGGAATGGTGCCTCTAATATAACGTAACAGTGTTCACATGGTCCACTTTTTGAGACAATAAGAAATGAATGGTAACTGCACAAAAACAATGCACACAAGAACAATGGACATAGGCTTCACTATATTTACAACAAACCTCCAGACCTGCTGGTGTTCTCCATTCACAACCTGAGGACATGTCAACCCACGATGATGTGGACCCACTTAACAGCAATGCATGTTATTACTTACAATAATTCTATAATTTTTGGTGAGGTACTTAACATTTAGAGCCTAGCAGTCACTTTAACATACCACCAGGTTTTTAACATTCAAAATTCTACACGGTGCTCACAGTGCATTTATGTGCTTCATATGGATATCACAACAAACAATTACTTCTGCCTGATGCAACATTAATAGACGGGTTTTGTGTAACCAAGGTGGAGAGTGTTTACTGCATGGTATACACCAAGTCCTTGTATGGGATAGATTCATTTCATCTTCAAAGGGTCAATGGTGCTGTCAGCAGCAAAGCCTACATCAACAATTACATGCAACATGCATAAAGGTAAAGGTAGTGTTCTCCCTAGAAGAACCCACAAAGGCCTAAAGGGGGAGTAGAGGTACAGCTCCACTCTTTCCTTAACCTCAGTGCTAGATGGGGTTGGGTGGTCAATGCCATGCCCCGGCAGTTTTACGGCCGGGAAAGACCTGGTAACCAATGTATAGGAGGCTGGGTGGACCCCAGGGCTGTTCTGGATGGATGCGGAAAATCTCGCTCCAACCGGGATTCGATCCCCAGACCGTCAAGCCCATAGCGAGTAGCTACACCAATTAAGCTGTTCTGGCCCACACATGCAACATGCATAAGGCATATATTCAGCCCAGCTTTATATAGCAATAACGATTAGCAATGCACATAGTGATAAGCCTGCCAGTGCTTTACCTTGTGTCCTGCACCCCCTACTCTCAGGATTTCATCAGGCTGTAATGCATCAAGAGCAGCCTGAACCACAGCATTTGAGTGAGACCTTGTGGTGGTTATGATTCTCTTGCCTTCTGGGGGTGAACATGGCTCAAAACCTCCAACTCCAATTCCAGTGACTCCCCAAAGTGTGCGTCCCAAGTCATCACCAATGGCTGTCTCATAGTTGTAGTATGGTTGGTGTATCACGCCAGCAACTGCATTGTCACCCACAGCAATGCCTATCAATACAGTCACATGGTCCAGCAATCCTGCAACATCACAACGTCAGTTTAAGCAATGGCTTCAGGGATGCCAGCAGCATAATGATTCATGTCATATGCCATACCCTGAGTATACTCTGCAGTTCCATCCAGGGGATCGACCCAGATCACCACCTGCAACAGGAAACAGCATGTCAGAAAGGAAAAGCAATGATTCACCTGTTTGCTTGAAGAAGTGTGTATGTATGTACACACAATACAAACAAATCACTATTCATTTATGATTTGTTTAACCACACATCAGTAGCTTGGACGAGGCATAAACAGGGTTCTGGTGGAGAAACCTAAGGGAAAGAGACCACTTGGGAGACCCATGCATAGATGGGAGGATAATTTTAAGATGGGTCTTCAGGAACTGAGATGTGGGTGCATGGATTGGATCAAGCTGGCTCAGGATAGGGACAGGTGGTGGGCATTTGTGAATGTAGTAATGAATCTTTGGGTTCCATAAAAAGCAGAGAATTTCTTGACTAGCTGAAAACTGGTTAGCCTCTCAAGGAGAAGCCTCCTGCATGGAGTAAGGACGTAAGTAAGTAAGTAAATAAGTGCATGAGTTAGTAAGTACCTTGGACTACATAGCATCACATGGCATGATAAGTGAATAGGATTTGGAATGTGTACTAGAAGGAACAGTCACAGCCTAATACGATGAACTTGCTCAGAAAGGTTGAGCAGAACCATGAAAACATCAAGCAGAATGGTGAATGTCACAGCCAAAATTGGTGGGACGCATCTCCAAAATACAAGTGAGAAGCTTTACCACTTGCTCAAAGATCCAGTTTCAGCTACAGAGACCATGTGAGACCACACACCTCATTGTCCTGCACATTTAGCAACTCCTCTGGGCATGAAAGCTGCAGAATCTCTGGATCACTATCTGTCACCACCCAGTCCGATGGAACCTCACAGTTAGATAGACCTTCCTCCCCAATAATGGTTACAGTTGGGAACTGACGTGACAGTGATGTCACAATGCACCGTTGAGCTGAACGATCAGCCTCTGTCTGCAAGTCATTCTTGCCCTACAAAACAAAAAGTGTCAAGTAAAAGAATGCAGCATTAATCAAGCTGCCAATATCCCTTACTCCTCACTCCACAGATTAGGAACCTGAACCTGAGCAACTCATAACATAAGTTCTGACAATGAAACAACCAGAGTGACATTCCTGTGCAGTAACTGGCATCACTACCAAGAGGGCACAAGTTGGATCATGTGATTACACAATGCTACATTCATATGTCAACATTTCATTGGGCTGATCTTTGTTTTGTGGTTGTGATGAAACAAATTTTTATAGCAGAGAAACAACTACAAATTTTAATCAAATCCATTATTTCCAAAATGTTACACTTCTCTAATAAGACGATGAAAGAGCATGTTGTCCCAAAAACTTTGTATCTAATTACAGTGTCAAAGAGAAAATAGCAATTGCTATTACATGCATTCATTCACTCACATTACCTGTAACATCATTACCTGTTACTGGGTTTGTAATTGTTGCAAATGTAACATGATGCATTACTTCAATACTGGCAATATTCAGGCAGTGAAACTGTATCTGTGGGTTGTTTCTACCAATGAAGGCAGTCTTACCTTCTCCACAATTCCCAGGTCTCCCTGGCTCATAATATCTCTAATGATTTTTCCTGCTCGGTTTACAGCAGTGATGGATGATGCAACAAGGCGTAACAGCAGAGGAGCACTTTGTGCCATCTTGGTGTCTGCAACAGAATAGAGGTATACAGTCACTCTTACAGGAAGGCAGGTAAGACAGACCTTGAAAAGTAACAGTTCTACTATTATGACTTTTACACGCCTAGCTTTTGTAATTTCAAGGTTGGAGCCTGGCTTCTCATTATTTGCGCATTTTAAAGATATGGTATTAGTCGCTTAACGAGATAAATAAGACCGCTATTCGAATGTGTGACACATTAAGGCATTTGAACAAACCATCAGGCTACTGTAAAGCAATGTATGAAAATAATTTCCAAGAATATATTTTATACACACAGGAGTTTTTAAAAAAGAGGCTTACGTTATCTGTAACGCAACCTTTTGTAAAAATCGTCGATCTGTATACATTTCTAAGCATTCCCGTACCTTACCACCTGGTTGCCGTACAGTTCCCCGTGCTAGGCAGCGCGAACACCCCTAAAAACTACACGAAGATCGTAACTTTCATTGATTATATTTCATACAGGAGTAACAACAACAGATGAATTCTCAGAATCTGTATTATAATAGGTACAAATTCTTGCGTCTGGACATCGATACGTAGGAATTCCTAGACAGTACTATACCCACTATACCTACGAACTTAGCTGAGAAATTACCCCTCCAGCAGCGCAAACATCAGCATCCCAAACCACTTCCACCCTCCTGCATTTGATTAGCTGTTATTCGTTTTTACAGCCCATGCACTCGCTCTACTGTCATCCTGCTATCCGTTAGAGTGAAAAGTCACGTTACGGCTGACAACAGGTCAAGGTCCTGTGCTCTGTCAAACATCTTAGTTGGTGTAAATTACACAGATTTGCAATTATTTTTTTTTTGCCGTACATATTTAGACTGTTCTAACTTTTCATCAATATACATTGTATACATGGTGGTCTCATGTCAGTCTGCCTTGTAACAGCAGGCTAGACCTTAGCTCACACAGAGCTTTTGGCATGTCCACGGGGTCAAGCCTAACGCCGCGAAGTTTAAGACTCATACAGTTTCCCTGTGGGGCTTCAACATGTACTGTGTTGCGAACATTTCGATGCTTGCGTCGTCATGTAACTTTTGCTTGCTGCCTGCATGACTGATCAAATTCCACAGGTACAAAATGTTGCAACCCTACTATCCGTTGGAGTACTGTTTATCATCTTTACTTCACAGTATGAATGATGTTGAATGAAAACGAAGAGGGTGTATGCAATTATCTGTTATTTAAGAAGCGAAGCTGAGGTCTCTGTTTACCAACACGAATAGACTACATAAAAAAATATTTACTTCACAATGAGGAATTACTTTACGATGGCTTGGTTAAATTAACTAAACCCACTGCCTTTCTCCTCTTCGCTTCTCGTTTATTTTTGTATTTATATATTGGTTTATCTCACGCTTGGCTTTAGGTTGTTATTTTAAATGTTAATAATAAACTCGCTCTTACCGACGAGATTCTAAATTCTCGTAGCAGTGCTGACAAAGGTTCAGTCCTACACTAGAATATCTTAAAAGACCTGGCTGTTACTCTAAAATGGTCCACGAATATCCAATTAATGGAAACAAGGCACGGTCGTCAGGGCCACAGATTACTGCCGTTGGCTGTCTGTTTCTTCACACATACACACACTGCGCGCGGCGTAAATGCAGACGAGCCCAAGTCTGACAATTTCTGTGACAAGTGATAATCCGTGCAAGTGGGAGTTGAATGTTGCATATACGAGCCGTGTGTGTTGCCGTGTGTTGTAATTTCAAGACCTCTCTTCTTCTGCCCGTTTTCTGGAGGGAGTAATGCAGTTTGAGTGTGAGTTGTGATGTGGTCTTTTTTTTCACGTGATCCATCGAAGGACTTTCCCTTCGATATTGGGGAGTCTGTAGGAGGTCTGGAAGATAGAAGTATTTGGCGTCTGCACAGAGCAAAGAAGAAGGTAGAATTAATTTTTTTATAACATACTGGTTTTATTTGCTGGATGCTCAATGAGTCATAAACGTCCAAAATTTAATTTAACGTGATGAATATAGTGCCAGTGTTCACGGCGCACTTGTGCGTTAAAACGCTCTTGGGTTAGCAGCCGCGTTATAGATTGAAGTTCACCGTTCGGAGCCTTGCTTTTTCTCGTTCGTCAGGGTCGATGCGATGAGAAATTAATGTATGTGTGGTCTTGTCCGCCTTTCCCTGTCGTGTTACTAAAGCTGGTGTTCACAGTTACCAGTCGTATTCCTCTCTTCGCGTGTTTCACATTTACTAAAGGCATTTTTATTGTCATTGTCTAAAAGTTGTACTCGAGTATTACTGGTATTAAAAGCAATTTTTCGAGTAATGTAAGTAATGTGAAATAATGTGATACAGATTTAAAGACATGTAAATAAGTACTTGTTATACAAGTAGGTGTAAATGGTAAATTAGTAAAATCATATATCAACTGATGTCGCCGCGCGGTCTGAGGCTGCTTGTTTGTTGGGATTAGGGGTTCGAATCCCGCCTGAGGCATGGCTGTCTGTTATGAATGTTGTGTGTTGTCACATAGAGATGTCTGTGACAGGGCAGTCCTTTGTCCAGAGGACTTTTCCAAAACGTGTATGTGTATCATTGAGTGTGATCATGTGCAACAATAGCACTCTGCACCTACATTGTGTTGGTAGAAGAGGTTGGACTAAGAAAGAAAGAAAAAGATTTTATCCACTGAGATGAAATCAGGCTTCTTTGCTAGCCAGAATGAGTGTGGGGTATGTTTTTCCTTTATATGACTGATGACTGACTGTAACATGGGCAGTAGACAGCTCACTGAGTCAACCAAGTTTTGTGTGATAATATAGCTGACAGGATGTGACCAATGGTATGGGCTAGATTTAGGACCCAGTATAAACCCATTGTATTAACATTTTTGTTTATTGTATTTTGGTTTCCTGAATTACGTCCCCCTAATATTGCTATTAGTACCACCAATTTCTTCTTGTATGTTCTAATTGGATGTGTTTCACTATCATTTTACACTTTTCACCAGTGTTTGATATACACTATTCACTTTCTTGCCCAGTCCAGGTTACTGCATTTCACTCACTGGTTACACATTGTGTCACTATCTCAATGTTTATTTGTGAAATAATATTTTCCTCAGTCCACTGTTGTAGGTGTATTGATACTCCATAACTGAAATACCAGTCTACAAAACATCTTCCCTCCAGGTATTTGATAAGTTGTCTAGTGTATTTCTCAGATTATTTGAATGTCAGTAGACCTGTCAGAGTGGACTGTTGAAAACTTTAAGTAATCATATCTCAAATGTACATTGGCACTGATGTAATGTGCAACCACAGTGATATGATGAATATTGAGAAGGTAGTAGCAGCATCTTTTCATAATTAACAAAATACAGTCTATTCTGCTGAAGCAACAAATTAAGTTTGATGGTATGGATGTTACATATATACCAGACACAGAATTTCCAGGTTGAGAAAAATGTGAAATGGGACGTACATGGAAAGTTCAAAACAGAGTAGAAGTTACTATATAATACAGTATCTTAAGGATGTAATGAGTGCATATACTATAAGGAGTATTTATTTTGCTCATTATCGTTACCGCTCAAGTACGAGTTACTTCTTTGGGGTGGTGATTCTTAAAGTGAAAGTTTTTTTGGATTGCAGACGAGAGTTACAGGACTGATTAGTAATGCAGGAGATACACTTCCTATAGGGAGGAGTTTAAAGCTGTAAGCATACTTATGGTGCCTTACATGTGTGTGTAAGTGAGATGGTGTGCTACACTATGACAGTAAATATAGAAAATTTAGAACAAAATACAGAAGGCCACAAATACGAATCTCTGTGTTCAGTTTTGTGGAATTAATGTTTATAAAAATAGTGTTGTGGATACTGGAAGCATAGCATGAACTAGCCTTTGCATGGCTAGTCTAGGCTACTGGCTCAAGGAGGGAGCTCTGCAATGTACAGGTAACACACTATGTTAAACAGGCACAGTACTTGGAACTGCAGAAGACCACACTTCTCTCTTGTCATTGCCACCATGATGATTGAGCTTCATATGTGCGTATGTTGGATTATATCGATGTAGATAAACTTAAGACACATTTTCCTGATGTAGTACGGCAAATTCCTCCTGAAACAACATGTATATGATTATATGAGAGTGAGTGAGTGAGAGAGACAGACAGCGTGCGAGAGAGAGAGAGAGAGAGTGTGCATGCACACATATACATATATACACGTACGTGTTATGCACTTGTGTTTATGTGTGTCGGTGACTGGTAATGGTGTGCCACACTGACCCTGTTCACAGAAAGAAAATGGGTTTTAAAATTGGATTTTGACCCTGCCATTTGCAACTGATAGTTGAGAGTATTTTAATGTATCAGTGCTAGTTGATTTTATGAAGCAACAAGAAAAGCAATTAATACTGCAGATGAACATATTCTGTGCATCTATGCAAGTATTACTGTAATGAGAATGCCTTTGGCAAGAGGATTTAGCAACCCCGTGGTTTGTAATTAAAATTTATAGAAATTTTATATCACACAGAGTTATTCCTTGGAAGTGAATATTTAATTTTCTTGTGTTGTAGGGAACTGGAGAAGAAGTGTCTGTGTTTGTGTTTGATATAAAGAGTAGCAGTGAAACACAATTTGATGTTGCAAAAACTGCCATCAAGAGGTTGAAGACACTGCGACATCCGAGCATTCTCACGTATCTAGACAGCTTAGAAGTAAGAAATTAGCCAAGTTTGCTCAGTTGTAATGTGTAATTTTGTGTTTACATTTATTCATATTTCTTTTATGTACTTTCAGTCTGAGAAAGTCTTATACTTGGCAACAGAGTATGTAGAGCCTCTGGAAACTCACTTAAGGAAGTTGCCTAAGGAAGGACACCAACGGGAATTGTATATTGCTTGGGGTATATTCCAGATCACTGTAAGTAGTTGCTTCATTTTGTGATGTAGACTGAGGCCAGAAGGAATGCTCACATTCGTATAATTTCCACTTTACATGAATGTCACAAAAATTACTGTTTGCAGCGAGCTCTCAGCTTTCTGAACAATGATGGCAACCTGCGACATAACAGTGTGTGCCTGTCATCTGTGTTTGTCAATGCAGCTGGAGAATGGAAGTTGGGAGGAGTGGAATACATGGCAGGGGTCAGTGAAGGTACAGGCCTTCCAATCAAGATCATGCCTGCACTGGAGAAGTATGACCCTCCAGAGAAGTCTGACCCCAGCAAGCAGAGACTCATCACAAAGTGGTAGGGACTGGTGTCATAAATCAGAATCTCGTATTCTGTGCTGTTGATTGATCGATTGTTTGATTGATTGATTAACATTTAGCTTTGAGCCCTTACAGCCCCAATGTACCTAGGCCTTATAACTGGGCCCTTTGTTGCCCCATAATCTGGTATCAGCTCAGGGGAACCCTGTTCCATGCTAAAGTTCCAGATGGCCCCCAGACTTAACTTATAATCTCCTCTGGGTCCAAGAAAAAGGGAACCCAGATATGCATTTTCTTTTTCTCTCAAAAGTCCCAGTTTACAAACCCCCTCCAGGTTCTCCAACAAGGCCCCTATGGAGAGAGCTGCCCATTTACAGGGCCTTTTTTTTACATTTCTCTCAAATTCCTTATAAAAATTTCCCTAAATAAAGAAATTTTTCCCTTCTCTCAAAGGCCCTAGGAAAGGAGATTCCCTTCATGTTCCCCAAAAGTGGGGCCCCCTACGGAAACAGATGCCCATTTCCAGAGCCTTACTTGGCAGATACTTCGGGTTACCCAGTAAAGGAGCCCTCCCTCCAGATTCCCCTCACAGAGCTACCTCGGAGAGAGATGCCCCATTCCTAGAGCCCTCCTTCATTCATCTTTCAAAGTCTGCAGTATACGAGCCCCCTTCCAGGTTCCCCAGCAGGGCCCCTATGTAGAGAGATGCTCATCTTCAGAGCCTTTACACATCCTTCAGGTTCTCCAGTAAAGGAGCACCCCTCCCACTCCAGGTTCCCCTCACACAGCTCCCTCAGAGAGAGAGAGGCACTCTACTCTGTACCATTACTAGTGGCAGCACTACCCAGCAGAAGAGGTTGGCATTTTAGTAGTGCTGTAAATATGTGTTTGGTAGTTCAGTTAAAGCTGGTTCTTCTGCTTCTGGGTGATCTTGAAAGCTTTGTTAGCTGGAAATTTACAGAGGCCCAGTACATTTTGCATTTCCTACTAACAGACACACCTGGCACTGATTGCAGGAGTTCTGAAAGAGAAGTTTATCATGATAATTTATGGCAGCAAAATTTTAACGATAGCAACAGCGAAATGTTTGTCTTGGACACTGTCATGTACGAGGGCAGTCCATAAAGAAACCAAGCTTTTTTTTTAATTTATTGCTTTACTTAAAACTTAATCAAACTTGTCTCCTTCAAAGTACTCCCCTCCACTCTTGATATACTGCTCCCAATGTTTTTTCCAGTTCTGGAACGCGTCCTGGAACGTGTTTTGCAGGATGGCGTGAAGGTCCCATATTGATTTCTCTTCTATTGCCTCTACTGTCTGAAATCAGCGACCTTTTAGTGAGGATTTCAACTTCGGGAACAAGAAAAAGTCTGCAGGGGCCAAATCTGGAGTGTAGGGTGGCTGGGGGACAACAGTCATATCATGCCTCGTCATGCCATGCATGAGCAGGTGCATTGTCATGGTGCAGCATCCAGGTGTTGTTTGTCCAAGCCTCAGGTCTCTTCCTTTGCACTGCCTCCCTCAAACACTTCAGGATGTTTAGGTAGAACTCTTTATTGACTGTCTCACCATGTGTAATAAACTCATAATGAACGATACCCTCCCAATCAAAAAAAAAAAAAACTATCAACATCACCTTTACATTTGAGCGACTCTGATGTGTTGGCTGTGGCGAAAATTTTCCCATCAACTGCGACGACTGCAGTTTTGTTTCAACATTGTAGCTGTACACCCAAGTTTCATCACCTGTTATGACATTTTTCAGAAAGTTTTCATCAGCATTCGAATGATCAAACAGCTCCTGACTGACTGTGACGTTTCTCTTTTTGTGCATCTGTCAGCAGACATGGCACAAATTTTGTGAAATTTTCAGTTTGTCAGGCAAAATCAGGTGGCATGAACTTTTACAGATTTCTACTTTTTTGGCAACTTCACAGACAGTTAGGCGACGATTTTGACGAATCACAGCAAGCACTTTCTCAATGTGATTGTCGTCCATTGACATGGAAGGCCATCCAGATTTGGGGTCGTCTTCGATGGACATTGCCCAATTTGAAACATTGGTATCACTTTTGACATTGTGTATGGCTCAGACACTCCTCTCCATAAGCCTGTTGTAACATCTGAAAAGTCTCTGTAAAAGTTTTTCGCAATTTCAAATAGAATTTGATGTAAACACATTGCTCCTCAAGATCCTTCATTTTTCAACTTGCAAAAAATCGTGGAGGGTACTAGACACACACTCATTCAAGCATGTGTAACTCTATGACTAATTGACCTGGAGTGATGCTGCTAGTGTCAGAATAAAGCTTACAATTCCCGCAATACAATGCCACCATCATGAGCGTGCTGTGTTCACTCGCTGGCTTGCTATTTCACAAGTTCTTTACAGACTGCCTATGTAAGTAGTGATAAAAAGGGAATAGAAAGTGCAGCAGGGAAAACCGGACAGGACATCAAATTAAATGGTTTGGTTTGTCCATGAGGTTGCTCAATATGGGACAATGCACAGTACATATAATATTTAAATGTCCAGAAAACTGTGATATGTAACAACCCTCTGGTCCCAGATGTGCTGTATAAACTAGCTTACTCTGTACCTGGATTAAATTTTGACAAGGTTGTTTGAACAGTGGATGTTGGTGGGTTGTTACTTTGTCACAATGGCTGAACTAGAGCTGTATCATTCAAGAATATGTAGTCTTATGACTTGAAAGGTAATAATGATGAACATAAATTGCAACAGTTGAGTTTTATAGAGTGTGTCATTCAGAGTACCGACTACATTTCATCAAAACCATATCAGAGACTGTGCAGTATGGAGTTGTTTTCAATACTGGGATGACATAATGGTATGATAGTTGGATGTTTCTTTGCAGAACATGTTTAAGGCAGAACTGTATTATTCACCTTGTCTTGTTGATGGTACTAAGGCTTTTTTTCACAGTTCCAGTGCCACAAGTCAGCATCAACATTATTATGTTGATGCTGACTTGTGGCACTGGAACTGTTGAACCTAAATAAACTACATTTCTATCTGAAATGTAGTTAGATGCTGTGGTTTTCAATTGCTGATTAAAATCAGACCTATTAGTCTTTTTCAGAAGTCTCAGGTGTGTGTTCTGGATCAGGTTGCCAGTTGTACTAAATAAGATTTCTGTGAGGTTGCTAAGCTGTTTTAGGTAGTTAACTGAAGTATTACATGATTCCTCCTTCATCCAGTAGAACAGTGTAATATATTTAGGTAAGAAAGTGTTATATGAACCGAGAAGAAAAGGCCATACTTGCTCCATGGCTAAGAGTCCTTCTTGAGAAGTTAACCGTTTTTCAGCTAGTCAAGAAATGCCCCACTATTTATGGAACCCGAAGGTTCATTACCACATTCACAAGTGCTTGCCACCTATACCTATCCTGAGCCAGCTCGATCCAGTTCACACTCCCACTTCCTGAAAATCGTCTTAATATTTTCCTCCAATCCATGCCTGGATCTCCCAAGTGGTCTCTGCCCTCAGGTTTCCCCATCTAAACCCTGTATGCACCTCTCCTCTTCCCCATATGCACTACATGCCCTGCCCATCTCATTAGAAGAAAAGACCATTAACTTCTTAATCTTATAATGTAAGTCTGTGTTCTCCTGAACACAACCAAATTATGAAGGTTGCTGTCTTTTGGGATGTGACACTAGAATGTGGTAGAATTTAATAGTAATTCATAGGATGTTGCTGCTTCCATCTTCATGGTAGATGAATAAGCCATGCCTCAACCAATCACCCAGAAAGATATATAAGGGTGGAATCTCAGCCTTTGTTGATCTACCCTTATTATGGAACAGGAAGGTCTTCTGAAATGTTGGTCTGCTTTCGCCAAATGACACAGTCAAATGGCAGTCATCATAATTACAACTGTCAGGCCTTGAGTCTCAAAAACAAATTACACACACACACACACACACATGCACATAATTTTAGACCACTCGTTTCAATGTGATGATACCAGATGCTGTATAATACAATTTGATCTCCTGATGATAAGCACAGCAGTGCTCAAAACATGTAGGGGAATATAATAAACTTATTATAAAACAAGAATTTGTGCAGTAAGTTGGTCAGTTGCTAAGATTGTACTAGATGCATGGTCAGCAAAACATCAAAACCTGTTGTGAGA
>Ga0136643_10005987_pt1 | contig 17330 bp, 11 predicted proteins | sample TergutLab28metaG_FD_96883 | JGI IMG/M metagenome (GOLD analysis project Ga0136643, IMG submission 96883) | Labiotermes labralis P1 segment gut microbial communities from Petit-Saut dam, French Guiana - Lab288 P1 (version 3) (version 3) | ecosystem: Host-associated > Arthropoda: Insects >... | reverse complement strand
ATTTGGATAATTAGAGCGATTGTAGACTGGCGACAATTCGTCGAAAAAATGGGGTGTAATGAAAAAGATGAACGTCGGTCAACTAATAACATTCATCTTCTTGTCTTATTTCATTTTCTTTTTACCTTTTGCCATCCCTGTTTCCATCGCTCTTTGGCCTTTTTCTCCACCCTCGTTCCAGGCGTTATTCATTTTCTTACCAGCTTTCTTGCCGCTACTTGCTGCCCCAGCAACGTCCCCAACTACTCCAGCAAATTTACCAAGCTTTTTGGCCGTATTAACAGCCTTTTCTGCTTTAGCCGCTGCTTCTTGAGCATTTTCAATCTTAGCTGAAACATCTTCGGCCACATTCTCCATCTGCTGTCTTGTTTCTTCTGCTTGTGCTTGAATGTTCTCTTTAGATACTTTATCTTTTTTGCCAAACAAACCCATCAGTCATCCTCCTCTCTATTCATATTACTTCCAGATCTTAGTTAAGAGCTCTTTCAGCAATTCTTAAAAGTTCCAGACTAAACTCTAATGCATCCTCTGCATCTAGACCTGCTTGGATTTCAGCCGCTCTTTCTGTCCATTCAATCGATTCTGTTAATAGAGTTAAATCGCTTGGATTCTCAACAAATCTCGTCATAAAGGCATCGTAGTCTTCTAAAAATTGTTGCCAATCTTCCGTTCCACTTGAGGCGTTATCCGTTGAGTTATCTGCAGCCTCAGCTTCGGTAGCCGCTTCAGTCCCTTCGGTAGGCGCTTCGGTCTCTTCTGGCAATTCGATATCACCTACGCGCTGGAACGTACGCTCGCTACCGTCTCTTTCAATAATGAGACGATTGCCGTCGATTACAACGGTATACTCATTACTTCCAATCGTTATAATGTTTGGCTCTGAAAACGTAAATAAATTAGAATTGTTGAATTCGTCGCTAAATAAAAGGTCTCTTTCAGTAGCAGTGGACATTAGTCCATCCTCTGTAAATGCGATATAAGTTCCTGTAAGACCACTTATGTTCATACTAAGAGTATCTCCCGTACCATGACCCCATACACCAATTAAATCTGCTTCATCAACTGTTTCTGCACTCTCACCACCACAAGCAACTAGTACAAAACCAAATAGTCCAATTAAGGCTAACCCTAATAATTTCTTCAAAACAAAAACCTCCCGTTTATTAATCTACGCGTTGAAACGTACGCTCGCTACCATCTCTTTCAATAACAAGGCGATTGCCATCGATTACAACGGTATATTCATTACTTCCAATCGTTATAATGTTTGGCTCTGAAAACGTGTATAAATTAGAATTGTTGAATTCGTCGCTAAATAAAAGGTCTCTTTCAGTAGCAGTAGACATTAGTCCATCCTCTGTAAACTCGATATAAGTCCCCGTAAGACCACTTATGTTCAGACTGAGAGTATCTCCCGTACCGTGACCCCATACACCAATTAAATCTGCCTCATCAACTGTTTCTGCACTTCCTCCACAACCTACTAGTAATAACACCATTAACATGGATACAATGACACCAAATAATTTAATCTTTTTCATTCAAAATCATCCTTTCAAAATAAAATATTATATGCACTGTAAATATTTCAACAGCACGTTTATAAGTAAAGCAATCCCTCCTCTAAAACCCCTCTCCTAAAACAACTACCTCCAGAAAGTCAAAGGGAAAGCAGCCCTCTTTTTAAACACCTAAAATCCATTTAAAAAGTTTCAGGAATTTATTCTGTGCTACTGGCCTTTATCCACTAAGCTAAGGCTAGGTTAGATCTTCACCTCTCAACCCTGCTAATTGATTAAGCATCTCACAACTAAGAATCATGATAGCATCTCTATAATGCCTTGTGGTGTGCTACGAGCCCACAAGCTATTTGATCTTGAGAAAAGGCGTTATCGATCAATCCCAAGCCTCAGGCTTGTCACGTTGGAACATCCTCTCATTTCCATATTCGTCTGTAACGATAAGTAAATCCCCCTCTATTTCAATGATCCATTCAACGCCACCTACAGTCATGTTTCCGGCATCATTAAGTTGCCAGGCTGTCGAAAAGCCATTTGGGTTGTTTGCCAGGTGCCAGTCAAGGTCATTTGCATAGGAAACAAACGTATGATCTTCTTCGAAGGCAATGGTTCCTTGAGGGGTAATGCCACCTACTTGACCTCCATTTCCATTAATCCACACACTGCCTATTAAATCTTCCAGTTCAAAATTTGATGTTAAACCACCTGAACCATACCTTACGAGGGCGGTAACCTCATTTTTAAGACAAGCCATTACCACCATTGCTCCCGCAAGTAGCGATAGAAACAGCCCAAACCCAGAGTTAGCCGATGCACCTGAAACAGATGTCAATAACACATTAATCAATTGAATTAAAACAAAGCCACATGTAACAATTGCTGCACCAATTACTCTTTGTTTAAACCGGCCTTCTAGTCGCTCACTTTGATTGCCACCAAAGCACATGCCAATAACAGTAGCAAACCCCAGTAAAGTAAAGACGCCTTGCCACATGCTGATTCCTTTATCGCTTAAACCCATCTCGAAAAATTCTTCGGTGACAGATGCCCACGGTAAGAATACCCCTACTATTCCAACCGTGGCAACCATCGTAATAAATTTTTTTTGTTTGTTCATCGTGTAAACCCTCTTTCAAATCCTGCTAGAAGGACGTGCAAATTTTCCATCTTAGAAGGTTTTTTCCGTATTTTTTCAATATCTATCTAAATAGCTGCTTGTCCCTGGTGATCAGCCATCGATTTCTCTAGACATTCTAAAAATAGTTTTTTTGCTAGCTGATTGGCGCTTTCTACATCGTAGCGTTCAAGATCAAGCTTTCTTGCTAATTCTGTTTGGGAAATGTTAAGTCCAAACTTAACTTGCATCACTTTTTCTTTCCTTCGTCTTTTAGCAGCCTTTGCGTATGAGGTGTGGCGGTATTGTTTTTTTGGCATAGAATTATTCTCCTACTCATTGATTACTACTTTCTTAACATCAGCAAATACACACGGCATATTGCCTGTTCACTTTATAAAGAGCTACCAGATCCTAAAAAGTTTCAAAAACGATGAAAATTAAAAATTCTGTTGGAGGATCGCATGACCTTTCCCATCCGAACAGAATTTTTATTCTCTTGTTTACACCTCTCTTGTTAAAATATGCTGCCGATCTGCCTAAACAGTGATTTGGTCTTGATGGTCAGCCATCGATTTTTCTAAGCATTCCAAGAATAGTTTTTTTGCTAATCGATTAACGCTTGCCACATCGTAGTGTTCAAGATCGAGCTTTTTCGCTAGTTCTGTTTGAGAGATGTTAAGCTCAAATCTAACTTGCATCGCTTTTACTTTCCCTTGTTTTTTAGTAACTGGCATAAAAACGTCTTCACCTCGTGTTCTCTGAGTTTATTTTTTGGACATAGAAGGAGGAAGGCCTTAATCAACTACTTCTCTCTCTTTTTCTTGAATGCGACAATTGATCCAGCTCCCACTAGGACTAGCCCCCCTCCTAAGACGCCACCTGTTACGACACCCGTTTGTGGTAAAATGCCGTCTGGAAAATCGCTTGGCGGTGCTGGTGCTGGTAATCTTGCCTCATCGTCTGGTCCAGTCGGGCCTGGGCTCGTTGTTTCTGGCTCAATCTCTACTGGTACTTCTGGTGTTGGTGGTGGGTTTGGAACCGTTCCTGGTGGTACTTCAAGTATCGCCACGTTAACTACCGTTTCTCCAGCTGCGTCCTCACGTACCACAACTTCAAACGTGACGTTGGTAGTTCCGGCTTCTAACGGGTTCAGCACCACACGCAGCTCTCCCGTTGTCGAATTAAAGCTATAGTCTGCTGGTTCACCGTTCACACGGACCGAACCTGCGACAAAATCAACTAAAGAAATGTCAACCATATCCACAACGACAAATTCGCCTACTAAAGCCTCTTCGTTCGGATTATCCACTGTGATGCGGTATATAATCGTATCTCCTACTCCAGCTGTCGTGCGGTTCGCTTCTTTGGAGATCGTTGGTGCTAGTGGATCTACTGGATCCGTTGGCGCAGGATTCGTCGTTTCTGGCTCAATCTCTACCGGTACTTCCGGCGTTGGATCTGGCTGTGGAACGTTGCCGTTTTCTGGTACTTCAAGTACCGCCACATTAATGACCGTTTCACCTGCCGCTTCTTCACGTACTTCCACTACAAACGTAATCACCGTGTAACCTACTGGCAAGAGATCTAGCGTCACACGTAACTCGCCGGTTTCTGGGTTAAAGTCGTAATCAACTGGTTCACTATCTACACGTACACTTCCAGCAATGAAATCCACTAAGTCAAGGTCGATGACATCCACAACGACAAACTCACCTGGAAGATCGAATAAATTCGGATTTCTTACCGCTATCGTATAAACAATCTCATCGCCAACCTCTGCTGTCGATCGATTGGCTTCCTTCGTGATGATCGGTGCTAGAGGCTGATCCTCAATCTCTACCGGCACTTCCGGCGTTGGATCCGGCTGTGGAACCGTCCCTGGTGGTACTTCTAAAACCGCCACATTGATTACCGTTTGACCCGCTGCGTTCTCACGCACTATGACATCAAATGTGATATGAGTATTACCGCTTTCTAATGGATTTAGTACAACGCGCAACTCACCCGTTGTCGAATTAAAGCTATAGTCTACTAGCTGACCATTCACACGGACCGAACCAGCAACAAAGTTGACTAAAGAAACATCAACCATATCCACAACCACGAAGTCGCCTGCTAATGATTCAGCATTCGGATTGTTGACTGTAATGGCATAGATAATCCTATCCCCTACTTCGGCACGATTTACGCTAGCTGATTTCGTGATTGTTGGCGTTAATAGGTCTGTTGAAGGTGCCGTGGTTTCCGGTGCTGTAGTCTCTTCAGGAGAGGTTGTTTCTGGTGCCGTCGTTGGTTCCTCCTCCTCTTCTACAACGACGGTTTCGGTATCACGACCAATGTACTCACGATCACTTGTTTCTGGGTCATACTCGTAGAGGTACGCTGTGTTTATTAAATCCCCCCATTCTACACCTTCAGCTACGCGAGCTTCAAATCGAATCGTTACACTACCATTGGCTGGTAAGTAATCCAGTAGAATGCGTAGCTCTGCCACTTGCTCTTGAATCGTATAGCTAACGTTCGGTAAAATGTTGATGTTTCGAACGCCTTCTAAATTACCATTGGCTAAGTTATCAATGACTAAGAAGTTGTAGAGGTTGAAGTCGTTTGGATTAGAGACCGTTAAAACGTACTCCACATATTCACCTACCACAACTGGACCTGGAACAACACAGCTGCCTTCAGCTAGACCAACAAGGTAGCGCCAGAAACTGACAGCCGAGTCACCAATTCCACATACATCCTTTCTAATTGTTGGATGGAGTGGTTCTGGATCAGTTGTCGCTGGAGCGGTTGTTGGTTCTGATGGATCAGTCTCGCTTGGCTGGGTCGGATCCGTCGTTGTTGGCACTGTCGTCTCAGCTGGAACGGTTGTTGGTTCAGTTCCAGGCACTGTGGTTCCCGGCTCTGTCAAATCCGTCGTTGGGACTGTAGTTTCTGGCTCTGTTGAATCCGTCGTTGGGGCTGTAGTTTCTGGCTCCGTTGAATCTGGTGCATAGATTTCTACCTCTACAGGTGGTGTTTCTAAGTCGTAGTCCCCTGGAATCTCCAAAAATGCCACATTAACCACGGTTTCACCAGCAGCTTCTTCACGCACTTCCGCATCAAAGGTGATGACGGTGTCGCCAACTGCTAGTGGGTCAAGTACAACACGTAGCTCACCCGTTTCTGAATTAAAGTCATAATCAACGACTTCATCGTTTACACGAAGCGAACCAGCGATAAAGTCAACCAGGGAAACATCAATTGTATCAACCACCACGAACTCACCTTCTAGTGCTTCTTCGTTTGGATTGTTAACTGTAATGGTATATCCGATTGTATCGCCTATTTCAGCACGATACACATTGGCCGACTTCGTAATCGTTGGAGCTAATAGACTTGGTGGCTCTTCTACTACGATGGTGGCACTATCGTCGCCGATTAGCTCACGATTGCCATACTCGTCTTCTGGACCAAAGAACTGCGCCACATTTGGTATTTCAAACCCGACTTCGTTTTCTACTAGAACGATCACATCAAAGGTAATCACGATACCTTCTATTGGTAACTCAGCTAAGTAAATGCGCAATTCCCCTGTGGCTTCATTGAAGGTATAGTCCTCTGGTGAGGCAGCTAAAACGCCGTCAATCCTCACATTCCCTACGAATTCAACTAAACTTAGATCTAAGGTGTCTGTAATGAGAATATCTTCCAAGACTTCATCGTTTGGATTGGAAAGGGTGAATCGGTAACGAGCATTCTGACCTGCTTCGACAGAAGCTGTGTCTCCAAAGTTACAATCCATCAGTTGACGGACGATACCAAATACGCTATCCGCTGTTTCTAAAGCACATACTTCTTTTACCAGTTCTGGATCTTCCCCTGGTATCTCTACCTGTACTGGTGGCGTTGGTTCTGGCGTTGGAAAAGTAGGTGGTACTTCAAGTAATGCCACGTTAACTACCGTTTGACCAGCAGCTTCTTCACGTACTTCTACCTCAAAGGTAATGACGGTGTCGCCAACTGCTAGTGGGTCAAGCACAACAAGTAACTCACCCGTTTCCGAATCAAAGTCATAATCAACGACTCCGTCATTCACACGAACTGAACCTGGGATAAAGTCAACCAAGGAAACATCAACCATATCAACCACCACAAACTCACCTTCTAATCCTTCTTCGTTTGGATTGTTAACTGTAATGGTATATCCGATTGTATCGCCTATTTCAGCACGATCTACATTAGCTGACTTCGTAATCGTTGGTGGCAATGGACCTTCTTCCTCTTCAAGGATAGTCGCATTGTCTTCATGGATTCGATCACGATCGCCGTTCCCGTCTGCTGGGCCGTATAGATGTGCTACGTTTGGTATTTCGCCGTTCTCGTTTCCTGCTAAAACGATCACATCAAAGGTAAGCGTGGCACCCTCTGCTGGTAGTTCAGCTAAGTAAATGCGCAGTTCCCCTGTGACTTCATTGAAGGTGTAGTCTTCTGGTGAAAGGGCGATACTACCATTGACCATCACATTCCCAGCAAACTCAATAAGGGCTAGATCCAAGGTATCTGTAATGAGAATATCTTCTAATACCACATCGTATGGATTTGAGACAGTGAAACGGTTACGAGCACTTTGGCCTACTTCAACACGAGCAACGTTTCTAAAATCACATTCCGTTAGTTGACGGACGATACCAAACAAGCCATCCGCCGTTTCTAAAGCACACACTTCTTTTGCCACTTCTGGATGGGTTGAAGGACGGTAGTTAATGTCGTAGTTGTTAATCGGATGATCGTAGGTGGAAGTGTGACGCGTTTCAATTCCTTCTGTACCTACAAAGGTCTCAGCGTTAGAAGGAGGCGTAAAAGCACCATTTCCAGCTGTGTTATCTTCAAAGATCACATCTTCACCAATGATTAAGTTTGTATAGGCCTCAGGGTCTGTCAATGGATCGACATACTCATATAATTCCGTGAAGATCCCACCGCCATCTTCTGCTGCATGATTTCCACGAACCGAGCCACCGTTTCCAGTGAAGTTTGCAAACTCTCTGGTATAAACGCCACCACCGAATCGATCGGCTTCGTTATTCGAAATTTGTCCCCCATTTAGAGTAAGTCCTCCTAAGAAAACGTAAGCGCCTCCGCCATTGTTTGCTTCGTTACCTGAAATGACTCCTTGATTCAGGATGAATTCTCCTCTAGAAATGTAGATCCCTCCACCATTACTTCCGGCTGTGTTATTTGTCAGATTCACATCGCCTGTGTTATGCGTTGTGGTGTTGATGGTGCCATCAATCCAGTTAATACCTCCACCGTTTCCATTTGTTGCGGTATTGCCGGTGATATTCTTTGCATTTTCCCCTCTGAAGTATAGGGTTCCATTTGTCAATTGCACACCACCACCATTGTTGGTTGCCGTATTTCCGTTAGCTCCTGTTCCACCAATGGTTCCTCGACCCATATTGAAAGTGGCATTTGCACCATTGATCATGACACCACCGCCACTACCCGTGGCTCGATTTCCAATGACAGTAGGAACATCCATTCCCGTTGCTATACCCATGTTAAACGTTCCTGCATTAACCGCTATTCCCGCTCCATTAGCTGCACTATTATAGTTGGCTGCATGACCAATGGTCCCTCGATGCATGTTGAATACTGCATTCGAGTTGTTGACTCTAACGCCGCCACCACTGCCCGTTGCCTGATTTCCAACGATCGTAGGGACACCTGTCCCCGTCGCCGTACTAAAGTTGAATGTTCCACCTTCAACCGCGACACCGCCGCCATCAGCCGCACGATTTCCGTTAGCTCTTGTTCCACCGATCGTTCCTCGATGCATGTTGAAGGTAGCACCAATGCGAATTCTGACACCGCCGCCACTTTCCGTGGCTCGATTTCCAATGATGGTAGGAACACCGGTGCCAGTTGCCGTACTCATGTTGAACGTTCCCTCAACAACTTCCACTCCTCCCCCACGGATGGCACTATTGTAGTTGGTTGCATGACCAATGGTTCCTCGGTGCATGTTAAAGGTGGCAGTACCACTATTGACTAATACAGCACCTCCACCGCCGCCACCTGTAGCTCGATTTCCAACGATGGTAGGGTTTGCGGTGCCGGTTGCCGTCCCAAAGTTGAACGTTCCACTATCAATAGCTACAGCACCTCCTTGGTTAGCACTATTTCCTTGTGCCCTTGTTCCACCAATGGTTCCAGAATCAAAGTGAAAGGTTCCAGCACTAAGGTTGATAGCGCCTCCTTGACCTGCACTGTTGTTTCTAATGACAGGAGTCCCCGATATCCGACTGGTGCTCGTTGTGGAAGACTGATGAATACCGCCTCCATGGTTTCTGGCCGTATTGTTGGTGAGGTTGACGCTTCCTGACATGGTGAAGCTATGAGTGCTTCCCATGATAGCGATACCGCCTCCATGACTATGAGACTCATTTTCTGTGATTGTTGCAGTCCCTGATAGAGTCGTCCTAGTACTAGAGTCCATATAGATCCCACCACCATGGTTAGTATTGGTGGAAGTGCCAAGCAGTGTGTTATGGAGTGCCTGGTTACGCCTAATCGTTCCAGCTGACATGGTAAAGGTCGAGCTGTTCGAAAGGTCCACTCCACCGCCTCTTAACGCTTGGTTATTCTCGATCATTCCACCCGTCATCGTAAGGGTTGCCTCACTACCGAGTCGTATCCCACCACCAACTCCACCTGAGCCTGGAACCGCTTCGCCAAGAGCTCTGTTGCCACTAATAAGCGCCCCTGCTCTTAAATCTACAGATGTACCGCTCGAGTGAATACCACCTCCATTAGCACCAGCTGTATTATTTGATACCGTCCCTCGATTAATTCTTAGAGTACCATTAAAAGAAAGGCGTATTCCAGCCCCTTGATCTGCGATGTTACCTCTGACAATCGGGGTATTGGTAGAGGTTGTTAGACCCATGGTCATGGTAGCCCCTTGAGTCACACTGACACCACCGCCTCTCGTATTAAGGCCTCCACCGGCTCTTCCTGCTGCATTTGTTGGTGCTGCCCAAGGAGAAGCGGGTCGATTTGGAGCTACTCGATGCGCTAAGCGCGGGTTGTTGTTTTCAATGATGCCATTGTTCATAGTAAATTGACTACCTTCACCACGAACGAGGACACCACCACCACCATTATAAGTGTTATTTCTGCGAATTCTAGCTGAACCTTCCATTGTAAATCGGGCACCGTTTTGTATTAATACACCGCCACCACCTTGGGTATTAAATCCATCACCTGAACCTAGTACGACATTGGTCGCATGATTGTCCTGAATATCACCACCGCTCATGTTAAAGCGGGCCGTTGTTTCAGAGATGTTGACGCCTCCACCCTGAACAGCTGTGTTATTCTGGATGGTTCCGCCGTTCATGTTGAACGTGCCACCGATCACGCGGACGGCACCGCCATTTCCATCAAATCGATTGTTCTGAATACTACTGCCGGTACTTAAGGTCAGTATCCCACGTTCATTGACTTGAACACCACCTGCAATACGAGATGCGGGTGTTTCTGCATTTCTTGATAGGTTGATGTTTGCGCCAAGGGTTAAGGAGGATCTACCACTGGTAGCACCAGCAACGCCGACATGGAAATGCCTTTGGCCAGCATTGTTTTGCCAGATACTACTAGTACTTGTATCATTGGTAGAACGTCTAGTGATGCGGACGTGGCGACCGCTAGGAACCGTAAGCTCCGCATTGGTTGCACTTGCAGGTATCGTAATGTTGTTGCTGGCATTTCCTACAATTCGAATGTTAACGGGAGCCTCTTGTGTTCCATTGACTCGATTGCTTGCCATAAAGCTACAATCTCTCCCGGTCGTATTCTGATTACTACTCGCTGTTCCACGACTACCTGTGATGGCACAAGCTAATCCCGCAAAGTTGTGGACATCAATCGTCGCGCCACTACTAAAAGAGGTATTGCCTGTAGAAAGCGCCTCAATCCCAATGTATTCATCGTTTTCTATTTCAGACAGTGGCTCGTCTTGCATAGGAAACGTCTCTAAAGGTGGATCAAAAGGGGCATCAGGAAATTCTTCCCTTTCTTCTTCCGATGGTTGCGTTTCAGCCATGTTAAAAACGGAAGACATTCTAAAGCCAGAATCTTCTCTTTCCCCTTCTTCTATCCTTTCCCTTTCAGGTGCCAATTGAGCAAAAGCTTCCACTGACACGGATTGAAACATTAGCAAAAAAACTAACGCTGTAATGAGTACACGGTACAACCTTTTCTTTCTCATCTCATATCCTTCTCCCTTTTTAATGCTTTTTATATACCCCGGGTGCTACCCGTTCACTCTATAAAGAGCAGCCAGCTCCTAAAAAGTTTCAAAAAATTGAAAAAAAGAAAAAATCCTGTTGGAGAACGTATTATCTTCCCCCTCCGAACAGGACTTTTACTCTATTGCTTACACCTCTTTTTTCAAATACGATGCTAATCTCCCTAAGTAGTGACTTGATCTTGGTAATCAACCACCGATTTTTTAGGCATTCTAACCATCTTTTTTTGCAGGCTGTTGACCTAGAGGGTCCTTTATCACCTCATGTTTTATTGTCTTCTCCTCTTCAACGCCATGATACTTATTCCAAAGCCAGTTAATGAAAAGCCAATAAAAGCCAGGTGGGCTCTAATTCCCATTTCTGGTAGCAGAAAGTCTGAGTTCCTTCCACCACTAGAGGTCTCTTCATCGTCCTCATTGTCGTTAGTTTCTTCTTCTCGTCGTCTTCCTACGATGATCATTCGCCCTGTTTCAGGGTCAACCTCGTAAATGAGGTCATCTGCTAGACAAACTTCTATTTCTTCTGGTTGAATGCGATCTGGGAAGGTGATCACGACTTCGCCTCCCGATTCCCGCCCTGCTGTAGGTGGTGTAATGACAATAATATATCGCCCACCGTTTGTTTGAACGAATTCGTAGCTCCAACCTGGTGATGCGGTGATGTCTAGAAGATCACTTGGAACGACTTCCATTGGTAGGACAACGATGGTTTGTCCATCGATACAAACGAATGGCTCGGTCGGTTCGGTTGGCTCTGTTGATAGAGCCCTTGTCCTAAAGCCAGTTCCTCCTGATCTAGTCGATCCGCTTCTCGGTATCGTTGGCTCTGACCCAACCGGTTCGGCTGGTGGAAGCATTGCCCCAGGAAGTGTCGTTAGTTCAGGCTCTGTCGTCGGCTCCGTCACTGGTGCCGTTGTTCCAGTTGGTTCTGTTGGGTTGGTCGTTGCTGGAACAGTAGTTGGCTCTGGATCGGTTTCCATTGGCTGGCTTGGATCCGTTGTCGCAGGTACTGTTGTTTCGCTTGGTTGGGTTGGATCTGTCGTTGTTGGTTCAGTCACAGGGACCGTCGTTGCTGGCTCCGTTGGAACGGTGGTTTCTTCTGGAATCGTGGTTGGCTGAGGTTCTTCCTCATCAACGATGATGAGAGCATCGTCTTCGTTGATTGGTTCGCGGTCTCCATTCGTGTCTTCCGGACCGAATAGATAGGCAACGTTTGGAATCTCGTCGTTCTCATTTCCAGCCAAGACGATCACATCGAAGGTGATCACTGCACCGTCGATTGGTAATTCAGACAAGTAAATCCGTAACTCTCCCGTCGTAACATTGAAGGTATAGTCTTCTGGTGAAACAGCTACGATACCGTTGATCATTACGTTTCCTACAAATTCAACAAGGTTCAAGTCCAGTGTATCTACTACGAGAATATCTTCTAAGGCCACATCATTTGGATTGGATATGGTCAGGCGATAACGAACACTTTGTCCTACTTCTGCTTCGGCTACATCACCAAAGCCACAGTCAATCAGTTGACGGATGGTAGCAACTAGATTTTCTGCTGGCACTAATGCACAGACTTCTTTCATCAATTCTGGATCTTCTAGTGGCCCTGGATCGGTTGGTAAAGCAGTGGTTGGCTCAGAAGGGTCGGTTCCCGGTGCCGTTGTTCCAGTTGGTTCATTTGGGTCGGTTGTAGCTGCAGTTCCAGTCGGATCCGTTGAGTCCGTTGTAGCTGGGACGGTGGTTTCAGGAGTTGTCGTTTCTACAGGATCTGTTGTAGGCGGTACCGTTGTTTCTGGCTCAGTCGGCTCGGTTACTGGCACCGTTGCTTCGGTTGGCGGAACAGTTGTCTCTGGCTCCGTTGGGGTCGTATTAGACCCCTCATAATTGATATCGTAGTTATTCAGCGGATGATGATACCTAGAAGTGTGACGCGTTTCAATTCCTGCCGCACCTACAAACGTTTCAGCGTTAGAAGGAGGAGTAAATGCCCCATTTCCAGCTGTGTTATCTTCAAAGATCACATCTTCGCTAAGGATTAAGTTCGTATAAGCAGTAGGATCTGTGAGTGGATCGGCATAATCAGATAAATCTGTGTAGATACCGCCTCCGTTTTCTTCAGCATGATTTCCACGAATCTCACCGCTGTCCATTATCAGGTTTGCGGACGCTCTGACGTAAACGCCCCCTCCGTTAGCCGCGCTATTTCCTGTAATCGTTGCACTATTTGACAAATAAGCTCTGCTCGCAAGGTCCATATGAAGACCTCCACCAGCGTTCCTATTATTGTTGGTGTTGTTACTTCCAGCTCTTGGATTGGGTTGCGCTTGATTATTCCTAATCGCTCCACCAGACATGGTAAACGTAGAATTGATGTTTGACATATCTACTCCCGCGCCTCTTAATGCGTGGTTATTCTCAATTGTTCCACCGCTCATCGTAACCGTTGATCCATCAGCAATTCGGATGCCAGCACCAACCCCACCCGCGCCAGGAACCGCTTCACCAAGGGTTCGATTACCACTAATTAGTGTCCCTGTTTCTAATGTCACCGTCCCATCACTTGTGTGGATACCACCACCATTTGCCCCAGCCGTATTATTTAACACTTGTCCGCTATTAATCGTCAGTTCTGCGTTAAAAGAAACACGTATCCCGGCACCTTGATCTGCGATATTACCTTCAACTCTAGGAATGTTAGAGCCAGACGTATTCATGGTCATGCTAGCTTCTTGAGTGACACTAACACCACCACCTCTAGTGAGTAAACCTCCGTTCGTACCGTTGGCTTCCGTTGGTGCTATCCAAGCAGGTGGCAACGCTGGTCGATTTGCAGCGATTAGAGGTGCTAAACGTGGATTATTGTCCCGGATGGTGCCACCATTCATTTCAAAGCGGCTACCTGGATTACGAACGAGAACACCACCGCCTCCATTATAGGCGTTATTACCGCTAATCCGAGTTGCTGATGTTCCAGTTGATGGGCCATTCATCGTAAAGAGTGCACCATTTTGTACTAAGACACCACCACCACCCTGGGTATTAATTCCTGCACCTGAACCCGGTACGACATTTGCTGCATAATTATTCTGAATAACGCCACCACTCATCGTAAAATTAGCAGATGGACCAGAGACATTGACGCCTCCTCCTTGTGAGGCGGTATTATTTTGGATGGTGCCACCATTCATGTTGAACGTGCCATCAATCACACGAACGGCGCCACCATTTCCATCAAATTGATTATTCTGAATGCTACTACCTGCATTTAGGGTCAGTGTCCCACTTGTATTGACTTGAACGCCACCTCCATATCCCATCGTACCTGCATTTCTTGATAGACTGACGTTTGTATTATTGGCTGTACTACCTAATTGGAGGGAACCATTGACTGTGAAATGTCTTTGTCCTACGTTGTTTTGCCAGATACTACTCGTTACTGATGCATTACTAGGATGTCTAATGATACGGACATGTCGGCCGGCAGGAATGGTAAGTTCGGCATTCGTCGCATCACTAGCTATCAGGATATTGTCGTTGTCATTTCCTATGATTCGAATAACAACTGGGTTTGATGCTGTTCCATTCGTTCGATCATCGGGCATCCAATTACAATTTCTATTTGTCGTATTTCTACTGTCACTGGCTGTGCCACGACTGCCTGTGATGGCACACGCTAATCCTGCAAAATTGGTGACGTCAATCGTAGCAGCGCCTCCTATCACTGCATTTAACGCTCCAATCTCGATTAATGTTCCGTCATCGTTTTCCTCTTCATCAACTGATGCGCTTAACACATCTTCTAACTCACTTGCTGCTTCGATCTCTTCTGCCAATTTATCTGGTATGAACCCTGCTAAAATCCGATCCATTGGAAGGGATCCAAATAAAAGCGTCGCAACGAGTACTACTAATAATGGTCGTGTTAGCTTGCGCTTTAAAAATCGTCTCATGACTTCTCTCCCTTACTCATCAGCTCCCCTTCTGATCGTTTCACTTTCTCAATTTTTCTGTCTTTTCTAGCCAATTATTTAACCTTTCTCTTAGTCGTCGTACCGAATGATCAACTGAAAGCTTCCCCCTCTATCATCGCCTCTTAGTTCACCATCTTCGTCAGCGTTGACTGAATAAGCATCGTCTTCTGTATGACCTTCATCGTTTAAATCCTCTTCAGCATATTCCGACAACGGTGATGACTCGTCAGGACCCCTTGATGTGGATAGGTAGACAAAGCCAACAATTAATAGCACACAGAGTGATACAACGATCATTGCTGACTTTGATATGCCAGGTGTGATTTGGTAATCAACTACTTCTACATCAGCGATGTCATTGCTCGAATCAACGTAGTTTTGGTGTAGCCGCATTTGCTGATAGACGTTTTCGACTAAGTGCTCTGGTACATCAACACGGTTGAGCGCTTGTGTGTATTGTTCGCTTAGCACGTCATGCTTTCTTGCCATAACCCTTCCCTCCTAACGGACATTTTTGAAGCTTACCACCCAATAACTTCTTTCCTCGTGATAATCGTGTTTTGATGGTGTTTTCGTTTTCTTCTAAGATGGCGGCGATTTCCTTGATCTTGTACCGTTCGTAGTAAAACAAGTGAATCACAACCCGGTAGTTTTCCTCTAATTCCTGAACAGCTTCTAAGACCTCTGAATCGTTGCTTATGGATGTTGATTTTTCGCTTTCTATTTGGAAATAGGAGTCCTTTTCCAATTCTTCCTGTCGTTTCGCTTTTTTGTTTAATGCATGAAAGCAATTTACTGTGACCCGGATGAACCAATATTTCGCATGATCCCAGGAGTTATATTCTTTCTTGATGCCATATTTCATAAATATCATAAAAACTTCCTGATAAATGTCTTGTACGTCTGCATTCTGTCCCGCAATCCCGTATGCCGTCCGGTAAACAATGTCACTGAAATTTTCAAGAGCGGCTTCAGTCGTCAAAGTCAATTTATCATCATGTTTTCCATCATGGTTATTTGTTATCTTCCTTAACAAACTTTTTCACTCCTACTCTATCGTTATATACTTCTTTCGTTCGGTTGACCATTTATTTCCTTTTCGTGATGCATAACAGCTAGATTTACAAGCAGTTAAATGATACCACCTAAATCGAATACCTTATCTTTTCTGGTGAAAAGGCAAAAACTTCATAACTAACATTGCTTTCACCTAGTATCAGCAGATTTCTAAAAATCATGACCATTTATATACCCCGCTGTTTTTCCCATTCACTCTATAAAGAACCGTCGGTGTCAAAAAAGTTTCAAAAATTGAAAAATTTTTTTGAAAATCAAAAAAACAGCTCGAAAGCTGTGTAAAAGTTTGGGTGTTTTAGAAATATTTTCTGAAGTTGACCAAAAAAGCTTACGAGAGCTAGTGTCATTGCATTCAACTATTTGACAGGCCTTCGCTTTCGCTAGGTTCTCCTTTTTTACTCAAAGCTAACAACAAAACGACACCAACGATGCACGCACTACCGATCCATTGAAAAAATCCAAACGGTTCTTTCAACCAAAACACCATGGTTAAAACAGATGCTAGGGGCTCTATGCTACCTAAGAGGCTTGTTTCTTTTGGCGACAGACTATGTAAACTTGCGATGTAAAACCAAAAGGCAAGCATCGTACCGAATATAATAACGAAAACTAAATATAAATAGGCCTCTGATGTTAAACTACTAAAATCCATTCGCCAAATGGGGTGGATAAAGCTTAGGGCAGTGCCACCAATTAACATCGCCCATCCCATAATGACAAGGGAATCGTATTGTTTGAGTAAAGAAACAGCATATAACGTATAAAATGCGACGGTAACGCCGGAGGCCACACCCCAAACAATCGCTACCATCGGCACAGATAATTGCGATAGCGAACCATTCGTTAATAAGAAGAAGCAACCGATCAACGCAAGACAAACCATTAATAAATCCCGACCTGTTGGCTTCGACAACTTACGAACAATTAAATAAACGATAATCATAACGGGTGCCAAATATTGTAAGAGCGTTGCAACCGCAGCATTCCCGTGATGAATCGATGCCATATACGTGTACTGAGCCGCAAGGATACCAAATAACCCAAAAATAATTAGCTGCGTAGCTGACTTTTTATTTCTCCAAATCTGAAAGACTTGAGAACGCTCTTTCCCAAAAGACCGAACGATTAAAAGTAAGAAACCAGCAACGAGTAACCGGGTAGTAACTAGCCAATTGACATCGATGGCGTATTGTTGAAAAAGTCGTTGTGCAGCCGTGCCACTGATCCCCCAAAAGATGGCTCCGGTTATGACAAGAAGTAATCCTTTTTTTCGATTCATCGTAACAACCTACCTTCAAATATAAAATATGCTATAATAGTTGTAATGATAAGCCAAAAATCAGCACAAT
>Ga0136643_10005986_pt1 | contig 17330 bp, 10 predicted proteins | sample TergutLab28metaG_FD_96883 | JGI IMG/M metagenome (GOLD analysis project Ga0136643, IMG submission 96883) | Labiotermes labralis P1 segment gut microbial communities from Petit-Saut dam, French Guiana - Lab288 P1 (version 3) (version 3) | ecosystem: Host-associated > Arthropoda: Insects >... | reverse complement strand
TATCTTCTGTTGCAGGTGTAGGTGATGTTCAGTTTGTTCGATGTCGACTGGGTTTCGCCGTTGGTGCAATGGTTGGGGCTTGCTTTTAATCTCCAGTTTTGTCTTTATGTCTGTTACTTTCTGTACAAATCCATTCTGCCTTTTTAGATTTCTTGGTTTGTCTTCGTATGTTTTCCAGTATTGGTCTCCTGGGATTCTAAGCAGCTTCTCATGTGGCAGCACTGCCTTTTCTTTTATTAATTCCTGTATTGGTTTATTGCCTGTAGATACACACAAAATGAAATAGTAAAAATACAATCAAGAATCCTCAATATAAATTCCCCCTAAATTGCATGTTACTTTTGTCCCTAAGAACTTCAACGTAACTCACTTCACTTAAAAAGTCACGTCAGTTCACTCCACATCATTACGCTTCACATCACTTCACTTATTTGCACTCAATCCCCACTAGTCAGGGCCTGCTGATGCCGAACGCAACCTACTTAATAATGTATCATACACATATTCTTCGTTGTGGGAATAATGTGACAAAAGTGCGACTTGATGTGTCCAGTACGAAGGGCTTTAGAGGAGGTTTACTTTGCGTGGTTCGTAGGTTATGTAATAACGCTATTTAAAGTGCTGGGTATACCTTCAAACCCGACAGGAAACTGATAATGCATGACCAGCTCCTGAGGAAGGTTTATCGTAGCTAATCTTAGGATCTGCCTGGTGGAGGTAATGAAGTCTGCTCGACATTGAAGCTGGCACAGTTTTCTGGGATGTTACGTCACGTCGATTGATCAATAGTCGTGGTTATCGACCCGTAGAAAGATCGTAGCGTCTTTCCCATTCTTCATTTGCTATTCTTTGCATTTCCTTCGGATTCGAATCGAGCTACTCCGCTCCATGTATTCAGTCAGTTGGTTTGTTACTTAGATGCTAGTAAAAACGTTACTGCGAAAGATATGTCGGACCGTAGGCTTAAGCTTTCATATGACGCCATATTTTTGTGCACACTATAAAAGATCATGGTAGAAAAGTTATTAATTTTTGTATTGCACTCCTCCCAATTTATGCTGCTTATTATACTATCCTGTCACTGCAGTATTTACTTTGTCAGCAAGTCCATTTTTTTCTTGATCGTATAGCACTATAGTTTGGAAGTCGATAAATTTTATTACTACGGCAACTTTTCCTGTACGTCTGTCTCTCCGAATACTTTTGAAAAAGTTGTTCTGATATTCTTTAAACATCGTAATAGTTAATTTTCTCCCATAAATAATAACAATACAGTGGCAGCGATATATTAAGGACCTTCACCCAATTAACGCCTGTCTAAACTCTGTGTAGTTATGTATCATAATGTATCGCAATAGATTATGCAACGTGTGTCAAGGAATTTGAATTCGTAAAATGAAAAGCGTCAGTATGCTTGTAGCGCGAAATGTGATAGCGATAATTAACGTTACAAATAGAATGCGAAATTTGTAGGCCTTAGGCCGCAACATCACTATAGCATTTGTAGCCAACACTATCTTGTATTAAATCTTTGAGTTTATGTATGACAGCATTCATAGAGTGAGAATGTATAACAATGGAAAGGACACATTTTTTGCTCAACATTAAAGCCAATTGCTAATTATACATATCACTTTTTGCGACATTAAAAACTCTGCACTCTGTCCACGTGGCGTACTTAAGCGCTTCGTTTCGTTCTCACATGCAAAACAGCTTATTGACTTAGCCAGCACTGGCTTATGTAGAGGGAACAGTTTGATATGTGTGACTACGAAATGAATATAAGGTAAAGGTAAAGGTAAAGCAGTCCCGTTACAGGCCCGGAGAATTCCAGGAATTTAAGGTTCCCAGATTTAGTGACAGCGGCACAGGATGGTGGTAAGGTTGTCAGCCTTACGCAGCGGCCGCCTTTACCCCCAGGAAATACTCCTGGTACTCATACGAAATGAGTATTTATGTATAATTTAGATAAATTTCTTTCTTAAACTGCAGATAATTCGGTTTTCCTCTATCAGTATTATTAAACCAATGTTCTATGCTCATCTTAATCTCAGTGTTGCTCTTGTCGTAACAAAATGAATAAAGCCTTTAAACCTTCAAATAACACTGCTCTTCCGGAGGTCTAAAGCGTTGTAAAGCGAAGTATTTTCGCTTCAGTCTCCAAAGGCTTCTCGTCTGCCCAGATGATAGGATTGTAACATATGCATCGTACGATTATTCCCAGACTGCTTGTCCCCTTTATCATACGGCGCGACGACTCACTTTTTGTGTATGTAGATGTGTTTGTTTTGACAGCCAGCCAAGAGACTGGATCTCAAAAAAAATCGATGGTTTAGATATTGTTACAGCAAATATAAATATAAAAATATCCCTGTCCCTTGAGTGTAGACGTTTTTTGAGATACACCCTGTTAGACTTCGACAGTATAAGCTTCCTGCAACGGTTATGTTGGCAGAAAAGCAGCAATAGGTAGTATTTCTGTAGGTACACCTGTATCAAGAATGTAGTTGCCTGTAGCTGCCCATCGTCATTAATCCTCTTGCAGAGCCAGACGAAATTATACCACATCTTTGTACAGTGTTTAAGATCTGCGTCAATGTTGCCTCCCTCCGTACGGTTGTTAACCCTAGGGTTCCATATTTGAACATAAAAGATCCATCAGTATTTTAGTATTTTACATAAATGTTCTAATCTAGCCAAAAAATTCATCAATGACTTCAGAGTGAGACTGATCACGTGATATTTAATGTAAATAATGCTGACGTAGGATGTCTATCAATTATCTATTTCAGTTGCCGATTTATTAACTTGAGTGACATTGTTCTCAGTCCGTTCACGACAAAATTATTTCAAATTATAATTTTGTACATTATGATACGAATAAATAGGATCCTTATGTGGTTGCATACGTCAGTGATCATCCGATACTACGTTGATTTATTTCCTCGCGTATTGAGTAATACCAATACTAATAATAATGCTAGTAACAATAATGTTTTATTGTTTATTTCATTACCCTCTCAATATCTCAAAATGCGATGCTTCAACGATAGGATAATTTGTGAATGACGATTTGGAAAGGTCTTAGGCAGAAGCAGGAGTTGTCCGATCGAGGTGCTGTCTCGTCATTTCCCTGCAGAAACTAAGAAAAACAAAGTAAAACAGGTTAGCTCATTAGTTCCAAAGATGTGCTCCGCGGATCCCAAAGCATCAGGGAGCAATTCCCAGGGGATCCGTGGGTACATTTCTATGGTGGCTAATTTGAAGTTTTCTTAGATTTTTAATTAATGGAATAATGATTTTTTTAAATAATCGCTGAACTTCCTTGGCGATATGTTTATTTCATATGACCTTTAGAAATCTAATTAAGAAACCTCCTGTACCCACGAAGCGAGCAACAGGCAGGTTAATTAAGGTCAAATTATGCAAAGCATTGTTTACGTATGCTACTGATCTGTATTCAGAGCTATCTAAAATCGGTTCTCAGATATACATCTTTATTTTTGGATGCCTAACATCCGGACACTATATATCTACGTGAGCGAGAATTTGAGGATCCATGATTATTTTTCGAAGCCAAAAGGTGTCCGTGAACAAAAAGTTTGGGAAACACAGGGCTAGCTGCTTACCAGGCTGAGATTCGGAAAGTGCACCACCTATATAAGTATGGAGCGTAACCTCTACACCAAACTGCTTTTCAATAACAATTAATTTATTTCAGCCCAACCTGTTTATAAAAGTAATTGTCAACAGCAGCAAAGTCAATTGCGGGCAAGTACTGCAGAAACAGAAGGACAAATGATGCCAAAACTGTGGAATGTCGCTGGACAGAGGTTTCCATCAGGTTATTCAATGCGTATTTCTCCACATCCTCCCAGACAAATGGGATAATATTCTTAATCTCTGAACATATAAACGTATCCCTCTGAAGACCCATTCATCGTCGCGATGTCAGGGGAAGTAATGGAATGGTATTAGTCTGGTAAGAGTTACTGAGCCTGACCTGCCTATCTATCTGCTCAATTTAAATATTTGGCGAGCTGAGTTAAATAACTGAGTGATGCGCTTGGAAGGTAAACATACCCAGCTTCTGTGCAAGATTAAGCTATTGCTATTGCTGTCAGTGATCTATATGCAAATATCAGGCTTGATCTTTCATTAGTGGGAGTAATGGAGAGATGTAGACAAGGAGAACGGTTTTATGCATTCTTGAATTTGAAAATGGTTAGGATTTACTGCTGTCTTTAATTTTGCTTCTTGCATGTCAAAAGTTTTGAATTCCCTTATTATTGAAAATTCCAATTATTGTTTTAGTTTTAGAGAAATCATTTCAGGAAGGTAATTTTATATTTTCTTCAAATTTCATGTGCAAGTTTGTGACATACAATCGGGAATGTCTTCACGAGTGGAGTTGGTATTATTATGAAACTTTAGTTGGCTAGCATATTAAATCCCAACAAGCACTGGATTGCTGATTATCTCAAAATTAGAACCTATTATATTAACCCATTAACAAAGGTATTTTAACAAAAACATTGAAACTTAAAAACTGAAAATATCCCTGTAACTTTTCGGGTTATTGACGTTATAATTTTTATAATAATGGCATTATCGTAATAGAAGTAATAAATCTCTCATCAACACTTACGTACAGTTTTATTGTTAACTATTTTGTACCACTCTTTACATGAAATTCTTCGACTTAGATTGACGTTAGTGTGAAAATGATGTTTGACATTTCATATAATCTACATTTGGGTAGAACGTACAACCAATTTGATGGTCCACATTATACTGGCCGATTTGTTATTACTTAATTTTTTATGTTAATGATGACGGTTTGGATCGAACTGAGGACGTTTTTAATTACTGATTTAGTCGGCCAGCTAATACGCCATTTACCTGAAAAGGGGAGCAAAGCCAACTCCACGAATGCCGTGTATATCAAATGTACGATATTGCAAGCAGTGGATCAACGTAACGTATAATGTAATGGAACAATCTTGTCACGAACTGTTAGAGAAGCAATGTATAATCTACAATTTCTCCACCTACTAATTTTTATCATCTGTCTATAGAAGATCCTTACGTCTCTTCCATTTTAAAATCTGTCTTTAATTCGTGTTTGTCAGAAGCTCTTTTCAGCTTCGTAGAGCCACTTTTTTGTCCCACAGTTTGGAGTTCATCGCAAATTAAGTGAGTCTGTCTTTAATGGGCAAGGATATTGAAGCAAGGCGTCGCTGAGTCTAGACGGATTCTTGGGTGGAGTACCAAAGTCTACTCCAGTCTTGCAATTTCGACCCTCATCAGTTCCATTCCTGGTTTCCATCCAGATATTTTACAGGGAACGTACCTTTTGATTACACCAATCTAGCTCAGTTTGTGCTTTTTGCTATGTTGCGGCCTAGCATAGCCTTATTCGTTTAAGGCGAATATTTGAAGTCTTCTATACTTTTACGTCGAGTTGTTTGGATTTTGTTCTATTTTTGTTTCGGGAATGGCCATACTGGTGCCTGTTGTTGGCTGCTTATGAAAGTGCTGGGAAATGTTCTACACTTTGTTGTCTCGACGCGCTCAGCCTGGTAGGTGATCCTCTTTCGGGAAACAGGTGTAGTTCACCGAATTACATATAGTTTTATTTATTTATTTTTTTATTTGTTTTTTTGTTTACTCAATTTTTCTTGATGCAAAATAACTAGATCATTTCTAGGAAACTGACACAGTCATTTTTCTATACTCCTACCTACACCACACTAGTACGCGACTGACTTCCTTACTGAACTGCTAGCGTCCATTATCAGCTCCTAACGTTTTCCCATTTAAATCTCTCCCCTCCTTCCTATCGCCAACGGTCTCGATTGTACTTGACAGATTAACCTACAATGCATGCCACGAACCGTCCATAACTGACGCCAGCAATCCTAAGAAACAACTATACTAAAAATGATTGGCTGCAGTGTGATGGTGTTTAGTTGCTTGGATAGACAAAGCGGATTAGATATTCTTTAGACTGGATTTTATTCGAGGGATTCTATTTTGGAAGTTACTTGTTAGAGTTTGTTTCTTTGCGTTAATTGTCTTGCATTTATTCGTTTTTAAAGGTTTCTTTGTATGTTGATATTCATGTTAAAAAAATGACAAAGGTAGACAGACTTTTGAAGTGGAACATGATTGACATGAATGTCGGTGTTTCGGGACAATGTGTATGAAATAATAATTGACAATTTTAATTTACATATATTTATTGATATGTAATTTTACATAATTGGGAGAATTAGATTGAGGCACTAAATAACGTCTTTTTTTCTTATTTCGGACTAACTTAGTACCTAACCAAACTCTTCCAGCTGCACCAGATTTGTAACGCAGAACGAAAAACCATTGGGTTTTTTATTACACGGCTTGTGCATGTGCATGTGCATGTGCTCACAAATTAAACAAGAGTTGTCACGGTACGCAATCCACTTCCCCTCACATTCTAGTATTTTAATATTTGATCTAGTTTATTTTGACATTGGCACCTTATTAACCATAATACAAGGTTAAGGGAGACGGTGATAGTGAATTGGAAAGGATGTGTAAGGAAACGGTCGTGGCCTGTCTTTTGTCTTTTCGCAGAGTTTTAATGAGGGAACGTAGGATAACCACGTAGTACTTCAATCACAATTGCTGACCTTGGTGCACTTATCATTAATTCGATTGTCTAAAATCTTTTCGTTATAAATGTAAAATCCTTCCCAAGATATTCATCAATCCACCCCTTTTAGTCACCCGGAGGATTTACATAATTTCTTCCATAGGACGAATTGAGTGTTTATTCTTCAATGAGTGTTGTGCAAATTTTGATTTCCCGTTTGAATATTTAAAAATCCAGAAAATGCTCCTTGTACCTTATACCTTGTACCTTTTCGTATTTTTAATGGCGATATCTGAAAAAATTAATTTCTGGCTCTTCCTGAATGACAAATTGCATTCAAGGCGTCAAACTGTTGGCTGTAATTGAGACTTCGTGGGTACTAGTTGTGCTATCATGATAAACCACGAGAATATCATTGACATATCTTAAATATGAAACTATATGATATTTCATTAATATATTAAAAAGCCTTTTCAAGATATTTTAAGTAAATTAAAAAAATCGATGACTCTGGTGCGCCCATGTTTAGGCCTTCTTCCTGAAAGTATTATAAATCTTTGTATTGAAAATAATTCTGTTGTGTTAGAATTTTACAGTACTTTATAATTTCTTGATTTAATTCTTCTATAAGCCCATTGTGATTACACATTCATTTGATAATTTCTATTAATTATTTTACAGGAACTTTCGAATACATGTTGATAATATCAAAGGAAACAAACTTTAGGTCTTTATGGTATGGAATTTCGAGGAGATCATTACTTGTGTCGTAAAGTAAAGCAGTCCCGTTACAGACCTGGAGTGGCCTAGAGAGTTCCAGGAAGTTAAGGTTCCCAGATTTAATGACAACAGCACAGGGTGGTGGTAGGTTGTCAGCCTTACGCACCGGCCGCCTTTAACCCCAGGAAGTGCTCCTGGTACTCATTTCTGTTAGAGGCTGAGTCGACCCTAGGGTCATAGTGAGATCGGAAGGATTTTATGTCAATGAAAAATTCCAATGACACCAGCTGGGATCGAGCCAGCGACCTTTCGATTTGTAACACAGCACCTTAACCACTTTGCCACCGCGATCCCCCTACATGTGTCGTACTCTTTGAATTAAAATATGGGGAAGTGGTATATATGATTCTAAATTATTGGCAATGATTTTGGCAAGTTTGTACGCTTGGGCGTTAGTCTAATTAACTATGGGTCTAATACGGGTGTTAGTCTTATGATTTTTTTTTATCAAAACTATTATCGTAGGTAGAGTGGGTTCAGATTAATGTATTTCCATTTTATGTCTTCATGTATTATCGATTGACTATCATTGATATTTCTTCTTAGTTCTTTTAGGAAAGTGTTGGTAGGATCTCCTTTTGTAGCAGCAAAATTATTGTTATTGTTGAAATCTATAATTTTTATGATATTATTCTTGACAAATTACATGCGAGTTGCTTTTCCCAGCTTTTGTTAACATTCATCATTATGTCTGAGTTTTCTTTTATTTGACTTAAAATATTCTTTTCCTTTGTATCGTAGGCCATATTGTGCGAATTGTTTTTGTACATGGTGTTGTTTGAAAAGTCGTTGTATGTTATTCGCGATTTGGTATCACATGTGGTCCTGTTCTATCGTGGGCAGTGGACTGATTGCTATTTCAGCCTCTAGGGCTAGGGTTCTAATTCAGTTTATGTATTTATAATATAAATTGTATTCTAAGCCTTTGTTGAGTAATGGTAGTTCATCTATGGCAAAAACAATATCAGTTGTATTGATGGTTTTATAATTATATATATGGCTACAGCTCTATAATTTTATTTCTACGTTTTCTCATACGTACGGCCTCATGATAGCTGTTTTGTGCAGCCACAAAATGTCTTTCTGTTGCGTTTGCTAAAATAAAATTTTCATGTCGACGACTGCGTCCTTATTATTGCAAATTTAACAGGACGCTCATATATTGTGATATATTGTGACTGATACTTATAGTGATATTGAATAGACTGATACTTATAGTGATATTGAATAGACTGATACTTATAGTCGTATTGAATAGACTCAACAGGACGCACAAATATTCATAAACGAAACTGCCTAAGATTGCTGTCAGTCGTTTCCGATAACCAGTGAGTTAAATTACTTCCCTATTAGGGAAAAGTGCAATAAAATAGCTTAAAAGTAATTTTTCGAGGCCGTTGAAAGTTTTTGGTCACGGAGGGTTTTGGTCACAGATTGGGCCGTGTGGTTTTATAGGTAGAGGAGATGAAAGAATTTACTTCGATAATAGGCCTGCATATCTGAGACAGCGTACGTGACAGTTGGGTTTTGTTGCGTTAATATACCAAAATGATAATTTGTAAGTTATGTAACCCTACTCTGCTGCGTCATAGTTGCATATTCACACGTACCCTGTAGACTGTTAGTCACTCCACTGCTAATCGGCTGTCACCCAAAGTCATTTTATGACCCATTTAATGCCTTCCGTCCACACTGTTCCTGTACAGTCAGGTAGTCACGAAAGTGTGTTATTGGCTAACTGATTAATTAATTAACCAGCCAGCCAACGACTCAACCACCGACTGATTCCATGAAAGTAATTATAACTACCTCGAAGCTGGGTTTTACTTTGGAAGTTGTCAGTTCTTTATCTGGTGAAAATTTCTGTTGTAATAGCTTCTAGTCTTAGGTATTTTTAGTCGCGTTCGCATAGTCGCAAAATGCGCCTATTAGCTTCGTCATGTCCTTCCACCCGTCTGTCTGTCCTTCCGTCCGTCTTTATGCATGTATCAGCACGGATGCCGTTGGACGGTTTAGGTGAAAACTGATACTGGGAACGGTTAAAATGGGACAAAAATATCGGACAGTTTACATGAAGATCTAAATACGTTTCATTGTTGCCGGCGACATTCATTCGTCACAGAAGACCTGTTTTAGGCTGAAATGATATCAGGCTCTTAGTCAGTCCGTCATTTTATCTGTCTGTCCGTCTGTCCACCTTACCGCATGTGTCAGCTTGGCTTTCACTGATCGTATTTCCGTGGAATTTTGTTTTAGGGGGCTTTTATGGAAATATGTCGAGGAATTGCAGAGCAGTTAAAATCGGGGGAAAATATCGGGCATTTTAGTTAAGGACCTAAAAACTTTTTATTGTTGCGAGTGACACTAAATCGCCATAGAAACGCTCACTTCGAGTGAAAAATTTTCAGGCTATTAGATTGCTGGGGAGGTGTAAATATGACGGGAAAGTGCCACAGTGCTTCCTTCTATGTATCAGCCTGTCTTGTTCGTCTTCTCAATTTGTTCTACGTATTCTGTCCTGTCGTATTTCCTGGTTTGATAGCCGTAGTGATATTTCGTGAGGTTATTACTTGCGAACCGGTCCCAATGGCCGTAGTCTAAGGCGTAGTTCTACGGCCGCTCGCCTGCTGAGACTGCGGGTTCGAATCCCACCGGGTGCATGGATGTCTGTCTCTTGTGGTTATTGTGTGTTGTCAGGTAGAGGTCTCTGCGACGAGCTGACCACTCGTCTAGAGCAGTCCTACCTACTGTGGTGCGTCTTTGTGCGTGATCTAGAAACCTCGGGATTGAGGAGGACCCGGTCCACTGGGAGCAATTGCGCCAAATATAATAAACGCTTACGAAGTTTCTAATTATGTAGTGAACGCCGCATCATTGCCACTTGCTGTGATTTGCTTAGGGTTACCGGCAGCAATATGTAGAGCGATGTGTGCGACAAATATTTGACGATGCTATCAGGCACAGTATGCTTCCTTTGCGTGACACATTGAGCCTGCTTTTCAGTACGTGAAATAAAAGCCTAGAACATCAATTTTATTGAAAAATCCGGCCATATGAAATTGGTATACTGTCAGATATAGCTATGTTCAAGGATTTAGTTTTAATCTTAGGGTTTGTTCCGTATTCTGAGACGTGTCGTAACTGTACCACAGAGAGTATTTGAAGCTTTAAATCTGAATCAATCAAGCTAGCAGCACGACACGGGCTGCATCTTGTCCTGATAATAGCAATTCGTCTTTCTTCACCGGCAACCTACCTGCACCAGACAGCTGCATATCGGGCTAAAAACTTATACAAAATCGATTTCAATTATTTTAAGTGCTGTCTTTTTTTTTAAAAAAAAAAAACTTTCACTTGTACAGTCCTGGAACCGCAGAAGAATTGTATTCTACAAATGTTGACTTATGTCACGTATGAGCTGCAACTGAACAGCTGTAAGGATTTAAGTTCTTTGACATTAAGCTTTACAATCTCACTCTATCTGTAGTTGCCCTTGTCACAGATGACCTTACTGTTGATCCCCCTCTATTCATTTTAGCACGTGAATGCTACGTGGTGTCATGATTTCACTAAAATGCAACCTTTAAACTTAAAGTCCTGGGAAAACAGACTGAGGGGTTTAATAAGCTTCGTTTTCTTATCTCGAGATAAATTTATGACAGCGGTCGATACTCTGATACCCAATGTTACATGTCCCGGTGCCATGTATGGCTGTCAATTACTAAAAAAAAAAGGTAAATTGCTCCCTTTTACAGGCACTGAGGCTCTGAACAGGCCGTAGTCCCATACGGGGAGTAGAGGTATAGCTCTACCCTTTCTTGACCACGACACTAGAAGGGGTGAGAGGTCAGCGTCACGCCTCGGCCGCTCTTTACACCCGGGAAAGACCTGGTACACGTTGTACAGGAGGCTGGGTGGGCCCCAGGGCCGGTCTGGACAGGTGCGGAAAATCTCGCCCCCACCGGCATTCGGTCCCCGGACCTTCCAGCCCGTAGCCAGTCGCTATACCGACTACGCTACCCGGCCCACCTGCCAGTTAGTAGTAACTAAAATTTTCCTTTGGTTTCCGTAGTCTATAGAAGTGAACGACAGACGAACACACAAAAAGTCCCTTCTTGGACTAATTAGATATAGGTGTGCGTACACTCGTAGGCCTAGATGAATAATGACCCGTACATTGAAGGCAAGTGGACTTACACAAATGCTGTCGGACTGTATTCAGTTTTCCACACATAATGGAAGTTACGTGTGTCAGAATCTTGCCTTTTTGTTGGGCTGTTGGAATGTATGCAAAAAGAAGCAGTTCAGTTCAATGGAATGCCGTATCAATCACGACAGTTCGATGCTGTTGGTGGCCCCCTACACCCAGTGTAATGCACGTAACACACGAACGATACGTTTGTTCTGAAATTGAGAAGACGCATTTATGCTGAGATTTCCAGTGCCACTTATAAATCAGTGCATCTGAGTGATCGATATTTTATATTGGAAAAACGTTCATTTGGAAGATAGAGACGGTGTTTGGAAGATAATTTTATATTTAAAGAAATAAAGTTTTGGAAGTCGGAAATGGACCATAGTGGCTCAAAATTATTTCCAATGCCTGTTCTCATTATTAGTGTGTTGTAACTATACCATGGTGCCTAACAAGGATTTAGTTAGACTTAAAGTTTCGACGGAAGTGCCTTTAATTAAAATGCGTAGCTCCAAATTCGGGTAGTTTTTGCCAGTGTTTTGAAGCAGTTGGCTAGGTTACAAGGCTCAGCGGAGTTTTTACTTGCCTCTGTCTGACAATATCGAACACACAATCGCCTTCGGTTCCTGTATCTTCATATACCGTAATGCTGCTAGCCGATATTCTGAATATATGGTTCTAATCTCTTTATGTTTATATTAATAAGAAGACAGGATAAATCCACTCTTGCGAGGCTATTAAAATGCTTTTTATGCGTGGTGTCTTTCAGCTGTCTAGCTGTCGTGATGTTTTGTGAATCGAATGGATATGAGCTGCATGGCCGTGTGATAGCAGAAGGTTGAACAAGGCTTTCTTCACTGCCGCACACAAAATAAATATTTTTGTTTTTTTTAGTAATTATTCTCGAAGGGAGTGCGTTGTATGCAACTATTCTGTAAGACACACAGCATTTGTCTTAGAGGTACCTACAGTATGATCATATACGAACTTTCGTCTTGTTGTGAGCCGCGTTCTTCAGAATCATTAGCCTAGGCGGCTGAACGATGTGCGGGAAATTTTCAGAGAATATGTGGTTAGCTTTACTGAATACATTATCCTTTCAGGTTTGTTGATATTTAGGGACATACGCATATATATGTAGTTGGTCGTTCAAATATAATGGAAATGATACTGAATGTAGAAATTCTTGTAAATACATTTGTTTTAAAATAATTTCGGATTGGACTCTTTTACTACCTGCACATCACCTAAATTAATTACTTTGTTACTTTATCTGTCGATGTGTCTATCCGGTTTTTTTAACAGCTGTCGTCCTCTTCCGGAAACCAAACGCCATTCCGCTCTGTTTCTCCATTGATCTGGTTCTAAATTTCTTGTTGTCACGGCTGCTTGTACTCCTTCCATCCAAGTTTTTCTTGGACGTCCTCTTTTCCTTCTCTCCCGTGGTATCAAATCCATAATTAATTTTGGTATTCTCTCCTCTTGCATCCTTTTGACGTGGCCATACCATTGTAGTCTTTAGTTTGTTATTTTACTTATATATCATTTGGAATGTAGACTGTGTCAGCGACAGCGACAACAGCCATATTTGCTCTGCTGTAACGATGTTTTGATTCAGTTAGCTTTATAGACACTGCTCTAGACAAGTATTCACAGTATTCAACGAACTCTTGCCATGTCGTAAGGTGTATTTCGGAACTCAAATTTGCGGCCCTGCAAGTAGAGGAAATAAGTGGGAAAGAGGCCCGCCGAGCACAGTCCCGACCTGCTAAAGGGGCACATGTCGCTAGGAGAGTAGCGGATGTAACACGCAGCATAGCAACATGTCCAAAAATAGTTACACCTCTATCTTTCAAAACATCCGAATCCAACATGGGTCCGGCTGGGTCCGAGAACCTGGCTAGACGAGATGTCGACGAGAACGATCACAGTACTTCTCGATAACCGGAATCTGATACGTCCGTCTTGAAGACCGTAATGTATTCCGTAAATGCCGTTCGAAGTCAGGGTCAGATCGGCTCGTTACAGTTGCGCATCGGGCATATGCATGTCACAAGGAGTTTGATTGAAATGTGCCAAGCAGTGTGAACCCTGTAACATACGGATAGACAAAAGAAAGACATGACGAAGGCAACAGGACCTACATATTTTGTGCAACGTTCTTTTAAACGATCACCGGAAAGTAGTTATGTATTTTGAAGGAATTTTTCTTATGTATAATGACGATGCGAATTGAAAAGTAAGCAGTTTGGTGGATAGACGGTATTGTAGTTTCTTCTGGGATTTTACATTTATATTTGCTTTCTTTTTCAAAGGAAATAAATATTTAACTACAGTTTCCACCGTGATTAGTATTTGCCGAGCTCCGTCTCCTTCTTACACTTCACAGACACTAACATTATCGCATTTCACATCCAACACCGCCTGTTCTCACATACGATATCCCTGTACAAAGCATAGCCACTCTGATGACAACGGGCCTTGGCACACTGCCTATAGGGCCTGTCTGTACTTGAAATCTGTAGCATTATTGTGCTCAATGTTTTTTATAATGTAAATTAGTTTATTTGAACTCGGGACTGCTGCATAGATGACAAAGGCGCTCTTTCTCACCTATTTGTGTTTCCCGGATCGGTTCTATTTTATTTGTTTCATTTTTATACTTCTGAAATCCATTCATGAAACGAGAGTCGGATAATGCAGGGTGGGGCAAAATAACCTCCATGAAGTTTAAGGTGAATAACAAAAAAACTATTCGAGATACAAAACGTTTTTTTTTTTTGGATTCTGAAACTAAAACATGGAACGTTTAAATCACATAGTCTTAAAAAGAATATCTTGCAAGTGATGGCCGTTTTTTGCGTGGTGTTTACGTGCAGAGCGCCTGGGAGACTGCAAAACGGACCGTCTGACAGCCGCGATGTTCTCTGGTGTTCGAGAGGTCCGTGGTCGTCCTCATCTTTTTTTCAGACACACTTCCCGTTTCCCTGATCTCAACCTACAACAGAATGGATTTTCGGTCCGGTACTCGGTCCCGAGGGGGGATTTGGTAGCGAGTACGGAACGCACGCTGCTCCGCTACGATAGAGTGACTTTGCGAAAAGTAGGTGTCGACGGCAAATGCGCGCTGCTCGTTGGACCACACCACCTTTACGACTGCGGAGTATTGTAACGGGAACTTCCCAACAACCTGCACATTTCGAGCCCAACCTCACCCTTCTATGGCCTTCCCTTCCTTCACAATGCCCTTCTGAATGTAGGAGGATATTTTGCCCCACCCTGTAGGAATATTTTGCTTTGCTGGTGGGCTCGTGGTAATATGACGTAAATGGTACAATTTATGTAATTTTAATAATAATAGACACTATTACAATAAAAACAAGAACAGCGCGGACCAAAGATAAAGTAGCCGGTGCAGTGACAGGCTGAACGATCCGGGGTTCGAGTCCCGGCAAGGGCAAGCGCTTTCTCTCTTCTCTAAAATGTCCAGACCATCTCTTGGGCCCACCCAGCCCCCTACTCTGGAGGTAACGCGAGTTCTTTCACCAGGGCAAAGCGGTCGACGTTTGAATTCACCGCTCACTTTCGTTTAGTGTCGAGGTTACGAGTGAGTGGAGTTGTACTGCTGCTCCACCTATACGCCTTCATGCAGTGCACAGGGACGCGTTAATCTTTTCTACCTTTCACAACAACGTTAATTCAATTCAGTTTCTTCATTAGAGTGTTTGACAACAACAGATGTCATGTAACAAGCTATAATGATGATATAGAGTCACCAGTAATCAACTGATTAACACTACACTTATTGATTAACATTCTGGATTTTAATAAATAAGACCTATATTAGACGTTCAAGGAATGAAAAATATCAAATTATAATTGTGATGATAATAATAACTCCCGTGGTTAGACATTATTATTATTATTATTAATTTATTTGTTATAACTTGTATGTGGGATGTTTAAAGTTATGTACTTGGATGAAACCGCGTTTCTGTAGTACACAATGTCACAGCTTTTCTGTAGTTACAGTGTATGGTACACGCAGTATTACTTACCGTGATAAATGTTTTGTGCTTTTACATTCGTATTTTCTGAAGTATGTGCCCAGTGCCCAGTATGATTATTTCCTGTAGTTCCTTGATGTCTTGTTTTCCAGGCGTGTTTTCAGAAGGTCTGTTCGTTTTCTTCTTATTCTTATTATCATTATAGTAACTACAAGAGCTACTGCCACTTTCTTGTGCCGATTATCTAGAAATCCTGAGAACCTGAACCCTGTCCGGGCCTGTACAGGGATAGTTTTACATCTTACACGAAGACTGATTCTGTACATACGTCACCGTCACTATGAACATCTGTAATAGTAGCAGTAACAATAACAATAACAATAATAGTAAAAGGTAAAGTGCACCCTTGTACAAGCACTGAGGCTCTGTACAGGCCGTACGGTCCATAGGGGGAGTAGAGGTATAGCTATACCCTTTCTTTAGCACGGCACTAGAAGGGGTGAGGTGTCAGCGTCACGCCCCGACCGCTCTTTACCCACGGGAAAGACCCGGTACCCATTTTACAGGAGGCTGGGTGGGCCCCAGGGCCGGTCTAGACGGGTGCGGAAATTCTCGCCCCAATCGACATTCGATCCCCGGACCGCCCAGCCCGTAGCCAGTCGCTATACCGACTACGCTACCCGGCCCACAACAAAAATATTAATGGTGGTAATATAAGTATGCCCACGGCGCATATTTTTTCTTGAAAAATGTTTAGTCACTCAGATGTTCAACAACTTTCCTAATTTTGTTAAACCCTGAGATTTGTTATTGCTTTCGAAAGCGCTGAAAGCTAGCCCGAGTCAGGTGAATCATTGATTGTCGCCTGGCAGTCGTAATTTGTGAAGCCGTCACGCCGCAGACTTCCTGCTTTAAAATCGTTACAAATCAGGCTTATTTTATGAGGCAGGAGTACATGTACTAAGACTCCAATTTCTTCGCTGTACTATCTTCTGCAAAGCGTCTGAATTAAAAGACAAGTCTGCTATAAGCTCTGGTACTAGAGTAGTCATTCCGGAATGACGCCATATCTTTGCCACGATACTGGTTAGTTAGGAAGCGGTAGCATGCGGTCGGCCGCCTTTAATTGCCCCAACTTAAACTAAGTAAGCAAGTTACTAATGCTACATCCTTGAAGTCGGGATCTGACAAGTTTCTGAAATAGTGAAGTTCAACGAGTTCGATAAGACTTCTCTGTACGGCTTCTAATTGGATCACAATCCATTCGACCGCGGAAAGCATTTAATGTTCAGCAGTCGAACTTGGAAGAATTCGTATCAAATCTAAGTCCATAGAATCCAGTAACTATGTCAATACCCGGAAATGTTACATCCGGGTGACGGGACTCACTCAACGGCTCTTTTAGTGTCACGAGCGCATTTGAAAGTGGAAGTATTGCGTAATTATATTAAGCGAATATTACTTGATATTTTGGAACATTAATGACTTTTGAAGGATGCATTATCAAACACAGTGAAAGTTTTCTAGCAGCTATGAATCTACGACTTGATGTGATAACTTTGCAAATGCGTGTAAATTAATTTCCTAAGATGGACATTTAAAGAAAAATATTTTAACCCTTTACAGATGAAGCGCAGACTGCTTTATTTAAAGACCCAGTCCGTACCGCGCCGTAAACACTTTTCATCTCGGTTATAAAAACCAATCAGTT